>Ga0247760_1002768_pt1 | contig 12593 bp, 10 predicted proteins | sample UWRJL171409R4_FD_179936 | JGI IMG/M metagenome (GOLD analysis project Ga0247760, IMG submission 179936) | Plant litter microbial communities from Arlington Agricultural Research Station in Wisconsin, United States - UWRJ-L171-409R-4 | ecosystem: Environmental > Terrestrial > Plant litter >...
CAGCGCTTCTGGCGCTGTAGGAAGCAAAAGAAGGCCTGAGGTACAGAGGCAGTGCCTCTGTATATGACTGAATGAGTGGTGTGAATTGCTTGCTTATAAAAGGCTAGATATAGGAGAGGAGAGGGCCTTTTTGTAAGCTGTGGTCGGCTTCCAGAGCCTTCTATCTACTATACAGGATTGGAATAGTAGCCGTAGGCCACGTAAGTGCTTGTATGACTCACTGGGTTCCAGAGGCTTCCACAGCTCCGCTGTGGCAACTGGAATTCAGGGGGTTTCACCCCCTGATTCCAGGGAGTTCTAGAGGGTTCGGCGCAGTGCGCCGACCCAGTGGACCCACTGGGGCTAGAAACCAACAACTATCTTAACTAACTTTTAAAGATAATTTAAGCGGTTTTCTTAGTAAAAGACCTTAGTAATGTATTCCTTCAGTTTACTTTAAAATAACATTATTAAAGCCTTTTAACTAAGCTTAGTTTTTACAGCTTCTAACTTAAAGCACGTAGAGAACTTAAAGATTGAAAACGTTTATCTTAAAATTATAAGGCGTTATTTAGCTTATCTTAAAGCGTTTAGTTCTCTAAACTCTATCTAGAGTTATTCGATAAAAACGTTAAAATTGTTAATGATAACCTAAGTTTCTAAAGTTTCCTTATACACTTTATCTATAAAGAGGTTCTTAATTATTTTTACGTAAGGTTTATATTAATAAGCTGTTACTCTATTTAACAGGGCTCTAGTAAACCTAACCTTTCCTTCTTCTTCGAAAAACTGCTTATTATAATAAGTAATATAACTCTAAAGCTAAGCTATCTAAGACTCCAGTTACGTAAAGTCTCCTTTAAAGCGTAACGGTAAAGGGAGCTTTATCTGTTTCTTCTATAAGCTCTTAAGGTTATTATTTTCTAGCTTAATAACGTTAAGTTAAGTTTAGCGTTTCTTAATAAGACTAATACAGCTCTTAATATCTTTAGGAAAAGCCTTATTAAATTCCTTAACTAATCCTTACTAATTAAGGTTTAACTCCTTAAAGTATACAGTTAACTTATTAATAATAAGAAGTTAAGGCTAGGCTTACACTTCCTTAGGCTTCTTACCTTTTCTAAAGGTCGATATGTTAGTGATAGGAAAGAAGTAATATTTAGGAATTTAATAAATAGCGTTTAGGATTGTAACGTTAATATTATATTATAACCTACACCTAATATAAGCCTTAAGAGGACTAGCGCAGGTTAAAACAGAACGTATAACAGGACGCTAACAGGTAAGGGGTGTTTTAAAGACAGTTTATTAAGCTAGCACTCTTAGACGGAGGTTTAATATTACTATAAGTTATTATTACTATAATACATAAAGGTAAGTCTGAACAGTAAGACATAAATGAATCATTAAATATTAACGTAAGGAACTAAAGTCCCTTATAATGGTTATAAGCATAACCATAACTATCTATACTAACTAACTAAAAGGTACCTTATACTTTACTTAATAAGTTCCTACTTAGTTAAGGGCTAAACACCTTACCACTAAGCACCTCCTGCTCAGTAGCCCTAAGGACGCTCAGTACGTAAGCGCATTTACTAAGACTGAGCAACCACTAACTAGTCGTAGGGGCTTTTAGTCTTTACACCCCTGGCCCAGTGCACAGTACCGTACGTACTGTCTTCCTGCACTGTTCCTTCTACGGGGGATTCGTCGGGCCGCCCCAGCCCAAGTGACGGCCCACAGGGTCGTCACACTAGCACTCCTAAACAGGGGGTTTAATGTCACTATAGGTTGCTGTCACTATAATGCATAAAGGTAAGTCTGAACAATAGGACACAAATGAATAATTAAATACTAGCGTGAGGAACCGGAAGTCCCTCACAGCCATCGTGGTCACAATGATGACTATCTATACTGGCTACCTAAGAGGTACCTTATACCTATCTCTGTGGGCCGCGTCTCTGTGGTCCCCAAGGGGAGACACCACAGAGACCCTTTTTCTCTATAACCCCGCGGGTCTCTGTCAACAGAGACTGGTCTTAGCACAGAGACTCTTCTTACTAGTCGTAGGGGCTTCGGGTCTTTGCACCCCTAGCCCAGTGCGCAGTACCGTGTGTACTGTCTTCCTACACTGCTTTTCCTACGGGGGATTCGTCAGGCCGCCCCGGCCCAAGTGGCGGCCTGCAGAGTCGTCACACCCGCTTAGTAAGGGTATTTGTTAAATTAAACGTTTTTAATTCTAATTCTATTATGTATCTTAATGTTTTATTAGGGACAATAATAAATTTAGGGTATTAAATAATAGAAGTAGAAGTGTTTTAAAGAAGGTAAAGGTGTAAGAGTTAGATCCCTAGGGGTTAGGTAGGTAATATAAAAAAATACACGAGGTAAAGGCAAGACTGTTCATTTCAATATCAAGAACCAATTTTTAGCCATCTTTATATATGGGACCAAATCTAGGCCCACTCGGCTAGAGTTGAAGCATTTCAGCACACTGCGGCACAGCGTGCCGAAATTGGAACTTAACCTGAGCAAAGGTGAGCAAGCCTGAGCCGGCCCTGAGCCGGGGGTAAGCAGTGTCACGTGGGCAAGTTACAAAAAGGAAATTTTAGGTGCCCAGATTCGTCTCATATAACAACAGCTATCGGCGGTCCTTACAGTAACAAAATACTTTTCACAGTAGCTAAGGGGACCCTTTCTTTTGGCCCGAGCCTTCGTATCTCAAACGGCTCTAGTTCTATTATTTACAGACTCCTCAACTGCCCGCAGCGAAATTGTACCACGCTCTGCCTCGTCGTAGTGCAGCACAAAGGTTATATCTCCCGATGACTCAGGTCGAGGCATCGTCCCTTCACTGGCCGGGCGTTCTGGCATTTGGCGCAGAATAGGGGGGCTCTCGCTATCGCGGTTCTGGACGCTTTTCCGTTGCGATCCGATGCAACTCATGAGTGTAGCAAGGAACGGTAAATTGCCGCAGGTGATGCCAACTGAGATCTCGAGATAGGTCCATACGACAACGTCAATGTGCGGAGCTGATCATGGGTCAGCAATACATTCCGGAACTTGGAAGCCTCAGCTCTCGGGCATGGCAGGAGTACCTACAGTTAAACACCTGACCCTTACCCAAAGCAACCTGAAGGATAGTCCACCGAACGAAGCTTGCGCCAACGGCACTAGGAAAGTCTCAGTTATGTCTCCCTTCTCGGCCAGTGGGAAAGAATGAAAAGGAAGACACATACAAAAGTCCAAGCATAAATACCACAATAAGGCCTATCCGCTGCCTCCTTTCAACCTTGAGTCTTAATAGAAGTGGAACCGGCATCAGTAGGATAACGATATCGCTTACGCAGGACGCAATGCTGCTTGACAGTCCGACGATGCGCAATGTGCTGTCAACACACTTCCCTTTTTGCTTCTTGTTCCAAAAGGCAGACGGCGGGTTGCACTGGAAAGTTGTCCCCAAAACGGCGACGAGTGTCCATGCAACCGTGAATATCCACACCGCCCAGGACATCTGGACGAAGCGGCGAGTTTGGAAGATGTGGGCGTTGAAGATGATGATGGAAGTTTTGATTATTAGGAGTGCTAGGGGTTGGATTTTCTGTTTTTGTGTGTGAGTGAGAGGATCTTTCAGGGGAAGGGAAGTTTGAAAAAAATAGTGCAGTACCTGCAGAATCCAAATGCTCTATTCCAAAGTTAGACTGACTCAATACTAGTATGGCTCAACACGAGGACAAGGTATCTTACAAGGAGGAACTCTCTCCGACGGTCGAAAGCGAGAGAGTTAAACGGCTCGGCAAAGCCTGCGGTCAGGCCATAAAGTAACGTAGCTATCGCGCCGTAACTAAAGACCAGACCCGCAATCATAGTCCAGTCTTCTGGTCGAAGCTTTCGAATAACCGCAATCCTGGCCCATACCCGAAAGACAAGAGAGAGGGTCGAGAGAACGAGGCCCACCACCACCGCCGCAACGACATATTCGCGCTTTTGGTTGGCATTCAGCTGGTCGATTCGGGGCATATCAACCCCGTTTGAGATGGAAGATGTGCCAGTGAGTTGTTCCCAGGCCTCTGGAGATGAAGGGAGTAAAGAAAGGGTTGAAGAGAGTGGAGGAGGGTGGTGATATTTGCCGGTGCATCGGGGGTGGACTCGGCATTAGTAGGTCACGGTGTACGTTGGAGCTCCCTTGGAGTCTGAACCCTCATCTATCACTGTGTCGGGTTGTACAGTTTCCGTCCAAACACTTGGAAAGGCAGACTGATGCACATTAACGCTGGCTGTGCCGCAATTGTTGCAGCTGCCTTCTGCGGTGGTGGTGTTGACCCCCAACCTTTGGAATCCGTTGTGGGGGCTGAAGACCTGGAGCACGACCATTCTCATTTGTTCATGATAGCTCAATGTTAGTTACTAATCGACTGCATCAGGCCCCGAAAATATTGAAATATGTAAGAGATAAATAACCTGGAATCTTGAACGTGAGAATGCGTTGCAGTTGAAGTGGGAGGCTCAAATCGATGCAGGTAAACAAACATGGTATCTCCAGGTTGTGGGATATTTCGATTCCGACTTCCTCTCCTTCCGCCTTTTCCCGACTCCCGCTTACCACACTTGCAGACAATGCCGTGCTAGCCAAGACGGAACGTGCAAACCGGGCGAGCCGGAGTATTTTCGTCGTGTGGAGGCTGCGACAGTTGATGTGTTGCAGATTCAGCGGCGCGGGCATCTGGGGTCGCACACAACTTCAGATGGCGACCTGCATGCAAATCATCCCGGTCCGTTCTCGGCCCGCTATGTTAGAGGCTCAGATGCAGCCCATTGACGTGCAATGTACTGAGATGCAGGGCATGGAATCCGTCATCTCCCTTTTCCTTCGCCCTTTGTGATTTGATATGTCATACTGGTGAGCAAATTCGAGTCATCAAAATGAAATTCCAAAACAAATCGTATCAAAATATTCAACAAGAACATCACTACCCCTTTCAATCCCTCCACTCCCTGAAAAGGGGGAGATCTAGTAACTTGGAGGTATCTTCCCCTTCTCCCGATAAAACTCAGCAACCCACCCCTTCATCTCTTCGACCTGCTCATCGGCCGCTCTCTTCGCCCCCTCATTGGCCTCCCAATTCGGGGCATACATATCACTGCAGTGGGTCCCCCCCTTCAGCACCCTCACAGGTAATTTCTCAGTGCTATTGACGGGTCCACCCGGCCGATCACTCGCCGAAAGCGTTGCGCCCCGCCAGGGATCAAACTCCCCGTTTGCAAACATTGCCCTCGTGGTATTCGTACCAAACCACCCCCCAGTCCACTTGTCGATATCGCTTGCGCGCTTTCCAAGGGCGAGAGAGTATGTATAGATGGAATGTCCGTCGTGCTCGGGCGGGAACCACGAGGCGCATTGGTCGCGCCAGTAGGCGGCGTTAACGAGACGGGAGACGAAGGTGGGGTGACCGTGGGGGGCCGCGGCTTGCCACCATTCGAAGGGCTCGTTGCAGAGCATCCAGTTCCATTGGCGATTTCCTGTGTTGTTCACGGCGAGGTCGTGGAAGAGGGGGTTTGAGGCGTTTTGGTTCTGAAGACAGGCGGTATTCATCGTGCCTTGGAATTCGGGGTAGTTGTAACTATTGCAGACTAAATAGGGGTCAGTATTCACGACCTCCCATGGCGATATTGGATAGGGGTCGCTTACGTCCCGGGAGAAGTTCGTCGACAACCCACTGGGCATATCCCTCCAGAGCCTTCTCCACGCCAACACCCTTGGCATCTGGTTGTTCTGCCTGGCTGTAGCCCGTGAAGTTCGTATCGAGATAGACGCCCTCAACATAGTCGCAGAACCTGTGATAAGGCGAGAAGCCCAGTGTGTTGATGGAGTGGAACTGGTTGCTTTGCCACGACCAAGGGCCATACTCGAGTGTCCTGAAGCTGATCAGCACATCGTCACATCACTTGTCGTGAAAGGTGAAACTCACGCCCCAAAGTCAGCGTCAGTCAGATCATCCAACTGAAACTTGGCCTTCAGCTCTCGCTTCTGCTGTGGACTTCCATGAAGCAAAGTCTTGTCAACGTGAGAAATCACAGCCTGGATATCAGCGCTGCAGTTCTGCGGCGTCGCCTCTATGACGGGCGAAAGATATGTCCAGAATTCACTAATCGTCTGCACGACGCTGCTGGATCCATGGTACGCCCAGAATGTGCCGGGGTCCAGAACCGCGGACCAACCGGCCAGGGCACCGGCGTAGGAGCCGCCGGTAAAGATCCATGGTGCCTCGCTTGGTGCGCTCCCCCCGCTGGTGTCGAATGGTAGGGTGAAATTGGTTGCAAAGAACGACAGGTCCTTGATGGCGTTCTCCAGCGTCAAGTACTGCAGATTCTTGACGGTGAGGCTCTCAAACGGGGACGACTGCCCCCAGTACCGGTGCTCCAATAGGATGACGGCAGCGCCCAGTTGCTGGGCGAAGAGACCGGGCAGGCGTTTCAGGCCGAAATATGTACTGTTGAAGCCCGAGGCACTCTGCTCGCCGGGAGTGGTGACGATGATGGGCGACCCAGGGCCTTTCCAGAACTCTGTGCTGTACCAGTATCGCTGTTTGAAGGTGCCCAGCTTGGGGCTGGTGTGGTCGAGCTGTTGGTCGAAGGTGCCCCACCCAGTGTCCCGGTCGTACCGTTTGCTCAGATGCTCGGTGTCCGGATGGACGGGTCCGATGTTCATGCCCTGGAACCGAAATCCGGCCGAGACGAGGCCAGCCAGGAGGAGTGGCCAACAAAGGAATAAGTTCATGATGAACGAATGACTGGAGTCCTCAAATTGCCCTGGGACATGACACTTCCTCCTCCGTGAGGGAGCTGAGGGGATGGGCTTATAACTGCCGGAGGGGAAACACTTACACAACCACAAGCTGCCACGAGTTCTGCCCGACAGCGTGTAACTGCAACGCGTCTATTCGGAACGGGAAGCTCATATCCCCTGTGGTTCCTGCGGTTCCCCTGCGCATGTGTGACATAACCATGCAGTCAACCCTCCGAGACCCGAGACCCAAGACCCAGGAGTCCCCGCACTGCCCCAAGCCTGCCATGCGAGTGTTTGTACCAGTCTGCTGCTGTCATTGGGCTCGAGCGGTGAGACAGTGCGCTGCTGCCGACTCGGATCAGCCAGGCCACCTTCCGATCCCCGCCTTGGCCGGGCGCGCCTGCACTGGGTCCGGCCCCGCAAACAAGTGTCAATCGGGAAGGTCCTGGGCGTCCGAAAACACCGCAGGCGTCGCACCCAAGGACGGAACCTGATGGAGGTTGTAATAAAGTTGTGCTGTCAGGCCAACTATGCGTGAGAAATTCGTGTTGTGTGAGGTGGTTTCCATTTCCAGGTGACGACAAACACTGGGGAGGACGCGGGGACTGGAGGATGCCTTACCACGAAAACACTAAAAATGCAGGAACTATCCTCAGCCAATCTTTGGCCATATTCCAGATTGAACTAGACCGCCAGTTCTGACCTGTTTGTTTGCACATTGGCAGTGTTCAGAAACCACCTGTCTCGGTAATCCACCAACACAAGGAACGAAGCCGCGGACTCCTGAGTAAACAATTCTACCATTGCGCTGCTTTTCTTACCTCTGTTGCATCATCATTCCCCTTAGTTGAGGTCCACAAAAACGCGGTGAACGCGCAACTATACGACATAGGCCCAACTTTCGGTGTTTGTCGCCGCGAGGCAGCTCTTCACCAGCCTCGGCTTCGGTGCTTAGCACCACCAAAATCTCCAATCTCCACCGCCGTTACGCCGTCACTGGATGCAAGCCACGGGACGCAGAGCCCGGACACCATCTCTCGTTTTGTTTGCAGAGGCCTGCCAATTCGGCACGCTCACTAAAAGGCACCTCATCTGGTTGCACCGATGTCCCGACTTCAGCAGATACCCATCCCACCAGAATTCCAACACGCGGGAAGATGCAGCAACAGTGAGCGAAATGCATGAAGTCAATCGATCTCAACTCCGAATCCATGAAAACCATCTGCCGTTTTTTTCTTTCGCTAGGTCATTTCCGCTGTGCGACGGTCACAGGCCCCGTTTCTGCACTTCCTCTCAACAAAAAAACTCCTTGTGGTGTAGTTGGATATCACGTTCGGCTGTAATTGAAAGATCATATACCGAAAGGTCACCGGCTCGATTCCGGTCGAGGAGATTCATTTTTGCTGCCTGCAAGATTGAGTTCCACTCGAGTGGGGCTGACATTTTTGCCACTTGATCGGTCTCTCAGAAGGAGGCTCCATTCCGGATCCATCGGGCCCTCGGTACTCTGGGATCCACATTTGACCTCACAACTCCATGACACAGCAGACAAACCATCAGTTTCGGCGCAAGCACTGTAGTTGAGAAACACGCTATCTGAGGAGCTCTCACTGACCGAGCGGCCCGAAATATGAGTCCGGTGGCCGAAAGCAAACATCCCCCGCGCACGACGTAATCCGCGGGCAAACCGTCCCAAACGACCGACATGATCAACACAAGCTTCGTAATCTCTTTTCGCGTCGTTTGCCCAAAATATCAAGTGTCAATTTCACTCCACAAACAATCTCCAACTCGCTTTCCTAGCAACAAACTCCAGCCAAGAAACACAACCTGAACCCCCCAAAACTATCACTGATTGCCAATCCTGTGAAGACACATGACCATCTCGTCCGTCTCGGTCGGCTTCGTCACATTCAGCCCACTCACCAATATCCGCACCCAGTAATTCTTCTCAATCCCTGCATTTCCCACCCGCGTTGCAACCGTCTTTCCATCCGGCGCATCGCGCACCTGGAACCCACAAGCCCTCACCTTGGGCAGCACATGGTCGACAAAGTCCTTGGGCACGCGCTCGCTGATGGTGACGGTCTTGCAGTCGTTGGTGCACTTGTCCGAGCATGTGCGGACGCCGCTCGAGCTAGTGGTGCAGGTGTTCTTGCACGTCTTGTGGCAGTCCTGCCGGTCGCGGCACTCGGTGAACCAGCTGTGGACGACGCCCGAGATGGTGCCGTTTGGGGAGGCGAAGTGTTGGTTCCATCCGGCTTCGCGCCCGGTACAGGCGTAGGCGTGGGCGGAGCGCGCGCCAAAGAGACCGAGGAAGGCGGCGAGGAGCTTCTTGTTGCCGCCGCGTTTGGGCTTGGAGGGGCTGTTCCAGGTAGGTGAGGAGGAGGAAGATTTCCCCCACGTTTTCGGCTTGAATAGAGACCAAGTCCTGTGGGAGCGGGCGGCGTGACGCTCGGCTTTGCTCATGGTTGCCATCCGGATCAGCTTGTAGGCCAAGACGCCGGCGATAAGACCGCCAATGAGCGTCAGGGCGATGAGGCCGAGTTGGCTGCGGTACGACTGCTTGAGACGCTCGAGGGCGTCGCCCATAAGGATCCCGGCCACGGCGGTGAGGCACTTGTCTGGGTAGCGGTCCTCGGCGGCCCAGTTCCACATCTGGTTGCCGTCGCAGTTGATGCCCTTGACGATCGCCTGCGCTGTCGTCTTGCACGCCTTGAAGGCGAATTCAGGGTCGTTGCACGATGTGCAGCCCAGGTAGCACGCATCGTACACATCGACGCGCGCCTTTCGCTTCCATGAGGCAAGGTCGCCGTCCACAGCTGCATTGGCGATGAGATTTTGCACCCGAGCGACGACGGCGTAGGTCGCGCCGCCCATGATTCCAGCCCCGACGATCAGCGCCAGTGGCAGCGCCAGACGCGAGAGGAGGGAGTGCTCGGGGGGCCATGGCCCCGGCTCGTCGTCTTTCCCATGCGCTGATCCGACGTTGAAGGGTTGAATTTCATGGTGATTATGACCGGATTCGTGTTTGGTGTGGTGATGGCTGTCTGAGACATGGGAGTTATGATGGGAGTTATGGCTGTTGTCGCCGTACTGGTGCGGGTGGGGTTCTCCCGTGTGCGCTGGAATTCCGGTCGCCAAATGGCGGCTGCCTGACCTGCTGGACCGCCGGGAAGCGTGTGAGCCGCTGGCGCTGCTCGATACCGACGACACACGAGACGATCGCGACCCGCGAGACGATGGACGAGATGGGGCTTCGAAGGCAGGCTCGATGCCGCCGCCGTCTTCACTGTCGGACGACATGGTTGGTGATGATGTGAAGGTTGGGGGTTGAAGAGACTCCAGGAGCTGGTTTTTGTGGTCGCCAGGCCTAACGAGGTCCACTGTGAGCCAAGCAGTGCGGCCGGTAAGCTGACGTGATCTCCGTCCAACACCCGCTAGATTCTGCCCTCAATCGAGACCAACGGGTCGATGGCGTCAAGATGATATGCAAGATCCCCGACCAGGCGCAAATGAAGCAGGATGAAGCGGGCAATACGCAGTGAAAAGAGAAGGGCGGTGAAAATATTCCTGGCGCGTCATTCGGGCCAACCCCTCCCCGGCAGATAGCGCGTTCAGCTGAATGAACCAACCTGGGCGGGCGTTCTTGGCATCAATGAAATGCGGGATAGCACCTCAGCCACTCACAACCTAATCGCTTGGCTCGGGCTGCCTCTGGTATAACGATTGGTTAGATAAGGGCAAACCGTTTGACAGCTGTCAGAAGCCGAAAATTGTGCCCGAATAAAGGGACATGCCGGGTTCGGTTCTGCCAAGGCTTCGTTCCCCGTGCCGGAGGGACGGGAGGATGGACGATGGTACGACGGACAAAACTCCGTCGGGCTCGGCGGAGTTACGCATCGCACCGCCGAGCATGCGGTACACTGCCATTTCGCAACTTGCAATAAAAGATAGAAAAGGCTTCGTCCCTCGACAAGATTGCTGTGAATAATGCCAGAAGACATCACCCAGAATAGGCAGGACCTCATTTTACAGAGACAGACAAACAATGGCATCAATTCCCTTCAGCACCCTACCACACCCTGCCGATCCGTCGGCAAACCTCACCCCCTTTTCCATCTCGGTCCCAGATGAAGAGCTCGAGGATCTCAAGACACTTCTCCGGCTATCCCACATCGCAGCCCCAAACTGGGAGAACTCGCACGATGATGGCTTCTTTGGAATACCACGGGATGTGCTTGTCGACGTCGTCAAGCACTGGCAGAACGGCTACGACTGGCGAAAGTGGGAATCAACCCTCAATTCGTTTCCGCAATATACAATCACCATCGCCGATGACGACGGCAGCATATACACGATCCACTTCCTCGCCTTGTTCTCTCCTAACCCCTCCGCCATCCCAATCCTTCTTTTGCACGGGTGGCCGGGCTCGGTGCTCGAGTTCCTCCCGCTCCTCCAACATGTGCGCGCGCAACATACCGCTGCCCCAGCCGAGTTGCCATATCACGTCATAGTACCGCACTTCGTCGGGTATGGCTTCTCGTCGCCGCCGCCGCGGGATCGCGACTTCAGTCATGTCGACAATGCACGGCTAGTGTCCAAACTGATGCACGCCCTCGGGTTTGCCTCGTCGTCATCCGGGTACGTTGTTCAGGGGGGCGACCTCGGCGGTGCAACCGCCCCTGTTGTTGCATCGTTGGACCCGGCATGTCGTCTCGTGCACGTCAACATGCTCAATATCCCGCCGCCCGAGGGTGTCGACGTCGAGGCGGATGTGTGAGTTGCTCCTTGATTGCGCAGAAACAAAGCCCTCTCTAACTGTCTGATTTCCAGGCGCGGCGGGCGGTACGAGCCCGACGAGATAGCCTCGCTGGCAAGCACGGGCGAGTTCCTCGCACGCGGCACGGCTTTCATTCAGCTCGATGGCACGCGTCCGTCGACAGCGGGCTTCGTGATCGGCAGCAACCCGGTGAGCCTGCTCGCGTGGATCGGCGAGAAGATGGTGGCCTGGACGGATTCCAGTGTCTTCAACCCCACCACCAGCGAGACATGTCGCGACCTGGTACTTACTAACGTGTCGCTGTATTGGTTCTCGCGCTGCTACCCGACCTCCATGTACCACCACCGTCTGGCTGTGCAGGGGTTGGGCGTGCTGACTGATGGATGGCGGGATGTCACGGTGCCGATGGGGTACTCGTGGTTCTTTAAGGAGATTGCGAACCCGCCGAAGGCTTGGATTGACCACACGGGGAAGGTGAGCTGGTATCGGAAGCATGGAAAGGTACGTCAATCATCTGGTTAAGGTTTCTTGGGTATTCATTGCTGACTAAACTGCGAAAAGGGAGGCCACTTTGCTGCCCTTGAGCAGCCCGAGGTGCTGTGGCAGGACATTGAGGATTTCGTAGGCGAGTTTTGGGCGAAGGGTGTCAGCAAATGAGGCGGACTGCGTCTTGGTTGCTGAAGGGAGTTCGGGATATTCTCCTGCCTGAGCTCTAAAAGATTGAAACACCACTCACTTTTAATATATCAGTATCAATTGAAAATATGGCTACCTAGTCTGTACTAAGGGGTATGTTCTGCGCTAGGAGAAGTAAACAATAAAATAGAGGATTCCCCGGAGTTACCCACCGGTCGTCCGTGATGTGAGCCCGGACTTGGCGCCAATCCGCACCGGCGCTTACGGGTGTCTTCGGGCGGTATTAGAACCCCGCCAATGCGACAACGGCGCGGGATGATCGACATGCACCAAGCCCATTTCCCATCTCTTCGCAGGTCCAACGACTCAACACACGCACACCGAAGCACCAACGGCCCCTCAACA
>Ga0247760_1002769_pt1 | contig 12591 bp, 6 predicted proteins | sample UWRJL171409R4_FD_179936 | JGI IMG/M metagenome (GOLD analysis project Ga0247760, IMG submission 179936) | Plant litter microbial communities from Arlington Agricultural Research Station in Wisconsin, United States - UWRJ-L171-409R-4 | ecosystem: Environmental > Terrestrial > Plant litter >...
TCCACAGGTAGTTTACTTCTTTTTCTTTTCTGCGGTTTGCTTTGTTTTCGGTTCGCTTTCGGTTCGCTTTCGTTTATACTGCGGGTAAAAGGCTATCGTAGCAGCGGTGCTATCGTGGTATTGGCGGTATATATATAATATTAGTAAAGGGGGTAGATCCGAATATTGCGGAGAGGTATAGCGAAGGTAAAGGTAATAATATAATAAAAAGCTTAGATGAATTTTTAATAATAAGTAAGTAAAGTTAGGTTAATATAGTTAAAATTAAAACAAGGTTTCCCTATAGGAGTAATAAAAGTATAGCGAAACCGAAATTTATCTAATTATTGTTAAAAATCCACTTAGTAAAGGAAACTATTAAGTTAATTAATTAAGGAATAATTTATAACTATTATAAGTACCCTTACAAATCGTTTAAAAGCGAAGTAATAGCGGTTTAATACTTTAATTACGGAAAATAGGGATATAAAGCAAATTTTATATAAATAAAGTAATATATATACTTTATAGGGGTAATACGTATTTAACGGTAATAAACGTTAAGAAATAAAAGGTAGAATATCTTGTAAATATAAAGGCGGGTACCCTAAAGCGATACCTTAACTACGGTAGATATAGTTAATAGGACCTTAAGTATGGGACGTAGCGATAATAATCCGGCCTCGGCCAGAATACGTGCCGTATAGTATCTACCTAGCGGTAATTAGAAGATTATATTTAATATTAAAAAGGCTTGTAAAATCGCGGAGACTACTACGGGCTAGGTAAAAAGGGCGTTTAATCCAAACGTAATTGTAACCTAAAAGGGCTATATTGTAATTGTATACAGGTTAAGCTTGTAATAAGTATAGGAAGTAGTAATACCCTAGTTTTTACTAAAAAAGATCAAAGTAGAAAACAACCTTAAGGTAATTAGGGTAGTTGTATTTAAAACCGTTAAGAAGAAAACAAAAACGCTACTTTACGTTGCAATTAGTACTATAGATAATACGAACGCCCTTTATACCCGGGGCGTAATAGTTAAAGGCACCTAGTATTCGTATAAACCGTTTACTAATAGCGCCGCGTTTAAGTAGTATTATTAATACTATAGCTTCGGCTATATGGCAAAGATGTATACTGCGAAGGCGGTCCGCTATAGGTATTGTAATTCTAAATATAGGAAAACGGAGTATTAGGTAAAGAAAGACGACCTGGAGGATATAATGCTTAACGGCACGCATACAGCCTAAACGTAATACGTTAATTATGCTAAGAAACACCTAGTATGGTCTAAATAATATCCTATACGGGCAAAGTAAATTACTCAGGCAAAGGAGAGATGGGCCGATAGGCCCCGGTATTTTATTTCGCCAAATTATTTAAAGAAAATAATATAAGAAAACTTAATAATAGCAGCTAACCTAGCTACGGTTAGGCTTCGCAACGGTAACGCTACGAGGAAGAGACGAGCTGAATTAGACGAAGCAAGCCACCCCGTACGCTATTGGGGTCGCCCCCCGGCTTCTTTAGTACTGGCACGGCCCAATTACGGCTTTAGGGACATCTCCCAGATAATCGCGGCGATAAGCTAGTTGGCCAACAATATAATGGTTCTGGATGACGATTAGCCCTTAGAAATAAATACTAGCGAGAGCGTACCGCCCTCGCAGGGGGACCTCACCAATTGGCAAAACAGACGTATCCAAATAAAAGGCCGATGACTGGACCCCCCCTCCCCTACAGGGAGGGGGGCTTAGGTCTGATCAGGACTAGGGAGGTTTTTGTACATAGCACCGGTTGACTGGATACCTCGCAACGCAGGCGCAGCGTTTTCCACCTAGATAGTATCAATTAGAAGTTCCGCTTGGCCATTAGGGCCGGTAGGTGGCACCCACCCTACGCACGGAGTAAGACAATATATATATATATATATATTTATATTATTTTATTATAATTATTTAAATTTATTTTAAAAATCTTAGTCATTTTAGTCACTAATAGTCTAGTCACTAGTCTGACTAAGACTAGGCTAGTCTAGTCAAAGCTTTGACTAAGACTAAGACGACTAACGTGCATGATAAGCGAGTGCACCAGACAAGCGAGTGCACCACTTTCCACCACCCCACCACAACTATCCTCAATTACACAACCACAGCACTAGGAAATAACAATAACTGAATCAGAAACGGATGAATCAGACGATTCTGCAGCCTCCTTGCACGTACGTGCATTATGGCCAGGCTTGCCGCACACGCCACAGCACCGAATCTTCGTACAAGACCCCCCTGCACCACCACCATTTTATCGTATTTCCTAGGCTACCTGCTCCACCCACAGCCTTCTAATCCAGTAGATTCTGTACCTCTTATACAGTAAGTAACCCTCCAAGCCGTACACGTATTTTTTTTAGCTCTCCGTCGCTTACTAAGCCCTTCATTAGCCTTTCGTAATACAAAGACCTCCGTACGTAGAAAAACCACCTCGTACATCACAACCATCATACCTTTAGCCAATCAATCCACAGCAATTAGCATTAAAATTAAAAAGCTGCCCTAATGGTTAGAAATTCGAGTTTTTATAAATATTGATTATAAGGTGGCCTCTCAAAGGTTATATGGCGTTTGGGAGACCCAAGGTAGTACTGTACCTGGGCTTGAGGCTAGGGGTATTAGGGTCCGAATACGCACATCTAACTCAGATATTACCCTCTCTGGATCGTACAATACAAGGCCGCTCCAGCAAACCCCCCCTGGATATTTTTTTCTATAATCAAAGTAAAAAACGCCTCTCTAAACGCACAGAGAAATTCCAGCTTACTAATATATGTAATGTTCATTCGCATCAACTGCTCAATCTAGCAACTATACGCCTTCTTCAACGGCCCAAAACAACCAATATCCAATAGCTAAAGCAGGTAAGAAGAGTACAAAGGCATACAAAGTATGATAATATTATACTCCTAGTAGTAGGTTTCGAATTCTTCAAAGTAGTAGCTATCGTAGCCGTTAAGGATGAGCAGCCAATATTTGCCCTTCATACGAGATACTATATGGAAATTAAAGTGCCGAATCCAATCCATGCCTTTCTCATTAGTAATCCAGCCATTATCAGTTATTACAATACGCCAATTGGCCGAAAGGTTGCACTCTCGATACCAATTGGCAAAGTAATATTGCCTGGCCAAGATAATAAATAGCGGGATAGCCTAGCCCAAGGCGTTTACTCCTTGGATGACTATAGCCTACTCTCGATTACCAGGCTGGGCCTATTTGGCCCTACTGCAGCCATCCAAGGCAGTAACTACCATAATAGCAATAATAATACCCATCATAAAGCCAGTCTCGTCAAAGTTGTACATATCATCATCAAGGAACCCGTATTTAACCTTTATATTATACACAAACGCAAACCACTCGCGAATAACTTTTAAATCTTCGCATTTGGCCCTCTAGTAGTCGTATTTACGCATAAAACGCATCCAAAGTTCTAATTAACGCTTAACGAAGTTATAAGCCCATCATACGCCCACTTTAGGCGCGTCGCGTTCGCGTAGCAATCAATTGGCCATATCTTCCACGTACGAAAGCCGGGGGTGAAATACGCGTATACATAGCTCAATAATATATTAAACAATCGTTTTCTCTTCTAAATCCGTAAGCTTACACAAGTTAGCTGGAATATCGTATCGTGCAGGTTTACCGTCGCGTCGTCGCATAAGTATTGTATGGTAAATATCGTAGATCTTGCTTACGGCTCGTAGGGTAAGGTTTTTATCACGTTAAATAGCCTCAAGGGCCAAGATTATCTATGCCTCTTTTAAAGTGGAAGACATGTTGGGTTGTGGAATAATTGAGGATTGAAGGTGGAGGTGGTGCGTCGCGTGGAAAGTGGTGCACTCGCTTGTCTGGTGCACTCGCTTGTCTGGTGCACTCGCTTGTCTGGTGCACTCGCTTATCATGCACGTTAGAGTGACTAAGACTAATGACTAATGACTAATGAATAATTTGCCAACCCTGACCGTAAGCGACTTACCTGCGGAGCGAAATAGCCTTAAGGGCAAAGAATATAACTAGTTACTACTTTATAAAGTTATATATAGAAATATAGCTATAATATATACCTTGCTATTTTGGAGAAATTAAAAATTGTTAAAAAGGTAAAGGAAGTAGTGTTTAATCTAATTAAGAAACTTACCTATATCGCAGACGTAATATACTTAAAGTGTAAACGCAATTAAGAAACCAACGCTATTTAGTAGAATAAAGAGGTTAAAAACGCTATAGTAAAAGCGAGGAGGGTTAAAAAAGAGAAGCCGTATAGAAGCATCCCTTAAATACCTTAGGGCGGTAATATTAAAATAAGAAAAAGCAATAAGAAAAGCGTAAATAAGGTGCTGGCGTAACGTCCCCGAAAAGGCAGTAAATGATAATTAAAATCTTTAGAACCTAGAAAGATAAGCTAGATTACGAAGTTATAAAAAACCTGACCCCCTTGCTATTCCCTCTTTTTGAAATGCCCTAAAATGTCTATAAAATGCTATTTCGTATAAATAAAAAACTAAAATATTATTAAAACGTTTTTTCCCTAAACCGAAGGCGGATTTCTCCCTAATCTTTAACCGAAATATAAACCTAATAACGTTTAAAAAAATTATAAAAATCAACTAAGAGGTAAATATTAGGGACGTCAGCGTTGTAATATTAATAATATTATTAAATAAGGTATTAAAATTAAACCACTTATTTAATAAATTATTAAAAACCTGTAACGAGGAAAAAAGACTTTTTAAAACACTATTATTAATTATATAAGTAGGTTTTAAGCTATTGTATTTCCCTCAGTACTTTTATAAAGTAATTATAATAGTATTTAGAAAATTAAATAAAACGTTAAAAGACCAAAAACTCCCAGGGGCTTATAAGCTAATCTCTTTTTTAAATACGCTAGGTAAAATAATAAAAATACTAATAATAATATAATTTATAGTTGCAATTAAGGAAAATAAGATACTCCTTCGTATATAAATAGGGTTTAAATACGAAAAGTTTATAAAAGTGGTAATTAAATTAGTAATAAATATAATATATATTACCTAAATATATAATATAATAGCATCTTTACTGTAATTTAACCTTATAGGCGCCTTTAATTAGGTAAATTGGATATAGTTAATATATATGTTCCGGGAACTAGGCTATGAATAGTAGCTTATTTATTAATTATAATCCTACTTTAAGGATAGGACAACCCGCCTTTACTTTAACGAAGTGATATTAAAACCTTATAAAATTACTTAAAATATACTATAAAGCTCCCCCCCTTTCCCCTATTTTTATTATCATTTTTATATCCACTTTATACTAGTAACTAGAGGAAATCCCTAAGCTTATTATAGTAGGATTTATAAATAATATAAACCTATTAACCTATATACGTGATATAAAGATGGTATACAAAACGTTAAAAATGGGATATAAAATATATAAAAAATAGGTAAAGAGAAAAGGTATAAAATTTAACTTATTGAAAAGTAAACTTATATACTTTATAAAAATAAGGTAAATACGTATTAATATATTAAACATCCTAGGAAAAGAGAACCCAAATCTGGTACTAATAAAAGCGCCTACTTTTTAGGCGTATAATTAAATTAAAATTTTTTTTTTACCAAATACTAAAAAATTATCTTATAAAAGATGGAAATTTAGAAATTAATATTAAAATAACTACCGATACCTGTACTATAGAAGCACCCACGGTGCCTAAACAGATAGATAGAGGGACCGCTTGCCCACTAGGGCGAGGACCAGAGGTCCTCTGCGGTGTAAGATTAATAATAATTACTAATAATTATTAAGTATTACTAATTAATTAACTATTAACCCGTTTAGGTAATATTAGTATTTTAAAATTTAGTAGTTTGTTTAAATTAAATTGGAACGTTTATACGTTTTCAATTTCGAAGCTGTTCTTAAAAACCCACGTTACATACTTACTAATAATTTTTTAATATATACAGGTAAGTAGTAATGTAAATACTACCTATACTTAATAATTAGTAGTAATTATTACCCGTTTAGGCAATATCGCTGCTTTAAGTAACTTTTCTACTTTAATTACTTTTACGTAACTTTATAACCTTAGGTATTTTTTTGCTTTAAAACTATAAAACTTCGTGAGAACCCAGGACCGGCGCATCTGCTCGCGCATACGGCCAAAAACGCAGCAAATACCTGGAATTAAAAGATAACAACTACCCTTCGGCCCCCATGGGGTCGAAAAAGAAGCGCACGTATAGTACTAACGTAGCGAGGACGCTTAAGGGAAACCAGGCGATTACCTTAACTGCCCCCGAGATTTCTCGTAGGGTAGAACCAGCAAAACTCCCTTACTACCCTGTATCAGCTAATAGTAGTAAAGAGATCGCCTCGCATACAGAGCGATCTCTTAGCAAAAGCAGATTCAAAACGATTTAAAATAATAATAATAATAATATACTTAACGATACCGTACCTACTACAACTAAGGAATAAATAGCTATTACTTCTATACTTTTACGCAAAGTAACGGTTTTCGTTTACAATTGCAACAAACGCGACAACCCGGAGGCACGTAAGGTTATTACCTACTTAGCTAAGCAGGTAGCCATCGCTATTAACCTCCTACTTACTAAAAAACCCACCGCTAGACCTAACCTAACAATAAAGAAAGTCCTTGAGAGACTTAAAGCCATAGAGAATAAGGTTAGCGCTTGTATTAAAACCATATTACTACTAAAGGCTAGCAAATCTTAGGCGCAGGTTGCTACCTTAGTACCAGCGAAATACGTCCCTAGGGCGTATACGTTAGAGGTAATAATACAAACGGGCTAAAAGAAGGATAATAATCGCAGGAGCAATGATCAGGTGGTGGATATAGTCAATAGGACCTTAGGTATAGGACGCGACGACGATCCGGCCTCGGCCAGAACGCACGCCGTACGGCACCTACTAAGCGGCAACTAAAAGATTATATTTAATACTAAGGAGGCTTGTAAAATCGCAAAGACTACTACGGGCTAGGTAAAGAGGGCGTTTAACCCAAATATAACTATAGCCTGGAAAGGCTATACCGTAGTCATATACGGGCTAAGCTTATAGCGAGTACAGGGAGCAACAATACCTTAATTTTTACTAGAAAAAATCAAAGCTAAAAATAACGTTAAGGTAGTTAGGGTAATTATACCTAAAACCGCTAAAAAGAAAACCAAAACGCTACTTTACGTTACGATTAGCATTATAAACGATACGAACACCTTCTGCACCCGGGGTGTAGTAATCAAAGGCACCTGGTATCCGTATAAGCCGTTTACCAACGGTACCGCGCTTAGGCAGTACTATTAATGCTACGGCTTCGGCTATATGGCAAAGATATGCACTGCGAGGGCGGTCCGCTATAGGTATTACAATTCCATATATAAGGAGACAGAGTATTAGGCGAAAAAAGACGACCTGAAGGATGCGATGCTTAATAGCACGTATGCGGCCCGAATACGATATGTTAACTATGCTGAGAAACACCTAGCATAATCCAAGCAATACCTTATACAGGCAAAGTAGATTACTTAGGCAAAGGAGAAATAGGCTGATAGGCCCCAATATTTCATTTCGCCAAACTATTCGAAAAAAAACAATACAAAAAAACGCAACAACAGCAGCCAACCCAGCCACGGTTGGGCTTCGCAACGGCAACGCTATAAGGAAAAGACCCCGGCTTCTTCGGTACTAGCACAGCCCAATTACGGCTCTAGAGACATCTCCTAGATAATCGCGGCGATAAGCCAGTCGGCTGATAATATAATGGTTCTGGATGACGACTAGTCCTTAGAAATTATAAGGAGGTTACGGAAGTAGTAGTAGTGGTTAAAGTTAGAATGTGTTATATTAAGTGTGTGTGTTGTGTGAAGCTTAGTTTCTCCAACTAGGTTACAGGGCAGTGAAGCCTTTAATATAGGCCTTATAGTGGCAAAGGCTTACGCAACAGGCTTACGCAACAGGCTTACGAAGCCTGTGACTCACTAGGTGGCAAGTTTGCCACCTATTTGCCACTTTGCCACCAAGGTGGCAAATTGTGGGGCTATTCGCCACCTTGACTGTCTCCACATCTTACAGAAATAAATACTAGCGAGGGCGTACCGCCCTCGCAGGGGGACTTTACCAATTGGCAGAACAGACGTATCCAAATAAAAGGCCGATAACTGGACCCTCCCTCCCCTACGGGGAGGGGGGCTTAGGTCTGATCAGGACTAGGGAGGTTTTTGTACGTAGCACCGGTTGACTGGATATCTCGCAACGCAGGCGCAGCATTTTCCACCTAGATAGTATCGATTAGAAGTTCCGCTTGGCCATTAGGGCCGGTGGGTGGCACCCACCCTACGCACGGAGTAAGACAATATATATATACTTTAAAACTATTTAATTATATATTTAAAACTTAAATTTAAAGCTATTTAACGTAATTAAAAAACGACAAAATGTTGTTAAAAATATTAATATTACTTTATTTACTAACAATAATTAAAGTTTAAAAACCTTAAGTAATTAATTATCTTATTAATTATTAATAGCTATTTTTATATATAATTAGCGTATTTCCTGGATTTATAGGAAGTGGTTGGAAATTAGGGTTTCCATCTTAAGCCAATTACAACTTTTTACACATATAGATTTCCAATCGTAAATTAAAAATCCAAATTAGTTAATAAATATAAAATAATTTATTAGTAAGATATATAATTAAAAACCTTATATAGTACTTATAGCTATTAAATTAATCCCATAAAAAGGCATAAAAACCAAGTTTTAAAGCTTTAAGGCCTATATAAATAGGTCGTAACCTTTATTTGCTATATTTTATATACTTCCTTTTATTATATATTTGCTTTCGTGTTTTTATACTTATTTTACGTTATTTTAAATCTAAATAATATTTTAAATTTTAAATTTTATATAGTATTTGCTATAGACTACTAGTCCGGACTACGGACTACTGTAGTCTAGTCCGGGCCTGGACTAGGACTACAGTAGTCTAGTCCAGGCCTGGATTCGGACTACTAGACTACTATAGTCCTGGACTACGGACTAGTGACTACGGACTACTTTACCAACCCTGGGTAATGATATAGTAAAAAGCCTAAACGAACTCTAAAGGTAAGTAAGTAAGTAAAACCAAATTAATATAATTAAAGTTAGGATAAGGCTCCCCCGTAGGAGCAATAAAGGTATAGCGAAGCTGAAATCTATTTAGCTACTATTAAAAATCTACTTAATAGAGAAAGCTATTAAGCTAATTAATTAAGGAATAATTTACAATTACCGCAAGTACCTTATAAGCGGTTTAATATTTTAACTACGGGAAATAGGGATATAAGGCCAAGTTTTATACGAATAAAACGATATATATACTTTACGGGGGTTGTCACGGTGCCGACCTCAGGTCTGGGGAAAGAGACTTGTTATTGCACGAAGGGAGCCAAAGGGAACTGGCTCCCGAGAGGTAGGCTATATACTGGGTACTGGGGAGGTCACGTGTAGCTGCTGGTTCCGGGCCGAACCGGCCCCGGTTTGGTGCCATGACAGGGGTAATACGTATTTAATAATAATAAACGTTAAGGAACGAAAGGTAAAATACCTTATAAATATAAGGGCGGGTACCCCGAAGCAATACCTTAACTATAGCGGTATGTATATAACGTTTAATATAAATTATTATATAGTAAAGGAATAAAAATAGCGTATTAAAGAAAAATGCCTAAATAGACCTATTACCTTCGTACCCCCCCTAATATATATATAAACCGTAGGTAACGTAACTAATTTTATAAATAATACTACTAAATAAATGGTTATAGTAGCCGGACTAATATTAATAGCAAAGCATATACAGTTTTTAAGCGTAAACTAAAGGATTGGAGGAAAAAGGAAAGGAAAATTAATTAATTTATAAAAAGCGGCTAAAGGTAATAATAATACCTTAATAAGTTAGGCAGCACCCATTAGTACTACTACTACTGCTACAATTAAAGCGAATACAACCCCCTTATAAATCACCTCCGAGGAGGACTCTCTCCCCCTACTATTTAACGTATTAGTGGAAAACCAAAATAACAATTCCCACCCACTTTCCCCGCGCTTTATATAATAATATAATTAAAAAAAATACTATATTGGAATATAAGAAACGGATAAAAGAGACTATAAATAATACTACGTAATATTGTTTACGATATATCAGGGTTGGTAAAGTAGTCCGTAGTCACTAGTCCGTAGTCCAGTAGTCCAAATCCAGGCCTGGACTAGACTACTGTAGTCCTAGTCCGGCCCGGACTAGACTACAGTAGTCCGTAGTCGGACTAGTAGTCCACAGCAAATACTACATAAAATTTAAAATAACGTAAAATAAGTATAAAAACACGAGAGCAAATATATAATAAAAGGAAGTATATAAAATATAGCAAATAAAGGGTACGGCCTATTTATATTTAGTAATATAAAGATTAGTAATGCTTAATAATCGTTACGTAATCATTACCTAATTAGAATATATCACCACTTTAAGTAATTTTTCGACTTGTTTATTACTTAAGTAAGCTTTTATTATATTATAAAAATATATTATATAATTAATTAAACCAGGTATATAATCGTAAGTTTAAAATTTAAAGGTTTAAAATCTTTAAATTAGCTTAAATTATTTCAATTACCTCTAAAACCTTCTGCTAGCGTAATTATCAATTATTAATTATATTAGGTAATAGTTAATAGTTAATTAATTAGTAATGCTTAATAATTATTAGTAATACTATACGTAAGTAAAAAATTAATAAAATAACATAGATAATTAATAGTAGTAAGGATTAGGTGGCGGTAACGTTTAGAAAAGGAGTTAATATATTAAGGGTAATATTTATTTATTTAAAATTATATAATAAAAACTAAAAGACCCTATTAAAAGAACTAACTAATAAGCCCCCGTTACGTAATCGTACTGTTATCGTAGGTAACTTTAATACCTACTATCCTATATAAAATAGAAACTAAAATTAATTACCTAAAACAAAATACGTATTTTGCCTCGTAATTAAATAAAACCTAAAGCTCCTTATACTATGGGGAGAAATAACGAAACGGTTAAAAAAGGGGGATAAAATAGTATAATAAACCTAACCTGGACCTCCAAAAACCTTAGCGCAACGTATAACGAATTAGATAACCTTTCCAAATCAGATTATACAATATAAGTAATAACTATAGGCGATTTGCTTATGGAATAAGGTAACCTTAAGGACAAAGGATATAATTAGCTACTACTTTACGAAATTATATATAGAAATATATTATTATATATCTTATACCGCAGAGGACCTCCAGTCCTTACCCTAGTGGGCAAGCGGTCTCTTTATCTATTTGTTTAGGCACTGTGGGTGCTTTTATAGGATAGGTATCGGTGCGATATCGTACCTAAACTAACTTTACTTCCAGCCTTTTATTTACTAATCTAGGTCTCTCCTACCCAGGATATATAACAGGAGGGGGGTTGTTACAATTTATAAAGAAAGGAAAATAGGGGGTACCCGTATCATTGCAGCCATTAATTGTCAATCGCACGTACTATACTTTACGCCTTGTAAAGACCCCGAATTAATCGCCCTAGCGCGCGCGAGCTATTTAAGGTAAGATATAGCTTTTTTAATTGTTTCTTGATTGCTGATTAGCCGTATAGATACGCGATAGTAATAGCGACTCGGATACCAGCGATACTAAGCCGCCGGTGCCTTTGTTTCCAACCCACCAGCCGACTATAGAAGGATTCCCCACCAAACCGATCACCCCGCCATGCCGATCATAATTTTCAACCGCGTCGCGCGTTCCACGTCGACAACCCTCCTACTTCCAAGGACTATAACTATACCATTTCCCACTCAAATCCTACCAAATTTAATATGGCTAATATCGTTAAACAGAATATACAATCCGCTATTAATTTAGTTAATTCCAGCGTTTTATTACGTAAGGCTACGAGGCGCTATGGACTTATATATACTACGCTATAAGGTCGCATCAATAACGCGATTACCTATTACAAGCGCAACTTATCCAACCAACTATTTTCCATTAAAAAAAAAGCTTTTAATTAATTAGGTACTTAATAAAAAAGCCGCCGCGAGAGCTCCTACGAAGCTACAATTACGTAAAATAGCGTAAGTAATTTTCGCGTAAGGTAATATTTCTAAACCAATTGGAAAAAACTAAATTAATTACTTTATCCTACGGTATAAGTCCCTTTACTTTAAGAACTTTTAAGCTTTTAACTAAAATAAAATAAAAAAAAGTATTAAAAAAGCTTATAACGATTTTCATAAGCGTTTAAAATACTAGATTAATGTTAAAAACGTATTTCCAAAGTATATCGCGTATATAAACAAGCATAATATGTAAAAAATGTGTAAGATGTGGAGACAATCAAGGTGGCGAATAGCCCCACAGTGGCAATTTGCCACCTTGGTGACAAAGTGGCAAATAGGTGGCAAACTTGCCACCTAGTGAGTCACAGGCTTCGTAAGCCTGGTAC
>Ga0247760_1002770_pt1 | contig 12590 bp, 10 predicted proteins | sample UWRJL171409R4_FD_179936 | JGI IMG/M metagenome (GOLD analysis project Ga0247760, IMG submission 179936) | Plant litter microbial communities from Arlington Agricultural Research Station in Wisconsin, United States - UWRJ-L171-409R-4 | ecosystem: Environmental > Terrestrial > Plant litter >...
ATTCACCGACTTCCGCACCGAGCGCGACGTCGTTCAAGGGCGCGACCCAATGTATTCGGATCAGCCCGAGGAGAGGATGCGACCCTGGATGACGCCGTTGTCATGTATCGGGAATCATAACACGGCACTCTTTTACGATGCGAAGAAGCACGAGGTGGGTATATTTGGACAGCTGTCAGGGTGCAGTCTCGATAAGAACTTGCGCGAGGGTTGGGTATCGAAGCTGAGGAATGAGGCTGGCACGGTGAGGTATGTGAAGTGGTATGATGAGGAGGAGGTGCCAATTACAAAGGAGGAGTATTTGCGTGTCAGGGGGCTTGACCAAGACAGTGATGACAGCGACGGGGATGAGGGTAAGGAAGATGAAGGAGGACGTGATGAGGGGGGCGAAGGTGACGAGGGTGCAGACGACCACGGTCAAAACGACGAGGGTGAAGACGATGAGGCTGAGGAAAACGAGGAGGAATACGATGAAGAGGACGAAGACGACGACTATCCGGAAGATGAAAACCACTGGGACGACATGGACGGCCGACCAGCTCCCGCTGTCCTGCGAGACATTGTCCGCTGGTACCGCGAGCTCAAAGAACTTCCTGGCGGGGAAAAAAGCGGTTGGGAATGGGACGAGGAGATTACCAAACCGCTGTATATTAAACATGGCTGGCCAGGCGAGAATTTCGACGGGGACGCATTTGTGGCTGACCAAAAGCGCGAAGCCGCCGCAAAGCGCGAAAGGGAGGGATCCTAGTACGCCCCAGTATGTTTACCTATGCAATTTAACAAGACACCGAAAAGTCGGTCGATATCAAGTCAATAATACTCCGCTCAGGGCTCTTGAGTCCAAAGGTGGGTGATGATCTTACCAAATCCCCACAGTCTCTCGTTCATTTCGGACTCATTGTTCCTTCGTCAGCGCCTCGATCTCCTCCCTCCCCACCTTCAACACAACCCAATCACTCATCCTCTTCGCTCCTAAACTCTCATAAAACCTCAAAGCCTTCTCATTGCCTCTAAACAAACCCACTCCATCTTTGAGCACCCCGCTTTGTGTGCTTCCCTCGCCATTGCCTGAATCAACAACTTTGCGTAGCCCATCCGTCGGTACTCGGGTAGAACGTACAATTCCTCTAAATAGACGCTTGGAGATGCCATCCACGTGGAGTAGGTATAAAGGTAAATTGCGAGACCGAAAGGGGTGTTGGTTTCTGGGGAACAGATAAGGAGGGGGGGGAGGCGGAGCGCATAACGGTGTGCTCGTCAGGTACGAACAGTGATATGAGAAGCGCATTGGGCTGTCCCCTCTTGCTGACGACGATGTAACAGAACATCAAGCGTTCCAACCGTTCGTTTTTCAGAGCCCCCTTCACCTTTTGTAGTTAAGCCTCAGCGCCCACTCCCACCGCTCCCAGAAGTCACTGATATTTGCTCTACTATCCCTTCCGCAGCATACCCTCACCTAGGATTTCGACTCTGCTCGTCGTTGAAACTGAGAGGCTTATATGAAGTCGAGACTCCACCGTGCGCATTAAGTACGAAGTGCGTCACGTTGCATGATTACCTTCCGGTCATGCAACGTCAAGACTTTCCAATCCCCGACGTCCACGCGCTGGTGATTACTTTGGCATCATCTATACTGCAACTCAGCGAGACCCCCTGGCTTCAAGAACCGTGGAACAAACAAAGCGTTCGATTGCTGAGGCTCAGGGATAGAAGCGCCGAGACTGTGAATATCAAGCACCCCTACCTCACACAGGATCATGAGAGCGAGCTTGAGGTTCTCCCGTCTGTTCTATCACAGCCGCTGGATGCCACAAAATATGCTTACCCTCGCCATCATGTTACTCAAAATTAGCTCCGGCGTGCCGATTGAGAGCATGCGACAAGAGGGAGATCTTGGGCCCGATCGTCAGCCGAGCGAAGGGGCCGACTTGGTAGCCGCGCATCGATGGCTCACCGCGAGAGTGGAAGGTGGAAGATTAAGCCTTCAGTTCGCAGACGCCATCAAACACTGTCTCCAATGCTACCTCGACCCGCTTGCGTCATTCAACAACCCGGAATTTGCAAAAGCTGTGGAGGACAGGGTTCTAAAGCCCTTGGAGCGCGAGATGCAGTTCTTCCATGGCGATATCTAATGTCGACTACACGCAACGGTTGAGTTGAGGGTTTTTGAATGCCAAGAAGTCTCGTCCTGAACAGGGGAGCGTGACCCCGGATAAGAGACAGGATTATCCAAAGCCGACGTGAAAGATGACATTTTATTATCAGGACAGATGGAATCTTGGATGTTCACACTTTGAGGGGTTCAAGACTCCCGCCTTAGTCTTCCTCAAAATCTACCGGCTTTCCGTCACCGTACCACAACCTACCCTTTCTGAGCTCTACTCCGCGCCCTGCGCCGACAATCCATCTTAATCCAGGAGAGAGCTCGCCCTGTATCTCCTTGGGCCAATAATCCTCCTTCAACCACTGATTTATCGACTCAATCTTCCGAACCCAAGCCTCCAGACTTTCTCTACTTTGCAAGTCGGACTGGCTGGCGAAGCGCGCAAAGGTGATGTGGCTGGATGTGTTGTAGTACTGCGAGGCGACCTCCACACCGGATTCGGCGCAGATGGTGGCCAGATCCCGTCGAAGGTGCAAATATGTGTACGGATTGTCCTCGACAGGGAGGAACGTCAAGGCAACCGCGGTGTCATCAAGGCTCAACATTGGTCGGTCGAGACTGGTGGGGTGCTCGGCGGCGAATTGAGTGAACTTGGCGGCGTGTGGCTTGGCCTTCTCTGCGACGACCTTTAGTTCTGCTGGGGTTCTGGAGTGGACTAGTTCGACAACTGTCATGTGAAGCCATTCGGGCGGCGAGCACCAGAGATCTAGGTGCACAGGTCAGAAATACAGGCAGACATGGGGGGATTAAATGACCGACTCGGAGCAAGAGCTTTCAGCTCCTGTTGGATGCGTAAAATTAAATCGGTGACATTCTTCGACGGCCAGGCAAAAAGGCAAAGGTTGTTGCGAGGATCAAGGTATTCGGGATCGTTGAGGCGGGCTGTGAGAATCTCATCAATCGGGACCCCGGGATAATCCGGCCCAAGGAGAATTTTCCTAAACTTGTCATGTCTATTTTGTCGATTCTGTGCGGCAATTTTCGCTATTTGAACGGGATCACCATTAGCCTTTGCGATGAAGCCGTCGATGGCTTTGCTGAGGCCCATGCTGAAAAAGCGATGGGGTTTTCAAACGTGGGGTCATGTTTGGGAGATGTCCACATTTGCGGAGCAGAGTTTGGGTGGAGGGGAAAATTGAAGCTGACTAATACACGGGCTTCCTCTGGCGATCGATAAGTGAATTGCCAAGGAGCCCACTAACAGATAAGGTCGAAGATTGGGTGGCGGGGTGTTAGCCAGCTACTTCAGACTGAGCTCCTCGATCTGCTGGTCGTCCCCGCCGAGCCAGCCCATCACTTCGCCGTCCATCAAGCCGTGGACATACGTCTCGCCATGAAACGCAAAAAAACCGTCGCCGGTCGCTCTCACGACAAAGGGTACTTCCCCACCGCAAAAGACATAAACATCGTCGCCCTCACGACACAGCTCCTCGGTGAAGCCGAGGTAGCCATTCCTTGTGATGTACAAAACTTTCCCATCCACAATCAAGTCCAGCATTGACGACACTTTGGCCCAGGCGGCGTCGGAAACCTTCAATGCGAGCCCGGCGCCTTTTCCCTTGTCAGGGACCATGACATCGATGTGCCCAAAATTCTTCGTCCTGTAGTCGTCGCTGATCCTGGAAGACAGGGGCGTGCGGTCTGCCGTCAACGTGTCGAAAAGAGACATCCAGCTCTCCTCTCCCGTTGCGTCATATGTTTCCGGGAGCCTCAAATTGTTCGCTAAGCGGCGTAACCTCGCTTCATTGATGGAAAGCTCGCCTGTGTTTCGGTCCTGGAGAAGAGATCTAATTGAATAAATCCTCTGGATTTTGTCGACATGGATCCCGAAAAGACGAATCATGTCGCCATCAGTCGGGACAATGGCGCGGGACAACTCGCGGCCGGAGGCGCAGAACATTTTCGTTGGGCAAAAGCGATAGTACCGGTTTAACACCCCGCCCGGATCTCCCAGGTCCCAGTCAGGCACCCAGGACGGCAGCCGCAGCGACGACTTTTTCCCCCGTTGCCGGACTCGCGACAGGATTCGGAGATCCTGGCGTATCCGCAGGAGATGCCTTGTGCAATCGGTGAACACCTCCTCGACCGAACGACGGTAGTCCACCACGATTCCCGCGGCGAACTCGTCACTGGCCAGTCCTCGGAGCGAATAGATCTTGTCCCGCAGATCTGTCGCTTTCTTGGTCCCCTCGTCCGTCATGATGAGTCGCATGTCGAGATCCTCGGCCCGCGCCCTGGAGTCTCGCCTCCTGTGGAACGTCTCTCGCCAGTGGCCGATGCTCGTGACCTTGTTGACCTGGTCCGAGAAAGGCACGAAGCCAGAACCAGTCGCGCGTTGGAGACCGGTGTTGAGGTCGTCCCAGTCTATAGCGTGCGGCCCGCAGTGGACGGTGGCGCCGTGAGATACGGCTACCTCCTGGATAACCCACATTCTCGAAAACCATGGCCGCTGGATCAGCCTTTCCAATGCAACTCTCCTCTCGTTCCTTGATGCAGCAAGCTTGGCTACGGTTCGCCTTCCATCTGCAGTACCGTCGTCGGCCGCAAAATATTTGAGGGTTTGAAAGGCTGAAGTCGTATATTCGTCGGCTAGCCCTAACCAGACGATGACTCTGTCCGCTTCTGCGAAAATTTCCTTCATGTGAGAAACTTGCTCTGACTTCTCTGCAGTATCTCGCTGGTTAATACAACTTCAGCGACGAAGGTAAAACACGTTAGCCTCGAACTTCAGGTGCTTCGAACAATCTTGCTGCCGTTCATACTTACATCGAGTCTATCCAAAGGTATGTAGAGGCTTTACCGTTGTGGTCTTCGTCAGATTGAAGAAGTTGTAGCAGTCCTTGGTGGAGTGCGAGCGATATCGGAAACTCAGTCTCATTCAACGTGATAGAACATGGTCGGGAGCGATCCCCCCATGTGTACGAAAGGGCCTGGTATGGCGGAGCTGCGGAAAGCGCATAGCTTGTGAGAGACGCATGCATCGTAGGCGATGTTGTTGGATCCTCAGACGCTTGCGGTCTTAGTCGTAATAAACGGATTCCCAGACCTTGGGATGCCAAAAGGGGGGTCGATTTGTAGATATCCATGTTGATTATGGAGTGGGCGGATCCCAGTGCTAGTTGCTGGTAGGATGATCCTACGCAATGTCTGCCAGGTTGGGGTAAAATGTTGTCTTGATGCTGCAAGAGCAAGCGAAACAATAACTGGGCCCCTGGTGCCACCCAGGGTACTACCCCGGATTATAAGGAACAGCCTGTAACGGCGCCGCCAAATGCATCAAAGTTGTGGTTGGATTACCCTCACTGCAACTGGGCGCAATAAAAAAGCGTGGTGTGGTGTGGAACCTCGCATTTGGCATTAAAATCCCCTTATTTGATTCGACGGTGGCGGCACTGTGCATGTCCCGTGCCCTTCAAGTCGAACCATGTGACTGTCTGGACAGCAGCATCGAGTTTGGATGGGCCAAAAACTCAGGCTTGGCCAGGCTGAATTCACAACTTCACCTTAAAACGCACTTTCATGCAAGGCACCGGGTAATGGTACGCGTCAAGGTGACGGAAATTCCCGCCCAAGCGTAGAAGTTCACGTTGTCACGCGACACCTCGTCCATACGTTTCCGGCACATTTATGACTGTGCCTCTGAGAGCCTTGCCTTCAATTGCTCTCATGAGAAAACATCATTCCCCGCAACACTCTCTCGGCCACTACTTACCTACCCTTTTCAGCAACCAACATCCCGAAATTCAGCCATATCTCCATCTCGAACCGCATCCGAGCAGGGTATGGGGAGAAACTAATGCTTGGCAAAAGCTCGCTTCCACTTTAGATCAGGGAGGTGTTTGCTGTGCCGTAACCGCCTGTAAGGCTCTGCAACTACCTTTCCGTCGGGTCATCACCCCACCATTCTGACAAACTCCCCCATGCGCATGCTGAAGCTCCAGATCCATTGCTCTACGCGTCTGAAACAGAGCTTTATTTTTACCTTACAGTGAACGCAGCACCATGGAACCTTGATATTCCCCCAAAGTAAAGAAGATACTAACTTACCTAGGTAAGTATAGGACTTATTTGAGAAGGACTCTTCGCAAACCGTGCCCCCTCGAGACCAATTCCGCCCTCGACTTGTTCCCAACATATGCATTCCCAACTATTTCAAACTCCTTCCCGGCCGCCCCAGACGGCCTCAGAATAAGGAACTTTCCATCCCCAAGCAATGAAAGCACATCACCCCTCTGTACCGGACCGCTCGTGTTCCCCGTGACTCCCGTGTCGGTGGCGAAAAAGTGCATCCCCGGCGTGTATGAAGTCTTGGGTCGAAACCTCTCCGTCCCCCATACCTCGGCAACGAACCACGACGGCCGCAGCATAGCACGCAGCACGACGAGGACGACGAAAGGGATGAAGATTCTCTTCCCCCACACACAAAGGACAGCCATCCCGAAGAAGTTATTTATGGCGTTCAAGGTCGTCGCCAGAAGATAGGCCAAGTCGTCCCCAATCAGAACGGCCAGGATCTCGACGCTGGTGGAGAAGAGGTGGACGCAAATCGGCGCAACGAGCCAGAGCTGAAGATCGTCATACGACTCCGCGAATACTGTCTCGGCGATGGAAACTCTGAATTCCCAGAGAAGAAATCCCGCCGCGATAACGGCCACACCGGTCGTTTGGTACCACCTGCGGCCCTCTCCCGCCTTGGTCTTGCATATCCAAAAAGCGCCTAGAAGCTGGAATATGAATTCCAGATCTCCATATCCAATTGCCCCTTCCCTGCCCGCTTGGGCCCTCATCGCATAGCCATCTGTAGGACAGGAGGCCATGGAAGGTTGCCATATGCAGATGCCTTCCTTCGCCCTCGGAGCGAGCCCTTTCGCTCCCGAAACGGCGAGCACGTAGCCAAAAAGGTGAACGAAATCGAGGATGCGGGCAGCCATGCGGATGGAGACGAAAGCTCGGGCGAAGCTCGGCTTTAAAACACAGTTTTTCATCGTCTCGACGAAGGCGGCAAGGGCAGGGTCAAGAGCTGAATGGGAAATAAGCCTGAGGTTGTTTAATTCGATCTGGGCGCATTGCCACAGCACCATAATTGAATCTACCGACCCGATTCGGCTGATATTCCCAGCGAATCTGACGTCGATTGGCAGGTGGTTATCCTTGATGTTGGAAAACGAATGGGATCCGGGACAACAGGAATGATCATTCTCCGCTTTTGAGGCAATACAAAGAGGGCAGGGCAGCTCGGCGGCGAGCTCTGCGCGTTTCCCATTCGGAGCTGCGACTGGAGGGTGACTATCGTCAGTCTTGGTCGCAGACATAAAGTTGAAAGAATAGTACGAATCCAGAAGCCTGATATCGCGGGCCGGGTCGAGGTCATTTGTCGTCCATTGCGTCCAATCAGCCACCCAGGAGGGCAACTTGGTCCGCCAAGATGCGTCATCGCCGCATTTGGGGTCTTTGCTCTGCCATAGCCAGCTGGCCGCTTTGCCCACGCGCTGCGTCATTCCAAACATGGCTGTTGAGAAGCTGTCGTAGGGGTCGTGTCTGAACGCGAGGAAGTCGTCGTGAGTCAGATACGGTTCTGGGAGCTGAGGGAGCTGCAGGGCGTCCAAGTTTCCGTCAGCCTCCATGCAAGACAGCATGATGGCCCGGAAAATCTCTGAGTCCGGGCTGTCGTATATTGAAGCGTGAACCCGGTGGTGGATTCCAAGCTCCTTGAACACACCCAAGAGGGCGTAGAATTTGTCCTTTGGGTACTTGCACGCTTTGAATCGAGTTGCCTTCATCACACTCGTCAAGGAGAACTGGGATAGCTCGCTTATGAGCGGTTTTCCATAAGTCCAATGGTCGGGCAGCGAGCCGGTGCGTTTTAGAGATATTGCGTCGACCAGGTAGAACTGGAGGGCAACCGATTGGTCCAGGTTGACGGACATGGGAAGGAGGCCGAGTTCCCGGACGACATCCCAGCCGAAGCGGATGAGGTCGAGTTCGATCTGGGAGTCGCCGCAATGCAGCTTGACTGTCCCGGGGCGCGGAAGCACGACCTCCTGAATCGGCCACATTCTTGTGAACCAGGGCCGGGAGAAGAAGCCAGCCAGGCTTTCGCTAAAGGTCGGCCATTGGCGAGCGGTTTTTAGCCCTTCCTCCATGACTCTTTTCCTGGCCACGGTCTTGTTTGCCTTGGACAGACTGGACTGGTAGACATGCGCAATGTCTTGGAGGAAGTTGAACACCAGCTTGCTCGAGGCGTCGTGTTCCCCAAGCCAGGCGGTCACCTGTGCTGCCTCCTTGTATATCTCGCCCATGATGTCGAGCTGCCGTTTTTTCTCTTCCAGGGCCACATCGCTTTTTTCTTGGTTGATGCAGATGGCATCTACCCAAACACGGGCGATGCCACTCGCCTGACTGGCACGAATACGACGGAGGGCTGCTACGCAGTTTTTCGTTACGGTAAGCAACGCTCCGTCACAGACGATGGGCATGTCGCCTTGTGCAGACTCCCAAGCGTACGAGAGCGCAACGTATTTGGGATGTTCATCGAGAATGACCTCGTGAAGTTGGCATTGGATAGGAGAATAAGTCTCGGGTGAGTTTTCGTTGACCGGCTTGATCGTGATAAGTCTGATGGCCCTTGGGTGGGAGAGCGGCTTGTACTGATAACGAGGAAGAGAGGTATCGGGGGGCCGCGGCAGATTCTCCTTGAGCAAGCGTTCTCCTTGGAGTACATTCACCAGCTCCCATTTCATGTTGCTGCTGAAATGGACGGCTACGAGGCTCTTCTTGTCCAGCCGCACATATCCCACATACCCTGCAACAATTAGGACGAAGGAATGCATGTTGATAGTCCATCGTTTTATGGTCTCAGGGTCGATCCCGGCTCTCTTTCCTAAAGCTTGATGTTGGCGGTACCCAAGTAGGCGAAACCAGAGATGGAACACCGCAGCCAAGAAACCCAGGCTCCTAGGAGAGTCTAGCTCGTCTATCGAACGCCGGAACCGAAGGTGTAGTACGGATGGGCTAAGGACTATAACAGTCCAAAACACCAAGACAGAGACAAACTCCGCGATCAAAAGACCGCGAGGCAAGCCCATTGTTGTCGTTCAAGGTATTTGATTCGACGCAGTGAGAGATAGAAAGATGATGGATGAAAGAAGTATATGTCGGTCCGACGGCTGCATAGGACGTATCCGCAACTTCAAGTGGGGTGCAGTTTGTGTTGAAGAGAAGGGTGCGGGAACCTTGAAATCGCCGAAGAAAAAGCTCAGGCAGAGTGACTCGTTGCCGCCCACGGACGCACATTTCCCCTGAGAACCTGCAGAGCTGCCTAGCCAATCATTGGCATATCTGCCTTTCCAGCGGCTTCATTCCCGTTCAGCTGAAAGTCGACTGCTTTCAAGTTCTCGGTCAGAGAGGCACATAGCGTCGCCCTAACGCCAGTCCTATCAAATTTGCAGGGAAACTGTTAGCAGGGGTCGAGCGCCACTAACACGATCTCATTACAAATTTGCTGTGTGCATGTTAGTGCTTTGTGGCTGAAACAATGGGCGTTGTGGGGGATGGGTTGGGGCTCACGGATTCTGCAGCCATTCGGCGTTCAGAAAGCCGTTCCACGACGACGTCTCTTAGCAAACTCCCACTTGTGGTTCGAATTCGAAAGGTACTTAGAAGCGACTGAGCAGAGTTCCTTCCCCCCCGGCACTAGTTACGGCATGTGGCGCTGGTGAAAGGTGCTCTTTCTTTCACCGCTTTGGCAGGAACCCAACTTCGCACCTGCCCAACTTCAGGCCCGCGCTTTGGGAGATTTGCTCAGCTGCATGGATGTTGCACTTTGCGAATGTTCCTGGCCCAAAATAGTTGCGCTATTGCGCACTATTTTTTGTGGAAGAAAGCTTGGTATAGGTTTCCGGGCTGTTCGTTGGTTGACAATCGAGATGCTGCAGGGTAAGCTCTTTTGCAGGGTTAGATGCGCGCCAAATCCCCACTGGGACCAAGTCTCCGATCAACAAACCCAGGCCGCTGGGTGAGGAACAGGAGGAATCAATGGTTTCAAGAAAGCTGTCCCGCTCCCGGACGGGGGGGTTTCTTCATCAAGCCTTCGCGAAGGCCATCACACTCGTTTAAACTGTCGCTCTTTTCGCTAGTTACAATGAAACAGGAATCGTTGGGTTGGTTACGGGCTTTGCCTGGATGCAGCTGGCAGCGGCGAAGTGCTGCAACTGCAACAACCAATGCCTCAAAGGTGCGCAAGATACAGCCTCCCGAGGAAATTCGAGGTGGATGAGATGACTGACCGGTTTTCAGCAATCATCTCCGGCGTGGATGGCATCGCCGACTGCTCTGCCTATCTGGCCTCCACAGTCACTGTTGACTCCTTGTTAGTGACCAAAAAGATCACATGTGGCTGTTTCGAGCTCACACATTTTGATAGCTTTACGACTGCAGCCCCGATCGAGGACAAGACCATCACATTTACCGAAACGGCAACCGTCACGGAAACCACGATCGCGTCGACCGCCCGACTTGGCATCACGAGCACTGTGACCTCGGCGAGCACCGAAACGAGCTACGAGACCCTCACATCAACGACGACTGGCATAGTTCAAGGCGTGTTGGCTCCTCCATTTCGCTCCCCAGCTCGTTGCCCAGCTCGGCGCCAGCGTACCCGGCCTACGCTTCTGCAGTCTGCCCGTCTTGGGAGAACTATGTGGCGGCCTGCGCGTGCGCCCGCGTCTCGCCTACCACCGTCACCGTCATCGGCGAAACCATCACGGTGAACGCCAGCAGTGTAAGTCCTTCCCCTGCTCCTCACGCATTGCGAGCCACGCCGGACACTAACAAACCTAGACCGTGTCAAGCGAGGTCGATACCACCTCAACAGCCACCGAGACGTCCGTGACATCCGAGGCCACCACGACCGAAACCACCCAGACCAACATTGTCTCGGTCATAGTCACCACCTCCACCACCTCAACCGCCACCGAGACCCCCACCCTCACAACAACCGTCACCAGCACCGTAACCCAGACTATCGCGCCCCCTCCTCCAAAGGTCGCCTCCAACCCCTTCCGCATCAAGATCCGCGACATCAAGATCCGCGACACCGACACCTACTTCTCAACCAACTGGCCCGCCAAAAACTTCGTCAACTATGTGCTCGGGCCCCCTCCCCCTCCCAGAACTCGTTCATATTCCAAACTGACGAAGACGGCCTCCTCCGCGAGTTCTATCCCAATGTCCCTGGCGGTGAACGGTGGTATACGTACTTTGTGTGGAATCCTCAGAACTGGGACGTCATGCGCGGCGGGGTCAAGACGGCCGCGGCAGCGGCTGGGGGAGAGCATGTCACCGTTGCGGTGGATGCCGAGGGGGCCGTGACGTTTAGTGATTCGCATGGCGTGTACCGTATCGTCCATTGCTTGCCTTCGACGGGCGTTCTGGCTGATAATGTGTACTTGGAGTATGGGTACACCGTCCAAAACAAGGACTCTTGCCCGCCCGTGGAGTTTGTGGTTAAGTTTTTGCAACATTAGGGGGGAGGGGGACTGATGTTTGTGGGTATGAGGTCGTGTCTTGTCTCCTGTGTAGGAAGATAGATAGATGTCTGGAGATCTTCGAGAGCGTTGCCTTTATCCTCAATACAAACCCACGTCGGCAGATAGCAGAGAACACTGTGTCACCACATCCCCGTCCGCATCTGGCACCCTCCCATTCCGTAAACATCCCCTTCCCGTCCTACTTCCCAAAAGCCTCCTCAAACCCCGTCAAGCAAAACCTATACTTCACATCCCCCTCCTCCAACCTCTTCAACGTCCTTCCCAACTCCCCCTCTCCAATCTTGACCTCCTCCACCCACGGTTTAATTCCCTTCTCCGCAGCCAAATCCAACATCTTCAACGCCTCCCTCCGACTCCCCAAATGCGAGCTCCCAAAAAAACACCCATTCCCCAAAAAGGTCTGATTCCGCACATTAATCCCATCCTCCCCCTCCGGTAGCCCCACGCTAACCCACTTGGCATGGACATCCAACAGACTCAGATACGCATCGATATCGAAACCCTCAAACGAGTTTGCCGTGTTGAGAATGAGGTCAAACGTCATGACGTGCGGGGCATTCCAGTTCTCGTCGGACGTAGCAAGGAATCCGTCGGCGCCCATAGCGAGGGCGTCGGCTTCTTTGGCGTGCGTGCGCGAGATTACGTAGACGGTGGCGCCGAGGGCTTTGGCGAAGAGGAGCCCGAAGTGCCCTATGCCGCCGAGGCCGACGATGCCGACTTTTTTGCCGGGGCCGCAGCCGTTGCGGACGAGGGGGGAGTAGGCGGTGAGACCGGCGCAGAGCATGGGGGCGGCGAAGGTGGAGGGGAGGGAGGGGGGGATGGGGAAGACCCTAAGGATGGGAGAGGGGGGTTAGGATTGGGGAAGGAAGAAAGGGGGA
>Ga0247760_1002771_pt1 | contig 12579 bp, 11 predicted proteins | sample UWRJL171409R4_FD_179936 | JGI IMG/M metagenome (GOLD analysis project Ga0247760, IMG submission 179936) | Plant litter microbial communities from Arlington Agricultural Research Station in Wisconsin, United States - UWRJ-L171-409R-4 | ecosystem: Environmental > Terrestrial > Plant litter >...
GGGGGTAGGGCGTAATAAAGCTCCTCCTCATCTCCGTCTTCAGTCTCTGTGAGGTCGGCCACACCGTGGTGTTTGCCAGAAGGAGACTCAGGGCCAAAGGAAGACTCAGGGGTGGACTCAGGGGTTCTAACGACTTCTTTAACAATAACAGCCAGAACCTCCTCCGGAACAGGGGGCTCTATAACCTCTTCTTCCTCCTCAGGGCTCAAGAACCTATTGATGGCCGTGGCGTTACGGTCCACCACTCTAAGGGCCTCCGCGGCTTTCGCAAACAAGCTGTAGATCTCCACAACACCGTCAGCAGTATCAGGGTTATACTGAACAGTAGGATGAAGCCCTATAACAGTTAACTTCTTCCAACAGGCCACTATATTCGAGTCCTTTACCTGACCAAACCAGGCCCACGCAGCCCAAGGTAGTGCCAACCGGAGATTCATGTCGTTAACTGGATGGAAGTCTGTTGCCTTTCCTTCCATCGATTCGACGATCTAGGTAAGGAAAGCTTTACGATAGAGTCGTTTCCAGCTTACAATAATACCCTGATCGAGAGGTTACCAACGAGAGGTGTTATTAGGAGGAATAAACAGAACAGTAATGCCTTCAGGAGGGGGGTGAGCCTCAAGGGCTTTCTTATGGGCCGAGAAGTTATCTAATAGAAGAAGAACCTTCTACCCTGGCTTGGTTCGTTAAATGTGAGCAAAGAAAGACTCATACCACTGCTCCATCAAAGCTGACGTAAACCAGGCCTTTTGGTTACTTTTCCAAACCACTTTGTGGGCCTGAAAGTTGAACTTCTTTAACGCTTGAGGTTCCTTCGCCTTGCCGACAGCCCACAGTTCAAAGCGGTCCGTTCCTGTGTCGTTAGTGGTGAAAGCGAGCGAAAGCCGGGCCTTATCCTTCTTCAAACCAGGGCGATTGGCAGTGGCGAGGCCTGACGATGGGAACATACGCCAGAAGAGAGCGGTCTGGTCCATGTTGTAGCGGTTACCAACAGGGACCTCTGTGGCAGCCTTTCGAATAGCCTCCATCTGCGCCTCAACGCCTTCATTTTGTTAAACTGAGCGAAGCTCTCCGTGGAAGATCCTCCTCTTAATGCTGTGCCTCTGTTTGAACAGGGCCAGCCACTTAGGGCCGAAAGAAGGGGGGGGGTTCAACAGAGGCGCCCTCACGCGCTGCCTCAACTGTACTCCAGATCTTCACAGCTTAGGCCTGTAGGACCTCCCCTGTTATGGGCACTCCACGGCTCTCCATCTCCACTTGCCAGCGGTACAGTATCTCTTTAAGCGTAGAATACTGACCAACGTGGAGCTTACTAGCTTTAGAGAGGTAGGCGGCCTCAAGGGTATCAAGGGCTTTGAATTTGTTACTCAGTAGGCGTGAGATTTGCGAATCGTGGACCTTGACGTTCAACTCGCAGAGGGCGTACGCAGCAGTTTGCTTCAACGAAGGCTTGGTCAACTGTCTCTTATGCCACGCACGGAGGTCTTTCTTCTGAACGAGGGTAAGCTTGGCCATGGTGACGTTAGCAGTTGTTGACGGCTCAGAAGGAGGTGCTAACGGTTGGTAACAGTTGATTTTAATCCAAATAATTAATCTGAACGATGGAAAGGAGACTGGTTTGAACTAGGCCTTTTGAGGGCGAGAAAAGAAGGAGTGATTGCCATTATCTGGCTGGTTTGGGGGCTGGTTTGTCTCCAAAATCACTGAAAAATAGGGGGCATTCCACTGCTGGAATGGTCCAGAATCGCTGGAATGCCCCCCATTTTACGCAAGAATTTGGCTCCTCAATTGCGATTTGCAGGCTTGCGTTTTGCAGTAGTAATTAATTCGAACTGGAATGGGGCTTGCGTTTTGTGGCAATTTGCATAAAAAGGGGGTTGCAGAAACAGGGGGTCTGACTGTATGTCGAATTTGGAAGCCCTGGAGTCCAGGAAGTATGCCAAAGATGGAAGCCCGACGCCTAAAAAATGGGATACAAAGCCCGGAAAATAGGGTGCAACTGAAAGAATCGAGGCCCAGAAAATGGGATACAGCAGCCCAGGTTACTTTACTTATATGCAAAGTATGCCGAAGATAGAAGCCTGCGCGCCTAACGACACCTAGAAAATAGGATGCCGGGAGCCTTGATGCTATGGCAAGGGTAGCTTTGGGTGGCTTTGGCTAAAACATGTAAAACGGAGCGGATCTGGCCCGCTTTTCTCGCACACCGTTTACTTGCGTTGCTAGCTGCCGTTTCTGACCGGTCGAATCGGGCCCGTGCGCTGGCCCACCCTGCCTCAGACCCCTGGAAGCCGATTTGCCCGATCCACCTTTTATTTTCTAGGGCCAAGGTGAGAGACCGACACCGAACCTGACGAACAACACGAACAAGGAGGCCTAGAAGCTTAAACAGTTCCCCGGAATTCTGCAGAAGACGTTTTGGCAGATACTAAGTCAACTCTCCTGATACTAACCTATCCAGTTCATTACCTAGGTGCCAAAGCGCTGCAACCCTGAGGCGGCAATCTGCCCTCACCGCTCCACCTTAGCAAGCACGACCCTAACGTAGACACCCTCCTCGTAAGCGTGCGTCTGAACTCTCCTCGTCACCTAACAGCGCCTTTACCTTTCTGTCCTTTCGAGGCGGTACCTCCAGCTCGTTACTGCCTTAGACAGCGTGCAGCGCGGCCTGACTATACGCGCTGGCGTAAAGAGCTCTCGGGAAGGTCAGGGCGTACTGCAGCTACGAAAACACCTGTAACGCGGCGTGGCAAGTGTAGTACGTGGGTCGGGGCACCAGTCCTACATTCAGTACGTCCCCTTGGTACCTAACCTCAGCGAGCTAATAGTTGCTCGCCATCGCGGACGACGTGATTGCTCAGCAAGCCCAGGTTAGCGGTTGCGAACCTCCACCCAAAAGGTCCACTTCGAGATGGTGGCCCCAGCCTTATATCTCTTTCCAGATATATCCCATTGAGGCTGTAAAACCTCAAACCTCAAACGGCTATGCCATACAATCCAGCTGACCTTTAATTTTAGGGGACATGAAGGATATAGAAGCCATTTTGTACAAGTGAGTATGATATGTAATTGTCAATGAGGATTAAAAGTCGTCTGTCTGGGCTGCCTCTTTTTTTGGAGATTTTTTTGGTTGCCTTGTGCTTGGCGAAGGCGACAGTCCCTGCCCCGCACATTATGTCCCAACTTGACGCAGCACCAAACAGAAGGGATCCAGAACTGCCCAAAGTCTCGCCACTCGCCTCCTATAAGCTTCAGGATATCCGGGATGGGCCGTGTGCTGACTGAATTGAACCGCTCAGGCCCCAATTTTAGTTGAGCAGCTACTCAATTGGGCTGCAAGATTGCGAGACTGGGTTGGGTGTTCCCTGATCCTTAACCTGCCTCCCTTTCTACCTGTTCTCAGGCACCGCTCTCGTCATTTCGAGCGTGAGAACTCAACAATTAGTTCCTAATAGCGCTTCCTTCTCGTTTTCACTAGGTATTCCATCCTCTTGGGGATTACATTTAGTGGGCTTCCTGACCTGCTAGCTTACGTCAAGCTTGTTATCGTCAGGTAGAGCTGCGACCCTTTACTCACCATTCTTCGTTCTTCCTTCTTGAGTGCGCCTTCGGTCGATCCAACGCGCCTCGGACGATGGATGGACTTGGGGCGATTTTCAGGCGTGCGAGGAAGCGGCTAAGGGCGGCCTGCAACCCGAGCGATCGGCCAGAAAAAACGAGCAGCGACCCTGCACTACCAGTATTGCGACCTCGCCTGCAGGCGGAACACTACGAGTCGCCTAGTGAGGAACATCCGCCCGACTCTTTTCCCGATGGGGTGGAAGTGCTTTACGACTGTCCGGATGCTACGGTTGACATCTGCTTTGTCCACGGCTTGACCGGCAATCGTGACAGTACCTGGACTCACCACAAGCAGTCCGTGCCTTGGCCAAAGATACTCCTCCCATCCGAACTCGCCAAGGCGAGCATCCTCACGTATGGCTATGATGCATACGTAGTGCGCAAGTCGGGCACATCATCTAATCGTCTTATCGACCATGCGGCGAACCTGCTGAACGATCTGACGACGGATAGAGCTTCCCGCAGTGCTTCATCTCGCCCCCTCATTTTCGTCGCGCACAGCCTTGGCGGCCTTGTCTGCAAGGAGGCCATTCTACTGTCGCGGAACCACCCCGAATCCCATCTTCGGGGGATATTCGAGTTTATTAAAGGCATTGCGTTCATGGGTACACCCCATAGAGGGTCCTGGATGGCTGACTGGGCTAAGATACCAGCTTCGGCTCTTGGTATTGTAGGGTTTACTAATAAACGGCTGTTGGAGATCTTGGAGACGGATAGCCAGCTCCTCGAGTCTATTCAAGTCAGGTTCTTGTCGACAATACGGGAATTACGAGAAGCTGGTAGACGTTTTGAGATCACATGCTTCTTTGAGGAGCTGCCGCTACCTATGATCGGGAAAGTCGTGTCCAAGGAATCTGCTGTCCTGCAGGGCTACAGCACTTTCAGTATTCATGCCGACCACAGAGACATGGTCAGGTTTGCCTCCACGAAAGACAGCGGGTTCGAAAGGCTACTTGGGGAGCTCATAAGGTGGCAATCACAAATCAAGGAGACCGTCATCTGTTCATCAACGCCGCCAGCAGGAGAGGAGCAGATGGGCAAGCTAAGCGGCTTATCCTTTAACAACTACGGCCCTGGAACCCAGTTCAACGCCCCTGGGGGTGCACAGAACAGCAATATGGGTAGTGGCAATCAACTTTTCGGGGACTTTAATGGGCCAGTATATTTTAGATAATACTCAATATCATGTACTTAGATGTCTGTGATAGAGATAGTATCGTTAAGCAACGTATAAATGTGAGATGTAGGTGACTGTTTCTCAACCCTCACGATACCGAGGGTCACTATCCCAGAGAATTTCTGCAGCTACAGCTTCATTACATGACTCAAATCGTGGATGTCGAACATCATTCTTCTAGCGCATAGCTACCGGATCCGCCGCCCATGACATGTATACCTTTAACAGGCATCTCCAGGACATTACCGCAGGGCCAATGGAAAGACATCTGACGACATGGTGTACATGCTTGGAAGATGTTTCATGCTTCTGGCACCAAATATGGCAGTGTGGAGCCTAGGTGCGCCTGGAAACTCCCCTTATAGCAGCATCTATGCCCGCTTCTCAGGCCTACCGAAGTCTCTAGCTAGAGGAGGAAGTCGATATGTTGGAACAGTTATTCGGGAGGCAAAGATACTGTTAGAAACACGGCACTCCCGAATTGGTTGGGTTGTAACTGCGTGATTTTATTTGCTCGTCTGTCTTTTGGCTGCAAGCTAGAGAGTCTATTACTTACAGACCTTGTTGTAGAATCTAGATTGCCTCGTGGTGATAGCAGTAGGCAGAGTCTACGCAAGACCGGAAGTTAGCCGACCAGGATTTGAAAGAGATGAACGACCAGCTGGAGCCTATCTGTCGCGCCGAATGGGAACTCACTAGCCCTATGTCTCGCCTTCGAATCGACCGTCACAATCCTGAGCGAATTCCGTAGTGAAAATGGACGAAGGATACGGGCAAGCTGACGCGAGGCAAGGGAAAAGGCATTGGCTGGTATCGATACCAGAAGCAGGTGTTTCTTCCGAAGTTATTACCTTTTTACTCAGAGATGTGGCAAGGATTTCCTGGTCCAAGAAGACAAGGCACCGGCACATGCCCACCGCGCCAACGTTACGCTGATAAGTATGGAGATACAGCGCCTGTTTTGGTGTCCGAATTCTCCCGATCTTAACATAATAGAGCCCGCGTGGTTCTATTTTAAGCGTCAAACCACAAAGAATGGAGCCCCCCAGAGTCGGAAGGCAGCCGACAAGGCGTGGAGGAAGTCCTGGAGAGACATAGATCAGTCGAGATTCGCCAGTGGATTGAGAGGATTATCCACCATGTCAAGGAGGTTATCCGCTGCGAGGGAGGCAACGAATACAAGGAGGGTCGGCCGAGTTGGATGAAGAGCCGTGAGGTGAACCGGATGGTAGAGAAGCCACAGGAGGGTGAGGAAGATCTTGACGAGTCAGAGGGCAAGTCAACTGATTCGAATTTGTAGAAGGACTCTGGCCTGTATTCTGAAGACGAAGAACTAGAGAGGGAGTTAATCTGGGTAGACGAGGGCGAGTTATGCGCGCCGTTGCGTGAGCCGGAGCGGCCGGCACCCGCACTGGTGCGAGCGGGCGTGCGCCAGCCGGCTGCAGCTGTGAAACGGCCGGTGCGGAGGTCTAACAGGAAGAAGGGATTAGATAATTACCATAAGGAATCGATTTTGGTGCTCTAGATCGCTGTATTCACGCCTCGAACTCGCTATCTAAGATGGTGGCAAGTGGTGGAACTCGCTGTCAGGCTGGCAAGTGAGCAATGGGCTGAATAAGCAGATGATGCAGTTACAGTGGGGTGGCCCTGTAAGGGTTGTAGTGCCAAGAAAGCGGTGAGAAAAGACTTTTGGTAGGCGACTCCGTATGTAACAAGATTTCGTGGCGGACCCACAGCAACAGGTTCAGAGAGGGCTGGTTGAACCTGTTGCTGTGGGTCCGTATCTCAGCCCATTGGTGCCGCAAGCGATCAACCCAACGAACTCCGCATTTATCGGGCTGTCGCTGCGGCGCGAAGGATCGAGACAGTTCGTGCCAGAGGCAAAATCGAAGCCGACAGGATGTCTACTGATCTTCCCCCCGGCCGCACAGCGGAAGAGGATGGGGACACGCCTGATGATGACCTTAGCGACTCCCTCGTGCTGAGCGATGACCAAGCCCGGCAAGTCGATGAGTTTCAACAGAGGATCCGCCTCTGCGTGAACGACAGCGAGAAATATGAGCTCTGCGCTCGGAGGCGGGATGGCCTGCTCGCCAGCCATGCCGAAGTCCAACTTTTAATCGCTGCTTCCGAGCGTGTTATGCGCGGGTGCGCCGAATACAGGGCTCTCAAGCATAACGTCCAGGCGACAATGCTGATGGACGACTCTCTCGAGCCGTGGAAACAATTCATCAGACTTGCCACGAAAAAGTCGACGATTGAGTGCATACGATGTTTAAAGAGGGTAGGTTGGCTCTGGGGTCAGGATGTGATCCAGCATTATGGGTGGGTCTCCAAAGAGCAGAAGTTCTGCAAGGCTCTCCGCGCTGGGGCGCTGGAAAACCGGGACTGGGACGAAGCCGTAGTCAAGCTCAACAGGTTGATGCTTTACCGGCACCGGACTTTGGGGAAACGTCAAATCCGTCATTCGGCAAACCCTATCGATCAAGTTGACCTACAGAACTTGGCAGCTTGGAAGGATCAAGGCCCTCTCAAGATGAACGATTCCCGAGTCGCCGTTCCATTCGAGTCTCTGAGTGTTCGAAATTTGCCCCCCGGTTTCGGTTTCGACAAATTTGGGCTCCTCATCCGCGTGGAATTCGCGGCTTCGGCACAGCCGCATACCGAAGCTAACCATTTCAGCGTAGCAGAGCTTCCAGCAGGGCCAGGTCCCATCTTACCACCGCCACCCAGTCCGGATATCACCCATCAGATGGCGTCCGGCAACACCGCCGCCGCCCAATTATCATCAATGGACCTGGCGTCTACCCATCGCGGCTCAAGGGCGGCAGGTGTCGGGCCGACATGCCGGACCTCGGGCCTCCCCCTCCCGGCTACTAGCGACGGGGCCGCCTCCGACCCTGGGCGCTCCGAGCTAGTTGTGCCACCTTTTACGGTGGGCCCAGAACTGGAATCCTGGGACCCGAAGGAAATTTCTACCGGCAGAGATAGCCAACAACCAACCTCGGGCCTGCCGTCCTCTTCGGCAGCTACACTAGGCCTTTTGAGCGTCGAGTCGGATGCGGAGCTGCCAGATGGCCCTTTGCCGGCCGCTGAGATGGAGTTCCAGCACCCGGAGTCAGAAACCACCAACGCTTCCTCGGACACTCGTTCTAAAGCCCCATCGCTCCGCCCCCGCCCCCATGAGCTACACTACCACGGCATGGCGGGGGTAGCGAGGCAAAAAGCTAACCGACACCCCGTGAAGGAGCTGGCGTCTAGACTACCAAGCAGCACACCAAAGTCCGCCAACTGGTCCAGACCACCCGGTAGACAGTGCTGTCCGGCCGGTTTTCGAGAAGCCATCCTAGACGAGCCATTCCAAGCCGAACATTTATGTGCTTCACATCGTCAGAGACTCGAGATTGCAGCGGCATCGGCAGCAGCAACCCAATTCGACCGTGGTTTCGGCACGCTGCTCCCCAAACGGCGACACTCACTGTCAAGCCTCGACTTCTGCAAACCCTCCCTGAAGAAACAACTCCGCGAACCAGATGGCGGTGTGACAAGACACTTCGCTCAATATCTGGAAAGGTCAGCATGCGCATTACATTGTGCCAGGAGCGACGCCGCCGAGTTTTTAACATCAGTGATACCAGGATCAAGGCTCTGTACCGAACTTCCTTATTACATCGAGATACTGGGCAAGAGCGCCGTCGGCCGGCCCATTACGGCACAGCAGTACAGAGCCAGCAACTGGAACCAACCGGCCGATACATATGTCCTCTGTACACCCGAGGAAGCACGGCTTATCCTTGAAGCAGGCACGCCCCGACTGCCTATCCTAGTGCCAGGAGAACTGAACCCAGAGAGGCGCCTGGACCTAGACCAATATCTCGCCTTTCTAAGCACTCGCACTAGCATTGACGTGCATGCGTTTGACGTGCCCATGCCGAAAGGCAAACATGTTCTTCCCCTGCAGATGCCCACAGGCGAGGCCATCCGTCGTTTTCGCGACTCGCAGCATCCGTTGAACTTCCTAAACCTAGCGGGGTACAAGGCCAACCCCATCCCTCAGTGCTTCGAGGGCCTCCCTGCATATTCGATTTTAAGAGACGTGCAATCAAACCTCCGGAGCGGTAAGAAGAGCGAACGTTTATTATCAGATCTCTCCGAGTGTTGTTCCTTCCAAATCTGTAGCAAGCGAGGCTCGTTCTCCTTGCCGCATGTTGACCAACACGGAGTCATCACCGCCGTCTTCTGTGACCAGGGAGAGAAGATATGGAACATGTGGATAGGCCTTGGAATTGATGCGCTACGAGAGTACGCCGAATCGGAATCCTTGCCGGCCTCCCCATGTACCTCTCTGATCCTATACCCCGGCTGTCTGTTAATTATGCCATCGGGAACGTTGCATGCCGTGTGGTCACCAACCGATGTATTGTTGAGCGGCACCATGTATTGGGATAGTCGCGACATGCTCCGGGTTGCGCAGCTCACAGAATGTACAGCCAAAGTCTCACATCTCTCGAACGAGGACATCGCAGAAGAATTCGGCGGGAAGATCAAGAAGATCGCGGAACTCTGGGAGGAAAATAGCCCAGCATGGCCATGGGGTCCTGCGAATTGTTTGAGCCAGTTCAAGGACTTGGTTGAGGTACGTCAAAACCACGAGACTCGCGAGAGAGAAACGATCTGTCACTGACACTAACACTGAAAACACCGACGCAGGCGATGACGAGAACGAAACCGGCGGGGCGAAGGCCGCGGGCGCGTTCAACAAAGAGAAGACTGGCAAAGCGCTCCTGAGAAGGTGTGTTATTAAGAAGGCCGCCCTCAAATCTAGGCTATCTGATGGTGGTATGAGGAGGGCTATCTAGGAAGAGGGCAAACTGCTGCTACCAAAGTGCACTGCACCGCTAAAAGTAGCCCCAGGGAACTGATTGCCGTTGCTCATATTGTTGTTCTGAGTCCCCCCCGGAGCATTGAACTGGTTGCCAGTGCCGTAGTTGGAAAACGTGTAGCCGGACCGTTGGTCTGGCACGGACGGCTCCATCGTTGACAATTTCTCAATCGCACCAACCAGTCTCTCGACTTGGCCTTTCATTGCTGCCTCGATCGCGCCGTCCCTGGCTAGGTCGCATGTGTCCTCCATCATCCCCTTCACCAGAACCTCCACCATGTTTTCTCTACCCTCCCGTCTGACGACCGCCTTATAACGCTCAAATCTTGAGGTCTCCGGTGCTTGAGAAACTATCTTGAGCATACCCTCAGACAGCTGTGCTTTCTCGTTGCAGGCCTCTAGTGAGGCGATGGCGTTTGGGGGATCGTGTAGGTCGTGCTGCGCTGATTGGGCTTCGACGGTCCGCAGGGCCTCGCTAATAAGGAGCAGCCCTCGACCTGCTTCATAGAAGGCTTCCGGGAGACCTGGGCCGTCACCCACGGCGTTATAGTGACTCGTGGTAGCTTCGAGAAGGGCGATTGTATTGGACAGCAAGCCCGTGACGTTGACGCCTGGCATCCTGGAAGGGGAAATGGTGGTATCTATGTTCGGAGAGCTGCTTAAGGAGCCCATCTGCTCCGGCTGATGAGATCCAAGGGGTAAAGAAGAAGAAGAAGTAGAAGAAAAGGTAGCTCAGAGAGCCAGAGATGGGAGAGAAATGTCCTGTTCCCCTCCCCCTTCCATATTGGCCGTCTCCCTTCTATATTGAGGGGAGCTGATAACTTTTCCGCTGCATTTTTATCGGTTTCTCTCGATCGGATGCGTGGCGGCCTGAAGCCTGAGAAAGGCTGCATGAGCATGCTAAAAGGTTGGGTCAGGTCGTTTGCGCGGGAGTCTTTGCCAATCCGAAAGCCCTTTTACAGCCTGGCCGAACCGCCAAGCCGGGGCTGAACGCGAATCACCTCATGATTGGGCAGCCCCTTCACAACTCGTTCAGTTCTGTGGCTTTGCTGGCCATGCTGGCCAGGTTTCATCGGGCTCGCTGCACCGCTGCCTCGGCTTTGTCGTCAGGAAGAACGTGCTGCTGCCGCTCCATCGCGATAGAAACACCAACTTTGCGAAGACTCTTCTTTCGGTGCGTTCCCTAAGCCGGCCAGCTCCGAGTTTGAGCTACCTTAAACAATGGCAGAGACCGGAAGCACAAGATCTTGGCCGCCGGCCGTCAACTACTTGCCAGAAAGCAGGCAGCAGCGGGTGGCCTTTGACAACTTCGGCCCTGGGGACCAATTCAACGCTCCTAACGGAAATCAATTCAACGCTCACGGTGGCAACCAAGTTGTCGCCCATGACGGTGCCCAGGTTGTTTTCAATGTGGCCGGTGAGTTGGCGTCAGCGTTATCGTGACATCGTCTTCATACTAATTTGAGGAAGACCAATCGCGACCTCGGAGCGAGAGGGAAAGGGAGATTCTAAGCAGGCTCCCAACATTGCCATACCTAGATCGAAAAAACATCAACCCGCACCCAGTCTCGGGGACATGTGGGTGGTTCGTGTCCCACAGGCTCTTTCAGGACTGGCAAGAGAGCAAGTCATCAAGAATGCTTTGGGTGTCAGCAGATCCCGGATGCGGAAAATCGGTTTTAGCAAGACACCTGGTTGATTCCGTCCTTCCGACCACGGAATCCCGGACGGTGTGTTACTTCTTCTTCAAGGACGGCTTTCAGGATCAGAAGCGCGTGGTCGATGCTCTCCGCTGCATCCTACACCAACTCTTCACGAAGAGACCCGCCCTACTCTCCGAAGCAATCCTACGCCAATTTGAGACCGGCGGAGAAACAGCTAAAAGTTCATTCCATGAGCTCTGGCAGATCCTCACACAAGCCGCAGAAGACAGGAATGCCAGCGAGATCATTTGTCTTCTGGACGCTATTGATGAATGCGAGGATCAAGGATCTCAGCTTACCGCGGAATTGTGCAAATTCTACGGCTACGGAGGCACTGCGCAGAATTCGAAGCTGAAATTTCTCCTCACAAGTCGGCCCTACGACGAGATTAGTCGTGGATTCCAGCCTCTAAACGTCCCAGGGTTGCCGGTAATTCATTTGAGTGGGGAAACTGGTGACGAGATGGAAGCCATCTCCCAAGAGATCGGAGTTTTCATTGAAGCCAGGGTCAAGGACATCGGAGAACGGCGGAGACTGACGCCAGACCAACAACGCGACCTATTGAAACAGCTTAAGCGTGTTCCTAACAGGACATACTTATGGGTGCACCTTACGTTAGACTTGGTCGAAAGAGCCATCCTCTTTAACAAAACAATGCCCGAGATTGTTTCCCAACTTCCCAAAACGGTCAACAAGGCATACGACGCAATCCTCTCCAAGAGCAGCGACCCCGAATTAGCCGTGCTAATACTCCACATTGTTACTGCGACAGCACGACCTCTGACCCTGGGAGAGATGAGGTTAGCGCTTATTCTCCAAGGAAGCCGTCAGCATGACGGCCCCGATCCTAGCAGCTATGGCGGCCCCGATCCCGACCGCGAGAGCGCCTTTGGTGAAGAGGTACGAGATATCTGCGGGCTCTTTGTGACAGTTATCAACTCTAGGATCTACCTGCTTCACCAAACTGCGAGGGAATTCCTAGTCCAGAACCCCGAGAAGACTCTCCCCCCAGACGATGGCGAATCTCTCAGGTGGAGATACTCGCTACAGCCACAAAAATCTCATCATATCCTCGCCGAGGTCTGCACCCGATACCTACTCTTCGAAAATTTCGAGACCCATCCTCTCGGCGAGAGCGAAGCATTGCCTGCATACGTCGAACGTAATATCCTTCTTGACTACTCCGCCAAACAATG
>Ga0247760_1002772_pt1 | contig 12579 bp, 7 predicted proteins | sample UWRJL171409R4_FD_179936 | JGI IMG/M metagenome (GOLD analysis project Ga0247760, IMG submission 179936) | Plant litter microbial communities from Arlington Agricultural Research Station in Wisconsin, United States - UWRJ-L171-409R-4 | ecosystem: Environmental > Terrestrial > Plant litter >...
CGCGGCCTGCGCGAGGCTCACGGGCTTTATACCTGCCCGGCGTTCTTCCCGATCGTGCCTCGCGGACAGGCAGGGGTGCGCATCACCATCTCCCTCCACAACACTCTGGAGGACATCGAAACGCTCGTTGATGCTTTGGCCTCGGAGGCTCATCGCCTGGAGCTGGATCGCTCGTCGGGCTCGCGTCTCCTTTCGGCCAAATCTTCTTCGGAGCTCGAGTCGGTCAAGGCCTCGTGAAGCGCCGAGCGGGCTAGAGCGGCGCTCACAGGCTGAGCGGCAGGAACTCACCGTGTTCGGGGTCGTAGTCGAAGACTTCACCCTTCCCGACGTCGAAGATCCAGCCGTTCAAATGCAGCTTGCCGGCGTCCATTCTGTTCGCGACGAATGGGTATTCGCGTAGGTGCTCGAGCTGCGCGAGCACGTTCTCTTGAATCGCTGCGGTCAGCTTGGCTTCACCCTGGAGGTGCGCATACTTCTCGTCGATCAGGTTCTTCACGTCGATCGTGCTCTTGACCCAGCGGCGCACGTATTCGAGGTGCGCGACGCTCTCCGGATCCAAAATCGCCTTCAACGCGCCGCACTGGGTGTGCCCGCACACGATGATGTTCTCGACGTTCAGCACTTCGACGGCGTATTGAATGGCGGCCGCGGTGCCGCCGGGCAGATCCATGTGCGGCACCACATTGCCGACGTTCCTGACGATGAATAGCTCGCCAGGTGCCGCGTTCGTGATCAAGTTGGGAACGACGCGGCTATCCGAGCAAGTGATGAATAGCGTTTCTGGTTGTTGCCCGCTTTCCGCGAGTTGCTCGAACAACGCGCGGTGGCTCGCGAAGAAACCTCGCTGAAATGAATGGATTCCCTTCACCAATTTCTGCATCACGGCGCGACGCTACGCGAGGTCCGGGCAAAGTGCACGCGCCTCCGCTACCCGAGCGGCAATACATAGGCGATGTCGTCGTCGGCTAGGCCGAGCTGCGCCTGGACTTCGCTGGAGACCGCGACGTGGGTTTCGTCCAAGGCTTGCACATCGCAGGCAACCGCCCGGAAAAACGGCGGTTTTGCCAGGTCGCGAGCGAGCAGCGCGCGCGCGGCAGGACGTACCCCGGCGGCTCGCCCAATGCGAACGACACGGGCGTTTCGCACTAGTGTCACGTCGTCGGCGAGGGCGATGAAATGCGGGCCACCATCGAACGGATCGATGCGCTCCGCGTAGCGGAAGCCGATGCGCCGCAGCATTTTTTCGACGCCCTTGGTCTGGGCGCCGACCTTGCCGATCACGCCCTGCGCCTCCGGCGAGAGCAGGCTCGCGTAAATCCCGCCGCTCGGAAACAGGTCGCGGATGAATGATTTGTCGGTGCTCGAGAGTAAATCCGCCTCACGGTAGCTCATGCCGGTGAAGCGGCGGCCGAGCGCCTCCCACAGGTGGCTGGTCCCGTCTGGCTCGAGCGGCGGCAAGAGCTCGGCGAGCAGCTCGGCTTGAAATAGCTCGCGATGTACGGCGATGAATAGAAAGCGTACGTACGAGATCAAGAGCCCATACCGATCTCCGGAAGCACGCCGCTCGGGGGCGACCACCAGACCGCCGAGCTCGGTCGGCCCCTGGTACGAGAAGCCGAGGTGCAGCACGGTGTGCTGAAAGTGTCGATCGAGCGCGCCGTGGTACTTCTCTTCCGAGATCACGTCGAAGTAGATGTAAGGCGCGTCGCGGCGGCCGAGCTGCGCCACGATCATCGACGTGCCCACGGCCTCACCGCTCTCTAGGTCGCGCAGCAAGAACACGTATTTTCGCTTGCGCGGATCCTTGATCTCTCCGCTGTAGCTGCGCTCCGAGTGGTCGAGCAAGCGCTGCACGTGCGCGCGCTCGTGTGGCAGGTTGACCGAGTTGAGGTGCCGCGATAGGCCGAGGAGCTCTTCCTCGTCGGCGCGAACAGCGCCGCGTATCTCACATCGGAGCATGGCCCTGCTCGTCTATCACGAAGCAAGCCCTGCCGGAAAATGCCGGCAGACCCGGGCCTTTGCTCGGATCTGCCCCACAAAAAACGACAAATGGCGCAAAAAGCTGGCTAGGGAGTACGGCACGTCCAGACTTCCATGATAAGGAGTGCCGCCGTGACAGCCCAGGATTGGAACTTCCCGCGCGCACAAGCGCTCCCGCCGTACGCTTTCGTGGTCACCGATGCCGTGAAGGCGCGGGTGCGCGCCACGGGCGCGGACATCATCGATCTCGGACTGGGCAATCCGGATCGTCCGACGCCGCCCGAAATCGTGGCCAAGCTGCAAGTCGCAGCGACCGTGACGGAGAACCACCGTTACCACCCCGGGCGAGGGCTTCAGGCTCTCCGCGTCGCTGCGGCCGCGTGGTACGCGCGTCGCTACGGCGTCAGCTTCGACATCGAGCGTGAGGTGATCATCACCATGGGCGCCAAGGAGGGCATGAGCAACCTGTGTCTCGCCATGCTCGGCCCGGGGGACGTCGTGGTCGTTCCGGATCCTTGCTACCCGATCCATGCCTACGCGCCGCAGATCGCTGGCGCGACCGTCGAGTACTACCCCGCAACCACCGACGTGCAGCCGGCGAAGGCCATCCGTGACGCCATCCAGCGCGTCGAAGCACGCGGTCAGCGTGTGAAGTTGGTGATCGCCAACTATCCACAGAACCCGACTGGGCAGGTGATTTCGCCCGAAGCGTTGGCTGATCTGGTGAGCGTCGTGCATAAATCGGGCGCCATGCTCTTGCACGATCTGGCGTATGCGGACTTCGATTTCTCGCGCCGCTTCGCGCCCAGCATCTTCGACTGTGGCATCGACCGGGACCTCGTGAAGTCGTTCGCGGTCGAGGTGTTCTCGATGTCGAAGAGCTACAACATGCCGGGCTGGCGCATCGCGTACATGGCCGGCAACGAGCGCATGGTCTCTGCGCTCGCGCACATGAAGACGTACCTCGACTACGGCACCTTTGCGCCTCTGCAGCTGGCATCGGCTTGGGCGCTCGAGCACGGCGAGCGCTTTCCGGACGAGATCAGGGACTTGTACAAGCGCAGGGCACATACCTTGGTAGAGGGGCTACGCGCCGCAGGCTGGCCGGACGTCGCCGAGCCGAGTGGCACGATGTTCGTCTGGACCAAGATCCCACCTGCCTTTGCCGGCAAGCGCTCGCTCGCCGCGACTACCGAGCTCATCGAAGCCGCGCACGTCGCGGTTTCGCCCGGTGTCGGCTTTGGTCCGGGTGGCGACCAATACCTGCGTTTCGCGCTGATCGAAGATCCGCCGCGCGTTCAAGAGGCGTGCGCTCGCATCGCGCGCTTCTTGAAGAGCAAGAGCTAAGGGCCCGCGCCTGGCTCAGTCGATCGCGCTCGCGGCGGGTGCGTCCCGGCTGGCTTCGTTGCTCCTCAGTTACATACCGGCAGTATGCGCGCTCGTCGCGGCTCGCCAGCCGCGCGCCTCGACCGCGATCATCGACCGACTTAGCCTTCGCGGCCCCTAAGAGGCGGACTCTAAGACGCGGTGAATCGCGTCTGGCACCAAGCCGTAGCCTTCGGAAGCGGCGAGCAGCCGAGCGTTGTCCGGCAACTCGGTCAGGAACTGGCGCGCGTAGGGAGTGCCGACCAAGCCGTGAAGGCGCCGGACGAGCGACGGCATGCCCCGCGCGATCGCTTGGCGCGCTGCTTCTTCTTCACCGGTGGCCGCGTAGGCGGCGTGCAAGGCGAGGTACACGGCTGACTCGTTGAGCAAGCTGGGGGCGCCCTGGTCGAGCAAATTGGCGGCCTCGCGAGCGAGTTCGACCGCGCCGCCCGCGTTGCCGCAACGCCGCTCGGCCTCCGCCCACAAGCCGAGCGCGACGGGCAGTAGATCGCGGTGGCCGGTGCTGCGGTAAGATTGGGCGGCGATGCGCAAGAGGCCGAGCGCACGCCGCCACTCGCGCTCGGCGCTGGCGCGTAGCAGCTCGCTGCCGCGGTAGAACAGCATGCCCAAATTGGCGCGGTCGGGGGCGGCCCAGACCCCGGTCGCCGCGGCGTCCGCGTCCGCGCGTACTTCGGCTAAGTTAGCCTCCAGTTGTCGATCGTTGCCGAACGTTGCGGCCCAGCCGAGCAGGTTCATCTGCGCGTGGCGTACCGCCCCGAGGCTGCCGATGGCATCGGACAGGGCGAGGCCGGTCTCGAGCGCAGTGCGCGCTTCTTGGCGCGCCCCGATCGTGGTCAAGGCGAAGCCGAGATTCGTCATCAGCATCGCCTCGCGCTCTTTCAGGCCGGCGCTGCGCGCGGCGCTGGCCGCGTTACGTCGGGCCTCGAGCGCCGAAGCCAGCGAGCCCTGTGTTTGGCGGACGATCGCCTGAGTTTGGTAGGCGTCGACCGCCGCGGCGCTGGTGCTCTGCTGCCGGGCCAGCTTGAGCAAGCGCTTGATCTCGGCTTCGGCTTCGGCGAAGCGACCGGCGAAGGCCACGCGCAAAGCCAGCACCGCGGAGCAACGCGCCTCTTCGTCCAAGAGCCCGAGCACGGCGGCCTGATCGCGCGTTTCCGCCAAGCGCTCACTGATGCCTTCTCCCGACCCGCGCGCGTCGTCGTAACGCGCCCGCGCGCCGCGCGCGCGCACCGCGCTGGCCTCGTCGTACACGTTGTCTTCCATCGACAAAACGGCAGATTCTCGGTCGCTGGCGCGCGGGTCGAGGCGGCTCCAGGCTTCGTCCAGGTAGGACGCGCGCAGGAAGCCTTTGGGCTTGTCCTCGGCGAACATCAAGGCGCGCTCGGCCATGGTCATGGCGTCGGCCAAGGCGTTGGCGGCGAGCGCACGCTGCGCGGCGCGCGCCCAATGCTCGGCGGCGCGCACGTGCTCCGCTCCCAAATCGTACTGACCGGCGACCGTCGCCGAGTCTTCACCCATGGACGTCAGCCAGGCCGCGGCCAGCGCGTGCAGCTCTTTCCGCTCGCGTTCACCGAGCGACGCATAAGCGACGTCGCGCACGAGGGCGTGCTTGAACACCCACTCGCGCGTGCCGGTGAAGCGCGACACGTTTTGCTCCATCAAGATCTCGGAAGCCACCAGCGCCTTCATGACACTTTCGGCGCGGGGCATGCCGAGCGACTCGAGCGCGGAATCCCAGCAGGTCAAACCGAACACGCTCAGGCGGCCGACTGCGTCGCGGCACTCTTCGTCGAGCGCGTCGAGGCTGACCTGGATCGCCGCTTCGATCGTCGGGGCGTGCGCCGTGTCTCGCCCCGAAGCGCTCAACCTGGCCAATTCTTCGGCGAATAGCGGCAGGCCCGCCGCCTGCTCCGCGATTCGTTCGACGATGTCTTCGGCCACGCCCTCACCCACGACTGCGCGCGCAATCGCGCGCGAAGCTCGCTTGGAGATTGGCCGGAGCTCGAGGCGTACGTGGTCGCGGCCCGCGAAGCGGCTCGCCTGATCGGACCAAAAATCGGGTCGCACCAGCGCCATCACGACCAGCGCTCTGCCGGTAGCGCGGCCGAGCATGTGATCGAGCCAACCGATACTCTCGGGATCCGCCCACTGCAGATCTTCCATCAAGATCGCGGTTTGCTGCGTGCTGGCGACTTGCAGCACGAGATCGGTCATGGCTAGCCACAAAACGTCGCGCGAACCGCGCGGATCGAGGCCTTCGGGCAGGGGCTCGTTGGCCAACAAGCGCGCCAGCAGCTCGCGATTTTTGGTCGTGAGTTCGTCGCGCGTCGACGGGCCGAGCCGTGACACGATGGCCTTGGCGGCCTCGGCGCTGGTGGCGCCCTTGGGCAGGCTGATGATGCCGCGCAGGACATCTGCTGCGGCGCCCAGCGCGTGGCCTTGCGCGTACGCCTCGCTGCGTTGCAGGACGATGTGCGGTGCTTCGGCTTGCGCGGAGATGCGCGCCATCACCTCGCGCCGCAAGCGGCTCTTGCCGATCCCGGGCGGCCCGGCGATCGACACCAAAATCGGCGTGGTATCGAGCCGCGAGCGCTCGAACGCGCTGAGCACCTGCGCCAGCTCCGGATCGCGCCCGACGAAGGGCGCGCCGCCCGCGCCGCGCCGGCCGTGCACGGGTTCGCCCACGACCGAAGAGCCGTCGTCGCGCGTGCGAAACTCGTAGCGGCCGCGGCCGAGTTCGCTGGTCGTCGCGTCCGCCAGCACGACTCCCGCGTCCGCGTCGCGCGACAACGAGGACGCGCGATCGACCACTTCGCCCACGGGCAAGGTTTCCCCGAGATCGTGAGCCCAATCCAGGCGCGCGCGACCGCTGGCCACGCCGACCCGCGCGCCCGCGCGCGCCAAGCGCCGCCCGAGCTCGAGCCCCACGGCTGCCTCGTTGCCGACGGCGCGCCGCGCCCCGAGGTGCGCGACGATCGAATCCTGCCCGAGGGGTACCGCGTCCGCGCCGCGCTGCCGCAGCTGTTCCAGCGCTCGCTCGCGAGCAGAGGCCGTCGCGAAACGAATCGCGACGATCGAGGTCACGAGGCGAGAGGCGCTCGAACCCAAGCGAGAGGAGCGCGGATCGGCCACCTGCTCGATCCCGCTCATCCGCTCCACGTCTTCCGAAGCGTGGTGCAGCAGCGCCAGCACTTCGGTCATGCTGCTCGGGCGTGAGGCCGGGTCGGTGTGCAACATGCTGCTCACCAAGTTGTCGATCTCCGGCGGCGTCTCGCGCCGCAGCTCGCTCAAGCGCGGCGGCGCGGTGGTGACCAAGCGAGCCAACGTTGCGATTACCGTCGGGCCGACGTGCGGGGGACGGCCGGCGATTAGTTCGAACAGCGTGGCTCCGAGCGAGTAAATGTCGCAGCGCGCGTCGATTGGCGCGTCGCCGCGAGCCTGCTCGGGCGCCATGTACGCAGGGGTGCCCACGAGGTCACCGGTTCGGGTGATGCGGATGTCGCTCTTGGCGGCTACGCCGAAATCCACCAGCTTGACCTGCCAGGGCCCCAAAAATCCGTCATTTCCCGGCGCTCTGCACAGGAACAGATTGCCTGGCTTGATGTCCCGATGAATCACGCCCGCGGCGTGGGCGGCTTGCAGCGCTTGGGCCACGTGCACCGTCAAATCGACCGCTTGACGAATGGTCAGCGGCTCACGTTTCTGTCGCGCGGCTAGGTCCTCGCCCTCCAGCCACTCCATGGCCACGAACGGTAGCCCGCTCTCGTCGAATACACCGAAACCGACGGTTTTCACGATGCCAGGGTGGTCGAGGTTCTCGAGTAGCTGGCCCTCGCGCGTGAAGCGCGCCTCTTCTTCGGGCGCGTCACCCGCCTCCGACGCGATCACCTTCAGCGCAACGTACTGCTCGCTTTGCAGATCGTAGGCGCGATAAACGATGCCGGCTCCGCCGCGTCCCACCTCGCGTTCCACGACGAAGCGGTCGCCCAGCTTTTTACGTTCGGTGATGGGGACGAGAGACACGATCAGCCTGCAAGCGTAGTCCTCCTGCACGCGGACGTCGACTGGGCGTGATAACTGCGCGTCCCGGCCTCATTCACCGGCCGCGCGGCGCGCGGCGCGGGCGTGGCCGGCGTACGACGAGCGGCGGCGGCGGACTCAGATCCAGCATGCTCGGCGCGGCGGGAGCGAAGCCGGTCGCGAGCAGATCGTCGGCTCGTACCACCGCGCCGGGGGCGCGGCGGGCCGCCGACAGCAGCCGCGCGCGAAATTCCAACTCGTTGCCTGGCCAATCATGTTCAGCGAGCAAGCGCAACGCGGCGGGCTCCAAGCCCAACGGTTCGCCGCGCAGAGATAGCCCGACGCGCGACAGCGCTTCGAGCGCTAAGGCTTGCAAATCTTCGGGGCGCTCAGCGAGCGTTGGCAGCGCTACCTCTGACGCCCCGAGCCAGCGCGACAGATCACGGCTCAGCCGCTGCTCTTCGAGCAAGCGCGTGAGCGGCACGCGTAAGGTCACAAATAGCCCCGGCTTGGCCACCGACGAAACGATCGGCGAATTTTGGCGACGGGCGAACGACTGCGCGACGTAGTCCTGGATCTCGAGCGGCAGCACCGCGACATCTAGAATCGTCAGCGTACCGCCGTCGGCCAGGACGAGCGGGGAGCGCTCCTTGTCCTCCCACAGCTCACGCGCATGCTCGGCGGGATTGGTGCCGTCGACGATCACGAACGCTCCGCCTGCGCGCCCGCTCTCCAAGTGCGCGTGGGCTGCCCAGCCGATGGCTTCGACTCCCGGCGGCGCCAAGAGCGAGATCGGCGCGCCTTGCTTGCCCAAGCGCTCCAAGCGCTCCAAGGCCTGACGCGCGGCCGGGCTATAGGCAGTCGTGCGCACGCTGCGCGCGAGCCGCTCGGCGAGCTCCAAATGCCGGCCTGAAGCCGCGAAAATGATGTGTTCGAGGCGCTTACATTCGTCGTCCACGCGGTCCGCGCGGGCGACCGCCTTGAGCTCGCGTTCGCGCGAGCGCGCAAGCGCGGACGAAACGGCGAGCAGCGCGCTGATGCGATCGCCGAGCACGCGTACGGCGCGAGCTTCTTCGAGCGTCATGGCCGATGTGCGGGTGCCCGCGGGTAGCAAGATGAAGCCGATCGCTCCGTCTTCGTCGACTACCAGCGTGGCCGAGAATGCTCGTCGATCTTCGAACCAAGCGATCAGCGGGCGCACCTCGGGTCGGCGCACCGCCAGCGCTTGCAAGGCCTCGAAGCGCAGCGTTCGCTCCGGCTCTTCCTTGGCTAGCTCGTACAGTCGGAGCGGCGCCTCCGCGGGCTCGACGTGCAGGTAGCCTGCTACGTCGACGGACAACATTTCGGGCGGGTTGTTGCGAAAAATCGCCGGTCGCGCATTGGCGGTCGTGGCCGTCTTGCCCAGCGCCTCGAGCGCTGCGCACAGCGCCGAATCTGGCTCCGGCTGCAACGCGCCTCGGCTGGCGGCTTCGATCGCGTCGAGCCACCGTGATTGCTCGGGGCCGAGCGGCTTTGCCACGGCGCGGGCAATCAAGCCCACGAAAATGCAGAGCGTGGTGGCAAGCAGCAAGATCGCCCCCGAGTGCTCCGGCGCGGAGCGCACCACGGCGCCCGCGCCGAGGATGATCGGCGTGCCCAAGATCAAAATGGACAGGACGCCGCGCAGACCGGTCGAGACCGTCGTGGGTTCGGGAGTCGTCGCCGCCCAAGTCATCGACAAGGCAGCGACGCAAACGGCGACCGGCAGGATGCGATCGGGCGGCGCCACGTCGAGCAACCCCGCTGGGATGGCCACCGAGAACGTGGTGATGGCGAGTGAAAGCGCGCCCGATGCGCGATCGCCCACGCCGAGTTCCAGGCGCCTGAGCGCGTGCAAGCGAAAGCTGGCCGCGACGAAGACCAAGAGCGACGCGATCGCGGCGCTGGTCGTGGCATAGTCGATCATCAACGGATCGAGTCGGACGCGCTCCGCGGGCAGCAGCGCGAAGCCGAGCGGCAGGGCCGTGGCAATCGCCCAGAGCAGACCTGCAAAGGTCGCCGCGTCGAGCGAGAGCGCTTGCTTCGGCGGCTTGAGCAAGCCAGGCCGCGGTGCGATGCGCGCGAGCGCCACCAAGGCCGCGACTGCCGCCGTGCCGGCGCCGAGGTTGGCTGCGGTATCCAGCGCGGGCCGACCGGCAGGACCGGTGCGCGCCGCCACCCACATCAAGCTACCCCAGGCCACGGCGCGCAGCGCGCTGCGCGAAGTGAGCGAAACGTCGTCCTTGCCTGCGGGCACGGCGGTGCGTCGCCAGGCCTCGGCGAGCAGCGCGGGCAACGAAAGCAGCGCGAACCAGGGTAGGGGACTGCCCGCCAAATGCGCGGCTCCCACGCATACGTAAGCGAGTGCGGCTGCGGACAGCCAAAACGAGCGAGATCGCCCAGTCACGGCGCGAGCCTAGCGCGTGCGCCACCATTCGGGCCAACGTCTAGGGGCCGATCGCCCAGTGGATGGCAGCGGAGCGCAAGTCGGCTTTTTCTCGCTGCCACCGCGCTTCGACATAACGTGTGGATGTAAAAGGGCATTTGTGCGAACCTGGGGCCGTACGTGAGCAGCGCGGGTTTCCTCGTTGCGCGGAATGTGGGGCAGGGTTATCCGCCCTCATCGGCGCGAGCCGCGCCAAGGTGACGATGAAAAAGAATTACGTCCTCGACACGAATGTTTTGATCCACGATCCGCACGCATTCCTGAAGTTCGAGGACAACGATGTCATCCTCCCGATCTACGTGATCGAGGAGATCGATCAGTTCAAGCGTGATGCGAACGAGCGCGGTCGCAACGCGCGCACGGTATCGCGTCTGCTCGACGCACAGCGCGCCAAGGGCCCGCTGTCGAAAGGCGTCGATTTGCCGGACGGCGGCTCGCTGCGCGTGCATGTTCCTCAGCGGCGCCTAGAGCTCAAGATCGCGCTCAACCCGAACACGGGCGATCACGCGATTTTGCAGACCGCGCTGGAGTTTCGCGACGAGTCGCCGGACAAGCCGACGATCTTCGTGACCATGGACGTGAACCTGCGCATCCGCGCGGACGCGCTCGGGCTCACCACTCAGACCTACGAGAACTCCGCCGTCGACTTGGATCGCGTCGAGACCGGCATCATCGAGCTGGCAGTGACTGCCGCCGAGCTCGACAAATTCTTCGAGTCCAGCTCGTTCAAGCCGACCGACGCGGACAAGATCAACCCGAATGCTTGCGTGGTGCTGCGCGACGACAGCGCGCGCCCGCGCACCGCTCTCGGTCGCTTTCACCACGAGCCGCGCGAGATCCGCGCGCTGAAGACGCCACGAGAGGGTTTGCTCGGTATTCGTCCGCGCAACAAAGAGCAAGCCTTTGCGCTCGACCTGCTGCTCGACGACAACGTGAAGCTGATTACTCTGGTCGGCAAGGCAGGCACCGGCAAGACGTTGCTCGCGCTCGCCGCCGGCCTGCGCCGCGTGGTCGACGACGGCGCCTACGCCCGGCTGTTGGTCAGTCGCCCGGTGATGCCGCTCGGACGCGACATCGGCTTCTTGCCCGGGGACGTGGATCAGAAGTTGAACCCGTGGATGCAACCCATCTACGACAACTTGGAGTTCTTGCTGGTCGCTGGCGGCAGCAAGCGGCGCGGCGTGCGCGGCTTCGAGGAGCTGTTCGACGCAGGTCAACTGCAGGTCGAGCCGCTCACCTACATCCGCGGCCGCAGCTTGCCGCACCAATACGTGATCGTCGACGAAGCGCAGAACCTGACCCCGCACGAGGTAAAGACGGTGATCACCCGCTGCGGTGAGGGCACCAAGATCATCCTCACGGGCGATCCATTTCAGATCGACAACCCGTACGTCGACAACGCGACCAATGGCCTGTCGGTGACGGCTGATCGCCTGCGCGGCGAACCGATCGTCGGTCACATCTTGCTTTCCAAGGGCGAACGCAGCGAGCTCGCGAACATCGCTGCCAACAAGCTTTAAACCATGGCGATCACTCCGCAACCGCGCGGCGTGATCGAACTGGATCGGACGCCACTTTTCCAGAACACGCAGCAGCTGCTGCGCCGTGCCGAGCTGGAAATTCGGCTGATCGATCGCGCTCAGCCGACCAATGCCGTCCCCGAGCGCGAAGCCCTGATCGTCGATTTTGGCGCAGGCCGCCCGCGAGCTCCAAACTTCGAGTACGCGCCGCCGCCCGCGCTCGGCAAGCTGCGTACCGCGCTTTCGGCCGCAGCCAAGGCCATCGGCGGCTTTGGGGCCCTGGGCGCCGCGTACGCTGCCCGCGCGCTCGAGCTCGAGTGCGAGGCTGAGGCTGCTGAGCAGCTTGGGACGCCGGAATTTGCGGCTCGTTGCGCTCGGCGCTACCCGCTCGAATCGTCGCTCGACGCGGACGCCGCAGACGCCTGGGCGGCTCGCTGGATCCAAGCCCCGGATCAAGCCAAAAGTAAGCTCCATCGCAGCGACGACCGCGCCGATCCCGAGAGCCTGATTTGCGCTCTGGAGCGGGCAACCGAGGGTTTGCCGGTGCGCGTACAAATCCGCAATCAGACCGCCGCCGCCGCCGTCGGGGATGGCTTCGTCGGCGTGCGCGCCGGGCTTTGGCACAGCCGTGAGAGCGTGACACGGATCGTGCTCCACGAAATCGAGGGGCACGTCCGGCCTCGAGTCATGGCGCAGCGCGAGAAGCTCGGCTTGTTCCGCGTGGGATCGGCCAAGAGCAGCGACGACGAAGAGGGGCGCGCGCTGCTCTTGGAGCGCGGCGCGGGCGTGCTCGAGGGAGCGCGCCGCCGTGAACTGGCCAGGCGGCACTTGGCGGCGCGCGCGGTGCGTTCGGGCGCGTCTTTCCAGGAGATCGTGGCTCACTTGCTCGCGCTCGGCCAAGACATCACCAGCGCGGTGGAAGCGGCTTGCCGTGCGTTGCGCGGCGGAGGGCTGGCGCGTGAATACGTGTACTTGGTCGCGCTCGCGCGCGTGACGCGCGCGTTCGAGGCCGAGCCCGAGCTCGAGGGCTACTTCGAACACGGCCGCGTCAGCGTGGAAGCCGCGCGCGCCTGTCGCGCGGGCTTCGGCTTTCGGCGTGACTAAGGGCCCGCGAATGGCTAAGTCGATCGCCCTCGCGGCCGATGCATCGCGGCGGGCTTCGTTGCTCCTCAGTTACATACCCGCAGTATGCGCCTTCGTCGCGCCTCGCCA
>Ga0247760_1002774_pt1 | contig 12574 bp, 14 predicted proteins | sample UWRJL171409R4_FD_179936 | JGI IMG/M metagenome (GOLD analysis project Ga0247760, IMG submission 179936) | Plant litter microbial communities from Arlington Agricultural Research Station in Wisconsin, United States - UWRJ-L171-409R-4 | ecosystem: Environmental > Terrestrial > Plant litter >...
GGCGAGGGTGGCGCCCTAAAGTTTGTCTGCGATCGTGGGAGGAAACAAAACGAGATTCCGAAGACGAGGCCAACTGAGCCTGCCATGGCGGATCTGTGAACCGATCACTAGAACGCAATGTTTGCTGCATTTGGTTGGCAGCCACGGAGTTAGCGGTTGGCTTCAGTTTGAGTACAGAGATGACATTGAGTGACAAATGATAGATCAAGCGGAACAACAGAACGTGATTGGATAAAGCCAGAGCTTCGACATGTCAGTTTCGCATGCGAGACGACCTGCAGGGGCTCAAGATGGGGTGCAATAATAATTGGCAGTGTGCACAACCTAGAAGCCAGATGAACCCCCTGAAGCACTCAAAGTTGGGCGATATCCACCGGGACAAAGAGAATATTCACTTATTTTATTATGATTTTTGAGTGAAGAAGAGAAGATAAGTCGCTTATTGAGTCACTTCAGCTCCAATACCTTCAGGTGGCCGGCCGTGTGATGGGTTGGGGTTCACGGGTTGAATCAGGCACAGCAGAGCTGGTGACTCTTGGTGGCGAGGAGGCCTACCAACCCTGCTTGGCAAGCTGTGGCGATTGGCTGCTGCACCGCCACACCACACCACCCCACCCCACCATTGGCCGATATTTTGCGTGTTCCTTTGTTATGACGCAGTTTCCTCCTGGTGCTCTTCAACCAAGATCTGCCTGTACAACACGAGCTGAACGGCGCGTCGTCGCCCACGACCCTTCTGTCAAGTGCCTCGACGAACCGACTACTTATTCTGCCCTCCTTCCCTAACTTCTGTTTCGGCGCATCAAGCGCTTGTTTATCGCAATCGCGACCACCGTTGAGACGTAGCAGTTGCTGCCGCAATTGCCCAGCATGTTCGTGCTCAGAAATGGTAAGTGTTACCCCACCTAACGCCTCCCCCGCCAGCCACGAGATGGCACAACCCCATCCACACCCAACCTAGGCGCTTTCATCGGATCTCAAGCTCTTTGTCTGTTGGCCAGTTAAGCACCCGAAACTAACTTATTTGCTGCAGTGGGCAAACTGCTTTTTGGTTCCAGCAACCAGGAGTCTATGATCGAGCTGCCTCAAGGCCAGCTCTATCTTGTCCGACCCCTTTCCCCGAAAGGCTATTCGGAGCTTATATTCAAAGACTCGTCCGCACGTATTCGTCGAACCGCACAAGACTTCCAATACCAGCTCGTTGTCCAACGTGTATACGAGGAGGGCGAGGCAGAGTTGCTCGCTGAGGAAGAGGGCGAAGACACAGAAGCAGACGCAGAATCGTTTGCTGTCGAGCGCGACGAGAAGACCTTCCTCCTTGACGAAGCCCTCCACTTTCGCGTCGAGAACCGAGAGGGTAGCGAAAGGGTTCTGGCGTGGAGAGACCTCAGTGGTGACGCTGGGGACGTATACGAGTTTGTCTGCGACTCGAGCATCTCGCCTTCACAAGTTGAGCAGTTCGATCTCCTCGCCAAACAGTGCCAGTACGAGCGCAAGTACCGGAAGCCACATACCACCGCGTCGGACGAGGATCTTGCGCAGTTCGAGTTCGTCGGCCAGGCTATCCCCCAGGCCAGCCCGCTTCACAGTCCTAAACTCTCAAGGTCCATTGGATCGCCGGACTCAATGTCTTCCGACAAGCGGCTCGGCAGCCCTACGCCCAAGAAGGAGGCGGCATTCGCCCTGGATGCGACACCTGTTAAGAAGGAGCGAAGCAATAAGCCCCCCACACCTGCGGCGCATCCCGAAGCGCGCGAGATCCTAGCAGCCGAGGTTGCAGAACTACACTTCTTTGACTTCCCCTCGGGCGCGTTCGTACTGCAGGATGCGTCTGTCACTGCAACTGTGACGGAAACCGGCAACTGGCAGTACTACCTGCAGGTCGGAAGCAGTGACCGGGATTGGCTGGGTGTTGACGTTACCGCCGACATCAACCCTGTCTTCAATTTCGAGTTTCTATCGTTCATCTTCAACCAGTTCGCCGAGGATGGCTCTGCATACTCGTGGTTGCTTCGATTCAAAGACCAGGAAACCCTCGAGCGCTTTCAAGAAGGCTTCCTCCAGGCACTCTGGGAACAGTTGAATCAGATGAAGTGGTCCAAGATCAAGGACAAAGAACGCGATTATGTTGCCGACGCCTTCAATGACCTCACGATGGAGGATGTGCCCGAGGAAGACGAGGAGGAGGAGGAAGAGGAGGAAGAAGACCAGGATGATGGCCCGGCAAGTGAACATTACGACAGCGATGAAGACGAAGACGATGTCGATTTCAAGGCCAAGGACGGAGAAGTCAACAAGCAACTCGCCGTCGGCTACAAGCATGACCGCTCCTTTGTCGTCCGCGGCTCCAAGATTGGTGTCTTCAAACACACACCGAACAATCACCTGGAATTCAGCACCAATATCTCGAAGGTCCAGACACCAGGAGGAGAGCTGTTCTCGCCCAAGAAGGTCATGCTTCACAACGAAGATCGCAACCTGATCTTGCAGAAGGATAACGACCCAAACAAGCTCTATCGCATGGACCTCGAGTATGGCAAGGTCATCGACGAGTGGAAGGTCCACGACGACATCCCAGTCGTGACCTTTGCACCGGAGAACAAGTTCGCGCAGATGACGCACGAGCCGACGTTCCTCGGTATCAGCCACAACGCGATGTACCGTGTTGACCCTCGCATGTCCGGCAACAAGCTTGTTGACGCCCAGCTCAAGCAGTATGCTAGCAAGAACGACTTCTCGGCGATTGCAACTACGGAGAAGGGCTACATTGCGGTGGCATCAAACAAGGGTGATGTCAGGCTGTTTGACCGTCTGGGTATCAACGCCAAGACGCACATCCCTGCCTTGGGAGAGGCCATCATCGGTCTCGATGTCTCAGCCGACGGCCGTTGGGTCCTTGCAACATGCAAAACCTACCTGCTTCTGGTGGATGCTCTTCAGAAGTCGGGCAAGAATGAGGGCAAGCTAGGCTTCGAGAAGTCCTTCGCCGCAGATCAAAAGCCTCAACCGCGCCGTCTAGCCCTGACACCAGAGCACGTCGCTCAGTTTGCCTACGAAACTGGCAAGGGTGTTAACTTCACGCCTGCTAAGTTCAACACCGGCTCAGGCAGCGAGGAGACGAATATTATCACGGCCACTGGCCCCTACATTGTCGAGTGGAGCCTGAAGAAGGTTCTCGGTGGCAAGAAGGCGCCTTACATGATCAAGCGGTACACGGATGACGTCAAGGCCGACGACTTCAAGTTCGGCTCTGACAAGAACGTCATCGTGGCACTGCCTCACGAAGTCAACATGGTTGATCGTGCTCGCTTGAAGAAGCCAACCCGGGAGAGTATCGCAGGCGATTTCCAGTTCACTCCCGCACGGGGCTCAGGACGCCTCAGTACCCGTGACAGCGGAAGGTACAAGCTCGGCAAGGATGATGTGGTGAAGGAATACTGATGACTATATGAGGCGTGTTGGCTCGGTGAAGGTAGCTTGACGGATGTCCATACTTTCTTATATCTATCCACGGGATCTCGTGCCGGTGCGTATTTACGAATTATTGACGGTGTCATTCGGAGTTTGGGGTGAGGGTTTTGTCTTTCTATTCATGACGGTTGGCTTGCGGAGGGTTTGGACTGGCTGGCAAAGTAGCTCGGAGGAAGATACCTCACTGAATTGACGACTAGATAGTATCCGTACCAGGTCTCTGTGCCCGTGTTCCCCCGTCACCCCACAATCTAGCAACAACTTCTTGATATCCGCATCGACGCGTCCGGTCCCCTACCATCTCTTCGGGGTCAACTCTTTTTTGGCGGTTCCGCCGTCGCGGCTGAGGCAGAAATGTTTGGAGCGTTTGCCGTTGGCGTGGTGGTAGGTATTCCCGCTATATTGGTGTGGGCTAAAGGGGAGGCGGTGGTGATGGAGAGGTTTGTTAGGGGAAGGGTGAGACGGGAATCATTCCACAGGCAGGAATGGGGCCGTGGCACTAAAGCTACACGATAGACAAGTTGCTCTTCTGTCGTCATCGTGGTGTCATTCACTGCTTGGTCGGCCCTGCTCTTGCCTGCCCTCCTCCCCGCCCTTGCTACCACTGAGTGATTTTTAGGAAAGTTGGGCTGGATTCAAGGCAGGTGGTCAGTTGGGTGTCAGGAAACACCCAGCATGGACGCTCATGTATATAGTGGCCTGGAACGTCGTGCGCCTCGCGCATTGTGGTTTTGGTCTTTGTCGTAATTCTTCACTAAATATTTGCAGCAGCGACAGCAACAGCAACAGCGGCAACAGCAACAACAATGTTCGTACTTCATCCTCCCCTCGTTGCATACCCACCTGTCCTCGTCCAATGCTACAGTGCCATGCTTGTGGTGGCATGGTTGGCTCTTGTCATTGGCAATGCATTCGATAACTGACTCTTGTTTCTAGGCCGCGAAGGCCAGCAGCCCCGCGCCGCCACCGCATAGTAAGTGCAAACCCGTGGCTTTTTTCTCTGTTTGATCCCCTCTCAACTCTTATTACACGATTTAGTATGGCGAAATAAAGAATATGAGCTGACTAGGGATTATTACAGGGACGCCAACCGCGGCGCCGTCACGTTGTTCTTGCTGCGGTTGGCCATCCGCAGGATGGCCGCCTTGCGGGTGGCCATAGAGGCCCTGGAGCGCGGTTTCGGCGGTTGTTGATCCGCCTTCGGGCATTGTTTTAAGGGTGGGTGGGAGGGTTGCTCAATATTGGCCGTGTTCGGCCGGTCATGCCTTCAACTCGATCTCTCGTGGCTGCAGCTGTACCCCTGGCACACCATCCAGTTACCCAGATTCCGACTCCCAGATTGAGAACTTCACCCTCATCTGCGGCCTACTATCCATCTTCCAGTCAAATCATCGCCGCCCACCTGGCCACATGCCGCGACCAACCCCAGCGTCATCTACCTCTCAGGCACTCAGCTTTGTCCAGTACCTACTATACGTCTCGTCGGTTCAACACCTTCACCTGATCTCAGAAGCTGGCACCTCGCCACCCAGGCAAACTGTGCAACCTACCTGCGGTTGGCTACCTTCCTTGATATCGGTCCGTCGGATAGAGACTCCTCGCGGAAGGCGATGTGGGAACAGAGCGAGAGGGTTGCTCAATACTGGTCGGTTGGGCGGAGTCTTTCGTGAGGGATGCGGGGAGTCGGAGGGTAGTTCAATACCGGTCGGTTGGGCGGAGTCTTTCGTGAAGGAGGCGGGGAGTAGGAGGAATGCTTGGTATCGGCCAGTTGGATGGAAATCTACGCTGGGATACCAATGGGAGGGTTGCTCAATATCTTTGGATGGTTGCATTTCTTGTTGAGATGAGTGAGGGATGCTTGATCTGGTTAGATGGAAGCCTCTTGGTAGAGGACATGGATGGGAGTCAATAGGATTGGAGGTGTGACTGCACAGGTGTGGTTCTCTCTGCAGAACAGCCCACCGCATTTGGATATAGATCGCCTGGGATCTCTTCTCACTATGTAGATCCCTCCATCACGCACTATCAGAATCACATTTGTTCGTCCGATTCGTTCTTACTTTCTTTGCTGTGCTTACATAAGTGAGGTTTAATGTACATAGGTATTTTCACAACTCGGACGAAGCTGTGGGATGAAATAGCACTCTCAATTATCCTTTTACGGGGAACTCAACTCAACCCCTGGCCCCCTGAGTTCCCAACATAAGGGCTCTCAATCAGCGAGGAGTCCTCAAGCACAGCCTCTTCAACTTGCCCCTTACAGGCCATGGCCATGTCCATGTTGACGGTATATTTCTTCAAGGTCACATCCTTATTCAGGCGGAGGTATAGCTCCAACTCACTACAAACACATCAATGTCAACTCATCTCAGCCGACTAGGTGGGGAAATTGGTGAAGATTGGGACCAGGCTCGGTGTTGCCTCAACTTACTACGGTGTAACCAACGTAATAACCTGCCCCGAATGACCAGTACCGGCATGGCCCACATTTCTGGTCCGTTGGCCATACACCTGAGGATTCATCTTCCACGTGAGGCTGTAGTTGATAACGCGATCAACTTGAACCTCAGGGAAGGGACCAGGCCCAAAACCAGCCGCGACGTCAGTCATCACAATGACATGGCACTCCTTTCGATAGAGCTTATCTAGCGAAGCTGCTCGCTCTGATGGAGAGAGGTCGCAGTGGATAGGGATGGCGCCTATGTTGGTGGCGTCGAGCAGACGAGAGATCCGACGTGTCTCGGTGATGGAGCGGGTGAAGATGGCGGTCGCTCGGTTGGCTGCTTGCGCCTCGTTGCAGAGGTGGACCAGCAGGGGTCTCGGAGTTGCTCGGCGAGGAAGAGGTAGTAGTGGTCTACTGGCACCATGATGGGGATGATGGGCTTGGACGGCTTTGGGCGAGTATTTTGGTCTGGGGTCGTGCTGGGATCCATGATGTGTGCTGGACAGGTAAGTAGGCAGGTACTTTGTTGCGTTGATCGCTTCGTTTCAATTTGGTCGGCGGTCTGATGCAGGGACAAACAACGAGGGAAAAGCAATGCGCTGTAAAGTGTACCGAATCGGCCTTTTAATGATGAAAATATATTCAGAAAATCTTAAATCCTGTGGGGATCCGATAAAGTCAAAGCGTCTTGGCGATAGGTCATGGCTACGTGTTGTGCGCAGCCAGGGCGAGTCTTTAGAGTATAAAAATGAAGCCACAGATATCGATACCATACATGTACCTAGCACCGGAAAGAACCGAACCTACCTAAGCAACACTAGGTAGGTACATGTATTTAACCACATGGTCTCCTCACAGAAATGTATATAATTCACAATTATCTTGTCCCTGTCTCGCAGAGGCACAGCACATGCTGACTACCAAAGGGTTTACGAGAACCACCATCACAACACAGTTATTGAGATGAACAAAAAAATGAACATAAACCATGAAAACAAACTCAATATTTTGACTTTTTGATTTCTGTCAATCTGATTTGTGTCTGGTGGGTATCAAATCTGCTATCCTTCGCTCTCCCTTCCGCTGTACAACTCTGGACTTTCCACCATATCTTCCCTGAAAAAAGAACTGCAACCCCAAAACAAAACATTCCTGTGTCCTCATATCCCGTCGTTATGAGATCAGACCCCTTAAATACCCCTCTGGTGATTTTGAGTCGAGTCCTTCATCGTGCCCGTCGTGCTATCCACCCTCGGATCAAGCTTGTTCATCAAGTCCGACTTATGCGGGCCCGCCGTATGCGGCGCCGGTCCCGGCCCCGACAACGCAGCGGCTTGGCGATGTGAGTTGTTCACTGGCATACCACCACTCTGGTGCCCCATGATACCCGCCCCAGAGCCAACAGTCTGCTGCTGATGGCGGCTGTTATGCCCCAGCGCATTCCCGCCCACAGGCTGGCCATATCCTTCGCTCCCAACAGCAGCTGAGTTGTGGCCAATGCCCGTGGTGCCGTCATGGGGATACCCCGACGCCGGCGTCCGGCTGAACATGCCGCCCGAAGTCGAAGTGTTCTGATACCCCGCCTGTCCAGGAGCAGAACCACCGTGCATCACCGCCCCGCCCTGGTGCCCTACACCGCCAGCCAGTCCGCCCTGCGTCGCATACTGCCCGGCATGGGTCTGCTGCGCGGCCTGCGCTTTGGACGCGTCCGAGTCTACACGGGGATCAAGCGCGTTCGCGAGGCGCGAGCTGTGAGGGCCGTAGGTGCCGGCGGGGACGTCGTTGGGGATCATGGGGCGGCGGTCTTGGGTGCTGTCGACGCGGGGGTCGAGCTTGTTGAGGGTGTCGTGCTTGTGGTGGCCGGCGGTTGTGGGGGCTGGGCCGGAGGCGGAAGATTCACCGTAGGTGCCGTTGCCGGCGCCGGGGTGGGCGACGGTGTGGCGGACGCCGCGCTCGTTGGTGTTGGGGTTGGGGTATTGAGACATGTTTCTGTGTTGTCTGTGTGTGTTTGAGTGAAGTTGGTTGTGATGATGTGTGGTTGTAGTTTGTTGTCAAGATTGGATGTCAAGATGAGTTGAATATAGAAGATTAATTCTTGGCAAAGTCGAGGAGACCACTGGAAATATATATATCGACAGACCGAGACGATCTGCTTGCGCCGGCATCACAAGCAAGTGTTTCCGCAGGTACTGCCCGCCTGCAGGGTCCTCATGGCAGGTTGATCATTGCATGGGTGGAGCAATCCCAACGGAAACAGGCGTTTTCTGGGGTAGCCCGCCCACAATGACCTCATGCCACGTCATATCTGATTGCGCGCTTCTCCCTCTTGTATTTTCGACATAAAGCGCACTCGGGAGTGAGCAAAAGGTCATCTGCCGGTTCTTCAATGCCTGCACTGCAGAAGAGTGGAGCATGACGACATACCGAACTTCAGAGGTCGCCACTTCCCAGCCCCTTGCCGAGTTTTCCGTTTCAACCGGTTGATGTCCACGTGATGCGCTCTCTCACTTGCTGATTTTGACATTATCGTTCACGAAAAGATAATCTTTGCATGTGTACATTTGTGGGAACAACGTACCCGTCTACGACTCGACAATCTTGCAATTGCACCACGGTCATGCCGTGCTCCTCAAATAACAGTACATCTGTTGTTGTTCTTGAGATGGGAATAATACAATCTTCTGATAAGGGCATCATTTACTCGTGTATATTCGCGGGAATACTGTCTACATGAACAACTCCACAATCTGACCACGCTGCCAACCCGCCCAAATGTTATGCTGTGCTCCCAAATACTAATACATCCCAACCGAACAAAACCATCCAAGTCATCATGAAAAGTCATAACGTCGTAACCCTCACCCATTCACATCCATCCACATAAATCGTACAGCCCAACACCCGCCCTCACCTCCTAACCTCCCTCCTTGGCCCATTCACCAGCCGATTAACCACCAGCCCTCCAAGCGTCGACCCTAACACCCCCTTTTCCCCATTCCCATCACGGCCCGAATGGTGATGTTGTTTATGGTGATCCGCCGCCGCGCCAATCGCACCCGCACTAATAGCCGCCGTTGCAATGCGCTGCCCCTTTTTACCCGTCCACGGGCCAGGCTCTTTGCGCAGCCGCACGGCTTCTACCAGGGCAGCATTCGCTCCGGCGGCAAATCCCCTGGTCCAGCTCGTGTGGTCGGCGCGGCTGGGATTGCGACGGTCGTGGTCATGATGTCTGCCGTGACTTCGACTGCGATGGCGTGAGGGAGGGGTGCTGTGGTAGGAGCGATGGCGGGTGCTGTCTCGGTCCCAGTGTGAGTCTCGGGTGTGGTGTCTGTGAGGTGATGACGGACGGTGGCGATGGTGGTGATCGTCGTCGTATACTATGGTATTCTTGGTGTTGCTCTTGCTCTTGCTGCGAGCCCGGTCAAGGGTGAGCGCGCCAATGGCATATTCGAGCTTGTCAAAGGCTACGCGGCCGAGAGAGCGGTGTCTGGGTCGCTCCTCGTAATGGTAATCATCATCGTAGTATCCGCTTCGGGAGCGTCCGCGGTGATAGTCGGCCATCGTTAACGTTTATTGCTTGTTTGTGATGATCAGATGCCCGGACAGAAAGAAGGTCGGATGAAGACCAAGACCAGGGGAGCCAAGGGGATACCCCCTAGACGACTGTTATATCTCATATCACCTCTTGGTTTCCTGCCCACCTTGACAGAATCTCGAGCTTGACTGGGCTTTCTTGGTCTTGGCTTTGCGTCACGGCTACACTCACCGAGTCAGTGCCATCAAATGGTGGCCTGTATGGGCCACCATCGAGTGTGCCGATGGCCGCCCGATAGTGCCGGCCTGGGCCAATCCTGAATCTGGGGGCGGGTCATTGAGCCTCATAGGGGGGGGCTTATGACATCTGCAGGACGTTGTGCAACCCAACCGGAGCTTGTTATCGTGCTTCACAGGCCGTCCGTGCCGAGCGTTGTCGTCGAGATTTAAACTGGCCTGCCCCCCATGCGAATCGCCCATCTATTTTCCAATGGCGTTTCCTCTAGTATCAATTGTTGCGGTCCCCTACTGACTGCACTATCCGACCCTGCTTTTCCCACCGCGTTGGGTCATCGCTTCCAGGACGGCCACCAAGAAACTCGCCCACAAAGCAAGATGTCCTGCTCTCCAAACCCAGTTCGGTTTTTAGTCAGATGAGCACTTTTCAGCGGAAAGCCAGCTTGACGCCCCAAGGAAAAGCGACTTCGAAAACGCCAAGGTGGCAAACTGCGCCCTCTCGACTTTCTACGTCATTTCGAGAGGTGATGCTCCAGACAGGGATCGCTCCACATTCCATAAAAACAAGGTCGTATTCCGAGCGGGCGTGGTGGGCGCCAAGGTGCGAATATGCACACTGGGGATCCTCCAACGCTTCTCACCCAATAGAATGCCTGCGAAACCATTCGTACCGTCATGACGAGTACCCCCAACATGATCATCGGAACCGTAACCGAATGTGCAGTGACTGCAACAGAAGGAAGAGCTTGTCATAGAGTACCCCGCCTTAGAGTATTTGCGTGACTGGAGGCGTGCCTAGCGAGGAACAAGTGGCCATGTATTTCAGGTCGGCATGGCCCTTCCGTCGTTCGTGTAGTTCTCGACTTCTGATTATCCACCAGTGTGATATTCGTGAACATCGCTCTGTTAGGAGCGCTTCTGGCCAAATAACCAATTAGGAGTCTGTGATCGACAAGTTGAGGGCCGAACAGCTGTGCAACTTCGCCACCTGTCAGTACTCAAGTATACCACAGCATATTCGAACTTTCAACCCACCATGGCACCAACAAAGACCCTCCCCCTTCCCCTGGCCGCTCTCCTTCCACGGCAGAATGCCCCGCCAACGGTAACCGTCACCGTAACGCCAAGTCCAACAACGACCGTGATTTCGGGGATCAACACCGACAATGGTGGCGGCAACAAGAACAGCAACTTGGACACAGGTGCCATTGTCGGCATTGTCATCGGCGTCGTCGTCGCCATCATCCTCATCATCTGGGCCATCCGATCGCTAAGCGGGAACACAAAGAAACAGGCGCCACCACACTCGGACCGCCAGGGCTGGTACGACGACAACCACGCGCCACGCCAGCACCGTCATCGCTCCCGGTCTCATCACTCTCACCACCACCACTCCCGATCGAGGACGCCAAGACCTGTGGTGATAGAAAAGGACCATTATATCCCGGCACAACCGCCTGCCGCCTATGTCTATCCCGAGAACGCGCGCCGATCCAGGTCACAAAGGAGGAGATCAAGGTCTCAGAGCCACTATGACACCTACTGAGGGACACAAGTGGGGGTCGGAAGCGGGCGGTGGCCGATGTACGACACGAGCGAGGCAGCAACTGAGCTTGCGATGTTTCTGATACGACACGAGAGATACCGTGCTGTACAAGGATGCCGGGATGTACATAATGATAACGATAACGATTTGGTAACGTCGAGCGCGTGCGGCGGGTGATCAAGCAAACGTCGAATATACTATTAATGTTCATCACATTGACGATTTGATTTTCGTGGAGCGGATGGAGTGTTGTACTTGTGTGAAAAGCTCGGCACAACTGGATAGGCAGCGTGCCCCCGTTTATTGCCATCTGGTCTTTTTCTTCAGTGTGCCGAGTGGGTACGAGAGCAGTAAAAGCAAAACTCCAAAACTCCAAAAATTCGGGATCGGGAGCAAAATGATAGAATATCTCGATCCACCCAGGGGTCGAACCTGGAACCTCCTGATAACTTATTGAATCGTAGTCAGACGCTCTGCCATTGAGCCAGCGGACCGGTGATGCTAGTTTGGTTCGGAAATGCGAGTCATGGTGGTGGTACGCCGGTGGATTGTGCGAGACATGATCCACTCTTAACATGGCGGCAGTCGGATCCGTGAAGGGTCGAGAGGGCACGTTTTCGGAGAGGGAATCGATCCTAAGGATTCCAGAAGGGTTAGCGAAGGACCAATGAAGAACCAAGGGAAAACAGAAACCCGGCCCATGTTTGGAACGAAACCTTGTGCATAACTTGTTAGGCGATCTCTCTATCCTCCCCAGAAACGAATATACAAAGGAGAGGCGGGATTGAGGGAGCCAAGCTCGGCGACGAAGAATCAAAGCGAAGGAATCTCAACGGAGCTCTCAGGATGCGTATCGCGGATTCGTGACGGCCGGAGCTTGGGATAATTGGCGAATTATATGTGCGGGCACCTGATAGGCTGGCATCAGTTGCGAAGTCATCTGCTAACTTAGTTCGTGAGAAGAGAGAGTAACTTCAGTATTGGAGGAGACCGGCAACAGTCAACCGAGTTATCGAAGCCCGCGAGGTTGGTTAGCAACGCTGGACTGGCTCTGCGGCTCCTCCGAGGTCATTGTGTCGCTGTGGAACTAGAAGTCTGGGAAAGACTGATAGACATTTGACGAGGTTCGGGTGTCGGAAAAGTGGAACTCGCACCTAGCTCATTGGGGCTTTAGGGAGGTAGCACAGCAGGCCATCACTCCGGTACCACACTGAGGACCCGACCGGTGCGGGATAAACCCTCGTTGTAGGAGTAGAACGATGGTCCGATCAAGCAGGCTCTGGGAAGGACTCGTCCATGAGGGACTGGAGCTGTGAAGGCATTAAGAGCAAGAGAGGAGCTCC
>Ga0247760_1002775_pt1 | contig 12571 bp, 15 predicted proteins | sample UWRJL171409R4_FD_179936 | JGI IMG/M metagenome (GOLD analysis project Ga0247760, IMG submission 179936) | Plant litter microbial communities from Arlington Agricultural Research Station in Wisconsin, United States - UWRJ-L171-409R-4 | ecosystem: Environmental > Terrestrial > Plant litter >...
AATATCTCCTTTTGAAAAGAAAAAAACAAAAAAAAAAAAAAAAGTTGAACCAAGAAGCGACTTACCGCCTTAACATCAAGCAGATCGCGGATGTTGGTACTCAGCCTCCTGGCTAGCCACCGCGGCAGAGAGGCTACGACAGTTCGTAAAAGGGGAAATTGCTGGAATGTCCAAAAGACAGAGCCAGTGCTCTTCATCATAGTCGCAAACCAAGTCCCCAGATCTGCTCTGTCTAGTTGGTCCCAGCAGTCGTCAAATGCGTAATCGGTAACTACATCAACCGAGATGGCGCGGAACCCCGCATGTAGATCCAAAGACTCCCACTCTCCCGTTCTCATCTTGAGAAAGCGACAAAGCTTTGCTACTTTTTCTTGCACCAGCTGCTCGAGTTCAATAACGTGTCTTCGGGAGAAGAAGGGGTTGAGAAGGGCCCGGTGCTGACGGTGCGTCGCATTGGATGCTATCGCAAATATGCTTTGATCCCCGAGGGCGGTGTAAAAGTTTCGGTGCTTATAAAATCTGCTCCCGATGCTGTAGATCGCTTCATAGTTGGCAGGGTCGCTGAGGTGAATCTCGTTCGGTCCGATTCGTATAATGGGTCCTGTGTATGTATGTTTCTCAGAAATAGGCTAACGTAAACGGCGGTGAAGTGCGCATAAGGTAGATAGTACCGTAGATCTCGTGTAGATGCTCGATTTGAAGGTAAAATACACCACCCTTGATAACGTTGTAGTAGAAGCCATAGAGCGGTGTGACGGCGGCAAGTAATGGACCTGGGATCGTCGCCAGCGGGTGGAAAAAGCGCCGCTTGATCGCGATCAAAGCGAGCCAGAGGATGAATATGACAGGAGCAAAACCACTGCCAAATGGCAATGAGAGCGAGGACATGTCCATTTATACGGCGTGGACGTCAGATAAGCGATTGTCTGTCTGCGATTCTGGTCAAAACCAAGGCCGCCTGGCATTCGCATGGAAGGAAGTGTGAGAGGTACTGGTAGGTGGTCCGGCCTCAATTGGCATTGGGAGCGGGGTACGGAAATACCCCGCCCTGGGGTTCCTGTTGCGAACAGAAGAGCGGTGATAGCCTCGGAGCAGTGATAAGCACTACTATGGCACGGCACCATCTCTGCGGCACCTTGCGAGATGTTCACGAGCCCACGTTCCAAGGAAGAACAACAGATATTATCTATCTTCAGCGTCGAACAGCACCCACGAGTCCTGGGATGTAATCTGTTATAGCTCTCATGATGACATTTTCAGATCAATATACCTGGGCGAAGACCTCATTCCCGTGGAGAATGATTCGATTTCTCTAGGGGCTGTTGACTCGTTGAGTAACCTAAATCTGGCCGAAGCCTTATTAGAAAGAAGGTCGTTGAAGCGCTGCAAGACAAGGTCGCCTCTGTATGTGCCGATTAATCGCGCCAAGAGATGCGGCTTGTGAACTGTAGGCATGCTGCTCAATGAACCCTGCTCTTTAGAGGCATCGCACACGTGGTCCGCGAGGCCGAATGCAGCCTGCAGCCTCCTGGCTCTCCTTCCTCCACCAGCCAGATGAGCATTCCGACCACGCTGGATTAGATACATCCCATCACCTTGACCTGGTGGCCCCTCGCCCCCAATTTTCGTCCTGGTTGATGCATAATTGATCGATCCAGAACCATTCATGCGACAAGTCCCAATCGTCCCCTCCCTTGGGTCTCCGGATCTGACGACGAAGCTCGCCGAGTATTGTCAAGTTCAAGCGCCCCAATATGGCTTGGATAAAGGGGTAAAATAGTAATAGTTCCTGTTCGTACACGTTGTTTACTTGGAATTCCCCGATAACTTGCATCTGCCGCCGCGTAGCTTTTAGGTGGTTTTCCCTATTTCTGGGGATATGCAGGGCTACACGGCAAGTTCCGTTGTCGGCAGCACCGCTTCACTGAGACCGGGTCAATCCAAGGCGTTTTCAGAATTAAGCCTGGCTATTGCCTGATTTTGGTGGCCCGATAGAGATGATTGGAACAATTGGATCGGGAATGTGTTGCCCTTGCAGGAAGTGAAGTCGTAGGGCTGGAATACTGATTCCTTTATCCGCATCCCGACGCCGTGGAACCAAGGAACCTGACAGCTGGCTCTTTACTTGTTATCAGGGAGGCGTATTATATGCTGGAATCGCGCCGCATGTTGAGAGTAGAATCACCCGCAAAGGGTTCTGACGACAAAGTTGACAAACTAGGGGCGTCGGTCGCCGCTGCTTCTCACCTGACTTGCACTGACCATTTAATCCATACTCGTTTGATTGGACAGTTTTCTGGTTCCAGTGACATTTACGATGCACTTCGAGCTCCTAGCGCTTCCACCACAATCTAAAATCTGCCTGACTCGATATTTCGTTGCTCCCAGTACCAACATACCATACCACACCCGTGGGAGTGTCTGGCCCGTAACGTTACCTTGCCGCTCGTCAACATTGCTTTTCCCAAAATCCTAGTCCGCCCGGTCATAAAGCCGCTGCTTTCCCACGTCACCAGCCGAACTCCGACAACCTGCAGGACCACGGGACAGCCCTGAATATCGCCTTAAAATGCAATACGGGGCTTCTCGGTACAGTTCATTGAGCCTTTTCAAGATCCTTCGACCCTGACCAACGGGCCAATACGGTGTCATCAACACCTTGATTGTCAATTTGCATATCCCCGACATTGTGTGTGTGTGAAGCTCTTTGCAGCGTCTATCTGTTCTAAGATGGGATACGATGGGCTATAGATGTTTCTTTATAGTAGTCGATGAGCCGTGTGTTCGCCGTCGTGATGTCCCAGAAAGGAAAGGGGAGGCGAAATGGCACTAACATCATCAAGGAGCCAATTTGCAGAGGTTCGACGGCATCCGTACGGGTCACACAGCAGACAAAGAGCAAGAGGAACGTATGAAGCCTAAATGCATGTCAGTATTCCTCCGGTTGGGACATAAAAGAGGCCAGACTCCCCGATGAAATGACCCCTGCATCTTCAGCATCGCCAACTTCAAGCAGCCTAAGCCTCGAAAAGTTTCGCAACACAATGAAGTTTCTCTCCATTCTCACCTTCCTGGCTGCGCTAATGGCGGCAGCCCCCACCGCCGAAGACCACCCATTCTCGGCGAAGGCGAATCCGCCACTGTATGCCACGGCGGCAACGCCCTCGAGCGTCAGAATCATGGGTATTTCCCTGCTTGGCTCCGGCTGCCCGGCGAAAACGGCGGATGTCCAAATCGACGGTAACATGAAACATGGTTAATCAAGCACGCTGAATAGTAACTGACCTGGGTGTGTTGTTAACAACAGCTTCCCGGACGCTCATGGAAGTGACCTTCTCCCAGTATATCATCCAAACTGGGCCGGGCACCAAAGCGGCTGACTGGCGGAAGAATTGTGCGTTTTTCCCTTCTTCGGGTGGCCCACCATGATGCTGACCCATTGACCATAGGCAAGTTGACAGTGAATCTCGCTGTACGTGTCCCGATTGTTTTTTGCTATCCTCCGTTGGCGACCTGTCTCAAGTGTCGCACTCTTCCCAACCAAGAACTCTCCCCCCCCCCCAGACACCCACTCTATCTTGAATAATATGAAAACCAACACACCTAGTTTGATGAAGGATGGCAGTGAGTTCTCCTTACCTACCCCTTCAATTACCCCTTTCCCCTCTGGATACATACTAACCACCCTTTTCTCCACCAACCAGATTTGCGACCCTAGCAACAGACATGCAAGGCTTCGCCCAACTCCCCGCCAATACACGCGGCGTATGCAGTAATACTTTTGACTTCACCGGTACGTCGCTCGGGCAATCCAGCTATTCGCTCGCGATACAGGGACCCATCGAGGGACCCTTCAGTCTGAAGGCCGATCCGGATGCTATCAAGTATTCTCCTTGTGGAAAAACGACATCGGCGATTTTGAACATGAATACGCAATGCAACATCTCGCCTACGCAGAACCAGGCTCTTATTGCTGTGAGATATATACCCCCTCACCCCCTGTATTGGTGTATTACGGCGCATTGAGTTAGGTGTTGTTGGAGGGCTCGTGCTGATCCTTGGAAATTATTAGGTTGATCGCATCTCTGGCAAGCTCAGGGTTCGTGTTGGTCTCTCTTGGAGGCGGTGCCCATAGATATGGCCCTACCAATATCTGTTGAAACCGGTGATTGTTGTCAGGGTATCATGATCGCAGTCTGAAGATTCAGCTGGTGGGGGTGGAGGATGAGTAAGTGGTTGAGAAGTCGCGCCTACCTGTATCTTTGAGCTTTCCCTTTATTTCAGTTCTTGGAGCCCAGTTTATAGTGTGGAATTTTCTGTAATGCATGGTGCCTTCTGTACCATACTATATAGATTTAGAGATGGACCGCGTGGACAACCTTTTCACGGTAGCGGCCCCCCCTGACTTGGATCCTTCATCACCCAATGCCAGGTGACGATGGCGAGAGCCCAGGGCCGTTCTTATTTCCTGCTGTTGGCGTGCTCAGGGGTGATGGCTGCCGTCTCAATACTGTCCCGCAGCAGTGACTTCGCCCTGTCGGGACTCCGTGCTAGCTGCCGCCGTGATCAGACGGTGGAGTGACCCGTTTATGTTGCTGTTATGGAATGTATTGTTGTTCTAGCCCCTGCCTCCTCTACCTTTCCTAATGGCTATGTGTTCATGGTCAGACTTTCTTTTTGCAGTGAAAAATGTCGGAGAGAAGAAATACCAAGTCCGTTGACTTTTTCTTCCCCTTGGATTGTAATAAAAGTTTCGGATCTCCTCCGCTTCCCAGTCTAAATAATAGCCCGAGGTTAAGTCTTCTAATCATATATTCAACCCTTTGTGGTAAGGAATAGCCAGCGGATGGTTCTTGGACGGGCTTATATTCTTACGGGACTTACCATTACGAGACTTAGGCTTAGGTAAGATTTGTTTAAGAGAGCCTTTGATACCATTTTCACGGTAATAATAGCAGTTGAACATAAATCCGAGGCGCGGGAGATGAGTGAGTGATAGGTGGTGAAAAAAAACGTCTAAGGCCAGTACGTGATTATAGAGGATGTGAAATCGACGTATAGGGTTTGGGGGGTCTCTAGGACGGTGTTACGGTACGGTGATGCTGCCTGCCTGTGGCTACGCAGCTAGATGTATAAGGACTACGGTACAGTGCCCTGACTGCACAACGTTCCACTTTTTGTGGTGTTTACGCATTGCGTCCTTTGGTGCCGTGACACTCGTGATCTTTTTTAAAAGCCTACTGTAGTTATCCTATTACAGGGTATAGACCCTTGTATTCCTACTTGTTATAGTAGGTTGGTCTGCTGATATTAGCTTCTTTAACTCTATCCCGGGTAGTCATCGTACCCCCAGAGCCTTCCGCTGCACTTGTTACAGGGGACTCACCCCCTGTAACCCCCTGTACTGGGCCTTACTGAGACCAGTCAGGTCACCCAATTTAACAAGTTATATATAATTACCTTGGTAGGAAGAAACGTTATCGCCTTTATCTTTACGCTATAGGCTAACGGGTACTAGATTAGTATATAGTACGTTAGGCTATAGTAGCTTTATTTTACTACCTAGTAGGTATATTATTAAACGTAATATATAATGGTTATATATATAGACGTATTATAATTACGGATATCACGTAACAATCTGCTTTAGTATATATTAATAAATAGAAATAGAAAGCGGAAGTATCAAAGGATTTAGATGTTTTATATCCTTTATACTCTAACGCTACTTGAATGCACTGCATTTGACATTGACTCTAGCATCGTTATTGTATGGATCTGTGGTCTGAGGTCGAAAAGAAGTCCTTGTTAAAGGATGGGAAGAGGATGACCGACACGCCAATAATCTTTCACGGACAACGTGAAGTCTATCTACGACATTCCTGTCCAGGCACGGGGCACAGGCAACCCGGTGACAACGATGCCCCGCTGTCGATGGCTTGTTCTAGTTGTGAGGTTGGGGCACATTGGCGCGGCGCCGCTGCGGATGCCGAGGTAGGTTGTGAGAAAGTATAGATATCTAGAGGATTTCTCGGTTGCAAATTGTGAAATATTGTTGGCAACAGGCTTTTTGAGTTGCTGGTGCGTTACACAGGCGCCTCCGCACGCAAAGTAACCTTACATCATCTGGCTTAATTTGGGCGGGTGTCATACCAAAAGCACTCACAAAGGCCATTTGATGTGGTACCGGGCATTCTTCCCCAGGCAGGGAATCTTGGCAGGCCTTCCTAGCTCGTCGGTGGGCGGCAACGGAATGTGACCTAACATCTTGGTCTTGGCCGTGGCACCTCCGTTTCACCCGTCGTCTACTTTTTTGTCTCTCATCAGAAACCTAATTTGAGTTTGCTTGACCCAAACGTCACCGAAGGGCTGCAACCACTCAATTTGCCCGTAACAACCAAGATGTATTCTTCACTGTGGATGCTCTGGTTGGCATTCCTATCTTCTGCCGTATGGCTGGTGCGAGCGAACTATATGTCGGCGGCTGTTCAGAGTGTCGCTTCTGACAGCACCGATGCAGGCATAGATTACTTTGAGTTCGAGACAGCTCAGCTAACACCAGAGGTTATCGCAAACCTTGCGACCAAAGGTGTCGCTAACGTGTCGCTGTTCGATTTTGCTGCACCAGGAAAGCCCAGCGTCCCAAGGCCGCCATGCAAGGCATATCCAGGGACGCCAGAATGGCCACCGGAACCTTTGTGGAGCGATTTCGACAGCCTGGTCGGCGGAAGGCTTGTCAAGACCGTTCCGCTTGCCGCCCCTTGCTTCAGCAGCTGGCCAGAAGTCAAGGACGATAGCAGATGTGCGGTAGTCAAGTCCCAATGGGGGATTCCGAGATTCCAGTATGCACTTCACCCCCTCTCCCCCCCCGCCGGGGGGTATCCCAGCAGCCTGGACTGATTTATTTGCAGTGTCGATGACCCGGCTAGCGTGAACTTTCCGCTCTACGAGGGACGGACATGTCACCCCAACAACTCTCCGGGTGGCAACTGTACCGTCGGAGGCTACCCCACATACGCTGTCAATGTGACCAACGTAGCTCAGATTCAGCTTGCGGTGAACTTTGCGCGCAACGCAAACCTGCGCCTTGTGATCAAGAACAAGGGGCATGACTTTAATGCCAAGTCGACAGGTGGAGGTGGTCTGTCTGTGTTCACCGGATACCTCCGAGACATGCGCTTCATCTCCAACTACTCGAGCGGACCTTACCAGGGCCCAGCATTCAAGGTCGGCACCGGAGTCGAGGTGGGTGCGCTATACGAGGAAGCCGAAGAATACGGCGTCAGCGTTGTCGGAGGCATCGGCAGGGTAAGTCCTCATCTCTCCCCGGCCTTGGGGAACTCCGAGAGCGCGTCTCTCTTGGCTGATGTGTCTTCTGTACTAGACTGTCGGCCTTGCCGGTGGCTACGCAGCTGGGGGCGGTCACTCGCCCCTCACGAGCGTCTACGGCCTTGGGGCAGACCAAATCCTCTCGTTGGAGGTGGTCTTGCCTGACGGCCGGTTCGTAACCGCCAATCAGGACCACAACAGCGACTTGTTTTGGGCGCTCCGGGGCGGCGGTGGCAGTACATTCGGCGTCGTCACCTCGGCAGTCATCGCCGCATATCCGAAGATGCCGGTCGCTACACTCACATACAACATCACTACTGCGATTCCTAGCCAGAATGTTACCGCGGAAAAGTTCTGGGCCGCGGTCCAGGCCTTTTGGGAGACGTTCCCGAGAAACGCCGACGCCGGACACTACCTGTACCATAGGATCGTTTGCCAGGGCCCGGCCCAGCCTGAACTCTGCACTCTTGCGCTGCATCCGCATTGGGCCAACGGCAAGACAGCCGCCGAGCTGGAAGCATGGAACGCGCCACTCTTTGCCAGATTCGCGGCACTGGGTATTCCAGTCAACAACGTGGTGCTCAAGGAGTTTCCCAGTCTGTATCAGGCCTTCAACTTCACCTTCCCGGCTGCGAATGAAGGCGCTGGTGGTTCCACCATCCACGCGGCATCGCGCCTGTTTCCGCGCGAGAACTTTGAGAATCAGGAGCTTCTTATAAAAACAGGTGCTGCTATCCGCCGTGTCCTGGAAGCAGGCGGCAGGATGTTGGCTTACAACATCAAGACGGGCGTGAACCCGGCCGTTAACCAAGACAACGCCGTCTTGCCAGCTTGGCGCAAAAATCTCATGTTTGCCATGCTGACCAATCCCTGGACCGAAGGCCCGAGCATCGAAACTATCACCACCAACAGCAAGAAGCTCGTCGAGTGGATGGACCAATGGCGAGCCGTCTCACCTGGCGCTGGCTCATACCTGAATGAGGGCGATATCAACGAACCGGATTTCCAGCAGTCCTTTTACGGCAACAACTACCCTCGTTTGTATGAGTTGAAGCAACTATATGATCCCACAGGTACCTTTTATGCGCAGACGGCAGTTGGGTCTGAGGACTGGTACGTCACAGGCCAGGAGCCGTATTACCCTACCACAAACGGGAGACTATGCAGAAAGTAAATCCAAAATACAAAGTAACCTCGAAGGAGCTCTGCCTCACAAGGCGGCGTCGGGCAAAGGGGGTCATGATGTAGTCTATTATTCCTCGTGTTCTTAGGCCCCCTCACGCTCTAGAGCTTGGAGGTACCGCCATAGTGGGAAATGCTCATGGCAAACGGCGTAGTGAGGAAAGGTGAGGTCGGGTCCTGCACCGCCGGCGGCGGCATATTTCTCAGCGTTGTAGCATTCGGCAGCTTCAAGTGGCTGACAATACCCGTTTGGCTCCTCCCCATACTTGGCCTTGGAGAAGATCGCCTTTGACCTTGGATTCCGTCTTTTCTTTTTCTCTTCTTGTGCTAGGGAATGTCATCGGGTGTCTGTTGGAGTAATTAGCATTGGCTGAAGGACATGTGGGGGTTGGGGATAATTGTTCTGTATGGATGCTTCCTTTTTGTTTTGTTGGACGCAGATATGTATAAGAAAGACAAGCTGGTGTTTTCCATCCTTTGCGGCTTCGTTTTCCATTATTGGTGCCCCACCGACTCAGGGGCCACCAGTACTCCTTCGTCATACCCCATCGCGGCTATCTCACCGCCCTCCTGAGAATTTACAGTTTTTTTGTGCTTTGTCTCAATGTTCGAGGATAAGGTCGTGTCGGTTTCACAACAATCAGGAACCACCAGATCGATCCGAAACAACGTCCAAAATGGCATCAAAGTCGAGAATCGCGGAGCTTGCCTCCCTCATTCAGGAGAAAACAACAATCCTCGACGAGTATTTCGCTGCTCAGGGCCTCCCATGACCGTCTTACGATGAGTCCTATCCCCGCCACCGTCCAGCTGCCTGATGATATTGCGAAAACGCGCGACGCCGTGACCGAGGCCAACGATGAGCTGCGCACGCTCCTAATGGGGCCCAGTGTCCTCGATGTACTACGAAATCGCAAAGGTCAATCAGTATCATCATGATCAAGATGATTCTTCCCTGCGGAAAACATGTCAGTCGAGCCTCTTCTGTAGTCTCGGAGTCATGGCCCAAGTTCAACCTCGCCAACAGCTTCCCGCCAGGCACAACAACCACCTTTGCGGACATGGCAACCTTCAGCAACCTCCCAGAGTCCACCATCAAGCGAATCGTCCGTCACGGCATCGCCAGCCATGTGTTCGCTGAATCAACCAAGGGGCATCATCTCCCACACGGCCATGTCCCGTGCCATCGCGACCTTCCCCAACTTGGCCGACTGCATCGAACTCTTCCGCGACACCCTCTGGCCCACCGCCTTGCCGACGCCATCTGAGAAATGGCCCGGCTCCGAAGAAGCCACCGAAACGGCCTTCAACCTCTCCACCAACACCTCCCTCAGCTTCTGGGAGTACAAAGCCGCGCACCCGGAAAAAGGCCCACCGCTTCGCCGGCGCCATGGCCTTCCTCGCCAACAAAACCCGTGCTGTCGTTTGTTGACTTTGATACCCGAAGACGATGGGCCTGGCATTAATCGAATGATAATAGGCAGGCGACGACGTTTGAGGTGACGGGAATTGCGAGTACGGGTACAGCGTAGTTCTAGGCTGCAGGGTGTGATAGGGGGGGTTTAGTTCGGGAGTTGATGGATGGGGGTAGTAGTAGGTATGATAGGATTAGGGATTGGGATTCCATTGCGGCCTAGGTAGTGCGAGGAGCTTTCTTCACGTGGGCTAATACTCAGAATGGAAAAGGATTCCATGAATGGATGTGTCTTTGAGGTCTTGGGGTGTTATTGTTATGGGGATTCATTGATTGAAGCCTGTGTCACTGTTGGCAGGCGCCCGGGTTGTCTTTGTTGGCTGAGACTGTCTGAGAGCCTTCAGGGATCCATAACTCCATGGTGACAAATAGCTAAACGTGGCGGGTATATATGTAGCTCTTGTGCGGCTCATGTGCATCGCAGAAAAGTTGCCTTTGGGATGCCTCTAGCTGATAGAGCCCTGTATGCCATTTAGCGAGAGGGTATACCCTACAGTTTAGGACTTTTGCAGGGAACTCGTTATTATAAAGTATATATATATATATCGAAGCGTTTACCTAAATTTCACCTTTAGTTTCTATTTACAAACACCACCTTTTTTGGGTAGTCAATCTCTATAAAGCCCGACTAGCGTTGCTATTGGCTGAGAAGGTGGAAGCAGTACTATTCTATATATCTAACTATCGGGAGGCAATGAATGACAACTTGCTAAAATTCCATTTTGTTCGCGAGGCCGGTGAGCGACTAAGATCACGGCATACGAGTGCGAATTAGGAAAGATGTGGAAAGAACAAAAGGTGAGGTTAAGAAAGGCGAAGGTTAAGGTAGTTTGGTTAGGGGTTGTACGAGTAAAAGGGGGTGGGATGTTAGCTTGAGGAAAGGGGTGCATTTATGGGAGTACTCTAGGTAGATATAAGTGGCAAGGGCAGAAGGCGCAGTTGAGTTCCACCCTCGCTTGGCCTATTGTGTTACCATGTGGGTTCGGTAGAGTCAAGGCTAAAGCTACCGGTTAAATCTCACCGAGTTTATCGACAGCTATATCTGGTCCTGTGGGGGCGAGGCATGGAATCAGCAGGTCCTTCCTTATTTCTTGGCGCATGAACTGGGAGGATCGGTCCCCAGCCGCAGACGAAACAAAAGTACATGCTGCTATTAACTTTATGGCTTCGGACACCCCTCCAAGTTTCGTCGACCGTCGCCCTGCGGGGCATGTGTCTTCAAACATCCACTTCTTATGGATCCTCTATCGATATCAGCCAGCGTCGTGGCCCTAATAGGTGCGGTCGCGGGTGCTTCGGGAGGCATTCGGAAACTATTAGTCCTTGCCGCTGGAGCCTCGGGCGAACTGTTTTGGGTTATGAACGAGGTAGCTCATCTATCAAAAGAGAGACAAAATGGAGGTGGCTGACAAGGCAATTTCCCCGAATTTTATGCACAGCTGACCGATCTACGTGCGGTCCTTCACGTCGTCGACGAAATCGCACACTCTAGACCGACTACTTCACGAGCAAGCACCAATGCAATGACAGCCTTGCGAAGCCTAGCAGATAGAACGAGTCAGACACTCCTTGAGCTACAGACGTTCATCGACGAAAAACTGGAAAACAAGTCGCGCCTGGACAAGCATGCAAATTCGTTCGCATGGAAACGGACGTGGGTCAGGAATGAGCCAAAGCTGCGAATGTTCAGGGAGCGTTTGCGTGACTGTCGAGTCGGAATAGCGTTGCACTTATCAATCATCTCGACGGAGAGTGTGTAAGTGACCGCCCGGCCGAGCCGGTAATTATAACCAAAGCAGCGTGACTGATGGCGCCGGGTCCGCTAGATCTACAATTCAATACGACATTCAAGGATTGTCCAGGAGTTGCCGCCAGATACTGCAGGGCCTTCAGCAACAATCACTACAGCATAAGGTCAATGTAAACACTTCTGTTGCTGCCATAATTGAGACACCTTCCAACCAAACGGATAGCCTTAGCCTTGCAAGCGCGGAAAATCAATACCTAGAGACCGTGGAAGGCGCCGTCGTGAAAGAAGACCCAACCGCCGAAGCGTCCTGCCGCTCGAATCCTCTGCACACATCCACTCCGAGCAGCATGATGCATGTACCGGAAAGTTCTAGTATCTTCAAGGTTGATGCTATTGTTGCCCGGACGGCAAAGAAATGCGGGTCGGCCTGCAACTGCCAGTGTCACATGCAGTCGCACATTCGCTCCCCAGCCTGGTTGCGAAGGGTCATCGGCCATCTCTTCATCAGCTACAGCGGTATCCCATACACCCCGGGACGAGGGTGTGACCGCAAGTCCTGCCACCGCAACAGCCGGTCCTCGCTCTGCGTCAATTACGTCTTCCCGACGGCCTTGGTTTCCCGCATGTTCAGCTTCACGACGGCGTGGAATGACCTGATTGGAATCCATGTGACGATGCGTGTTCCTACGGTCATCGAACCAGGCTCGGGAATATGGAGCATCATCGCAACAGGCAATCCTATTCTGCTCAGAATGGCGTTTGACAAGGGCGAGGCTCGTCCTACGGATGTAAGCCCGACAGGGAGGTCGCTGTTACATGTACGCTGTGTTCCCCCC
>Ga0247760_1002779_pt1 | contig 12536 bp, 5 predicted proteins | sample UWRJL171409R4_FD_179936 | JGI IMG/M metagenome (GOLD analysis project Ga0247760, IMG submission 179936) | Plant litter microbial communities from Arlington Agricultural Research Station in Wisconsin, United States - UWRJ-L171-409R-4 | ecosystem: Environmental > Terrestrial > Plant litter >...
CGGTGGTCGCCGACATGATGGGGTCGTAGCTGGGCCATTGCCGTTGGATAACATTCTTGGAGTTGGCGGGGGAGAAGCCTTGGTATCTATTCCAGAGTTAGAGTCTGCGATATATTAAAGAGAACGGCCCAAGCTTACCCGGGATAGTTCTTCCCGTCAATGATGTAGCCAGTAACGGCACCGTGGGCAGCAGCCTTAGCGGCGAGCAGCGCGACCGCGCCAAAGGCAGCTGAGAACAACATTGTGGAATAAGATCTAGATGCGCGGTGAGGCCAAGAAAGAGGGCGGACCAAGACTTGTTGTTGTTGCACAGGGAGGATGGCCAGAACAAAGGGACCTGGAAGCCCAGGTTGCGAGGGAGGATATTTATTAGTCGCGCAACATGGCTGACCTCTCCCTATCCCATCTGGACTACTCCCCAGCTTTCCCCAGGTTTTGGGGCCCCGGACCATCTACGGTACATGATCTACCGTTGGCGGCTAATATGGGGTTGCTGGGTATTATTCGCGCGTTTTATACACATGATCTAGTTTCCCGTGCTGGGAGTGGTGGAACGGCTCCCGGCAAGCGATGAGGTTAATATAAACTACCCGCGTCGCATGAGCCAGGCCGCCATGTCGCTCTCCGCAATACTGGAAAAGAAAGGCCGAGCATTCCACGCCGATATTGGGACAAGAAGCACGGCTTGAGCATGACGTCGAGCGAAGCCAATCGAAGCGTGTCAATCCACGTGGGTCGAGCGGCACGGTATCCTGGAGAGGAGGGCGACCGATTGGGGCGGGTGACTAGCGGGCGATTCGACGGGAGACAGTTGTGAACGGCCAGCGGACGGTCATATGCCGACGCCATTTACTCGACACTTGCACTATGGCCGTGGGGGTCGGGTAGTCGGGAAGACCTATACCGTATTGCCCTCAATTGAACGGAGGCCTGGTGATGGCTGGGCGAGGTGCGCCACTTTCGGAATGCTGCCCAAGCACAGAAAAAGTTAATACCAGCACAGCAGCGACTCAACCCGGATCTGGCCTGCCTTGGTTCTGAACGCATTGTCTCGACCACTTCGCTTGAGCATTGCAATATCGTGCATCGGCGATGCCAAGAGTTGCTCCATCAGGAAGTTGAGTAGGAGAGAGCTCGATCAAATGCATCTTGCTAGTGGTGACGCTGAAAAATCTGGGGATGGCGGGGTATCCTGGAACAGTGCAGATTTCAGCGGGCACGTGCGCTGTGCAACAGTGCTCCTTCCCAGAATAGCGGAGGAACTGCAACGCGTCACGCGCAGTGTAAAATCTCGTCTTCAGCGTCAGAGTCACCACAGCGCTTGCATTTATCGTGGCGGCTCAACGGTTGGCCCTGGGTAACATCAGAGGAACAGCACAGATTGCGGTTCACACTCAAAAGTCACGACAGCATGTCAATTCTGCAGGTCAGAAAACGTCACACTTCGCTTGCACCGCAATTAAAACCGCTGATTGCCAAAGCTTTCTACAGACTTCGTTGCATCCTGGGAGACATCTACCCAACGGATACGAAGCCGTAACACCGCACATTACGCCGTTATTGCAGGCCATCCCCTGCCGTGTCAAGAACTCGTTTCCCAAATGCAACTCCCAGTGATGACTTGGACTGACGAGTGTCCATGGTGCAACACAACAGCCCAAAGATCTCAAAATCTCAGTGGGCGACCCAATCTGTATCGGCTCTCTCCCCATACAGCAGAGGTACCACTTGACTTTCCGCGGCTGTTGCATCCTGTGGAGACTGCATCGCTGCAGGCTCCTCCCACAGAGGCTGTAGCCTCAGTACCAAAACGGGGAGAGCAACGAGGAAGCTCAGGACAACCGGTATCGCCGCTGTCACAGCCGCAACGACCCACCAGACCTCAACACTGAAGTGTTTCGGGTTACTGTAAAAGTCGGCACCCTCAAAGTCAACATAGCGATTCGATCCGCCACGACATGTGCAATTCTTCAAGACGCCACTGAACTGTTCTCCAGTTAGCAAAGTTACCCCCACGCGCAGCCAGTAACAAACTTACAGCAGCAAACGTGATAAAAACCAGGCATGGGACCGAGAACAACATGCAAAGCCGCGACATGCCATTCAGCAGTCTTCCGACCATCCGTCCAGGTTTTCTCCGCCACTCTTTTCCACGATCAGCCTGCGGTCCAAGGTAGCGATAGACATGGGCGAACCACGGAATCGTGCTCAAGGCGCCATACACAAGATATGAGCCGAAACGGCACCCGACCCCGACAGTTGGGATATTGTACGATATGGTCATGCCCATGCCAAGCTCCCACCACACTAAAGCCAACGCCGTCACAGACAGCAGCCGCCACGCCAAAGGAGGTTTAGCATCGAGATGACCTCTTGTTGCATCGACCATCTCTTCTAACTGCATCTCCCACCCATTCCCGTCGCCCGTGTGCTTCTTCTCCGACCCGGCCTTTGCCTTGGCGACGCACAGGGCTAGTCCGAAGTAGCCCATGTGTCTACCTTGACCAATAAAGGTAGATAGCTCGCACTTGGAACGGGGCGTGCATTCGTGACCGGGCTCTCTGTCTTCGTTGCGTCGGGCTGCGATAGCTAACAACTCGCGCTCTTCTGTCCACCAATAAGGGGCATGCTGCTGCTGTGTCGTAGCGTTACGAAGAGATGGGACAGCATCACGATCGCGCTCCCATGCCTGCACGGCACGAACGTTCCACAACCAGCGGTGGATAAATCTTCTAGTCCGGTCTGCCGAGTTGGGGTTTCGGTCGAGGATGGAAAAGAACAGCAGCAATGGCAGCCACGTGATCAGAATGCCGAAGGCCAGCGAGTGTGTCGTGGTCCGCTCGCCGACCTCTGCAAATGCCAAGACGACTGAGGCAGCGTAGGCGACGAAGAACAAGAGAATGCTTGCCAGGGTCGACCAAATTCCTAGCCGGCGCGACCGCCGCATTTGATGCGCCATGGCGTGTAAGAGGTCGCGGGTCCAGCGATTGGCTTGGCGGGTGTGGTTGTCGACAATGGCAAAGCGAGACCCGCTCGTGGGCTTGAAGAGTCCGTACGCAAGACTCGCGAGAAAACAATTGAGACACTCATCATCGGTAGGAAGCTCAAACTGCCCGATGCAACACAAAACGTAGTAGGCATCCTTGTCCAGCGCTGTATCCCCGGACAAACGAGCAGCATCAAGGCATTTGCGCATCTGATGGATGTTGAAGAATGTTGCTGTAAGAGCCGTCTGCGGGGAGCCGAGCCAGTTGAACACGGCCGCGGCAGTATTTCGTGCGGCGGTAAACCTGGCTTTGGTTAGGTCTGCCGTCGTGCCCCCTGACTGCGTGTCGAATGGTAGTGCGGCAAGCAGCGCGATAATAGGCAGGATCCAGTTTGAGATGATGCCTAGGGTGAGCGATGTGTCGGAAGTCCAATACCAGTCGATAGGGTCGGTGGGATCTTCGCATATTGCCTTGCACCCCTCGGTGGTGATGGTGATGAAGCTATCGCGAAATTGTGCGGCATATTCCGATCTCATCCCCCCGACGGGGCCGCGATACATGTATTGCTCAATGGTCTCATTGCTGATCCCGTGATAGATTTCGGTTCCGTTGAGGATTCGGTCGAGTCGGTCTTTGCAGACCGCAAACTTGCTTACTTCTTCACAGAGGGCAAGGCGGAAACCTGCCGCCAAGAAGCAGCTGAGAAGGGCGCGATGACTTGGCGACACCATGTACGAATATTCTCCAGCGATTCCCTCTGAGCTTTAGGCGGGTTTTGAGGACGTCAAGTTGCAACGAGAAAGTTTGAGGAGCATTGCGACGTTCTGTGCCCTACCCCGCCGGTATTATCCAGCTGTTATAGGGAGCTGCGGGAGGGTGCCAGCGAGCCAAGGTGTGGTGTCACTCAACTGAGCGTGCGAGCGGCCTCCCAAACACGCGGGATCATTTTGCTCCCCAGCATTCTTTGCGTAATGCGTTAGCAAGGCAGCCAATCGTCTGATGTGCGCCACGGCATTTGTTCACTAGTGACAGAGGTCTATTGACGTCGTGCAGGCAACAAGGCTCTAAGACGAAATAAGCATCTTCAGCTGTGGCTGACTTGCGTTAGATCGTACCCTGTTCTCATCGCCGTCGGCGGGTTGACGCTGGACATTCCCGCCGCTCCCTCGGATACACGGCACATGATGTCCGAGTCGACTCACCGAGCTGCCCGAAATGGAAAGTCGGCATCCTCATTTGAGATGGTTGGAGTTGTCCATGGTTGGGCGTGTCACTGTGAGCGTCTGTCTTGAGCTTGGATTGAGAGGTCTGCTAACAAGCAAATCAGGCCCTATGGCGCAACGGCAGCGCGTCTGACTCCAGATCAGAAGGTTATCCGTTCAAATCGGGTTGGGGTCAAGTGCTTACTTTCTTTTTCGCTGGTCCGGGTAGTTCTCACCAGGACAGAGCTCACTTTTTTTTTTTTGGCGAATCCTCTCAAGACGATTATCTCAATACTTTCTTCAATGGTGCCTAGGAGATCTATCTCTTCGAGCCTCTCGCAATCACTTTTGGCAAGATGTTGCGTCCCCTCGGTGCAGTGGGGATACTCACGTGACCCGTTCCCTCAACTACCAACATTCCCCACAGCGCGAACACACCAGACCACATCACAGCCAGCGAAAAGCGCTCACGATAAGTTTATCTTATCTAGGCGCGGCACGTGCCGGCCGCTCATCACCGTGGCTATATACAAAAGCGGGGAAAAGCAACGCAGGTTGGCCCCAAGTCAACACATTATCCGATCTTTACGAAACGTATTTTATTTAATATAGAGCAAATGGATAGTTGTCCAATAGATCTCCCAGTTAATGGCGGTTAGTATTATCGTCATAGTTGTAACGGGGTATAAAATGTAGTACGGCAGCGGAGGTCGAACTGTAATTAAGTCGAAAGAGACTTGGTTATTAAAGTTGGGCTAATGCATATTACAGTATGGAGGCAGTAATATTATAAGATTAAATATTCAGACTTCTGCTCAGCACAGGTCGGAACTTTGTGACAACCGGTGGACTCTAGCCTGCGGCTTAGAGCGGGCGCCGACTAGATTGGAAGGGTTTCTTAACAAGAGCGAATCTCACGATGGTAAGTAGTCAAAGGATACTTCAGTGCAGGCATGCAAAGCAGTGGTATTATCGTTGCTGGAGGAGGGCTATCCAGATGGTCGTTCCCGCCTCATATATATCATGATGGATGGTGCTCCTACGAGCGGCCTGTACCGTCCGTCGTGGGCTGCACCATCCATCTTGGGCCGCACCGTCCGCTGGCGTTTCCTTCGTCCTGCGTTCCTTGCCGTGGACGGTGCTGGCCCCACCATCCACTTCCGTCACGTGCGTCCTCACGTGTTGGCGCGGGGTCGTGGGCCGTGACAACCTTCACCGCCAAAAAGACTCAGAAGCCTCAGCTTCCGTTGATGAATACCGCGGCTAGGTATAGGTGCGAAATGTCGAGGTAAAGGTTAGGTGAAGGTGGAACAATCTGTTTTCGAAAGACGGGGACCAATTTGGCCACTCGGAACATCCATCACTGCCCCCCTGAATGCGATCCGTTCAGCGATGTTGTAAGTCATAGGGGCTTAAATTTCCCGCCCATGGGAACCCATGGGTACCCAAATTTTTTTTGGGTAACCCATGGGCGGGATGGGTAAAAGTGGGTTTGGGTACCCACGACCCATGGGTCGTGGGTACCCATGGGAAATAGCACCACTGTGATAATCTAGTAGAAAGGGGGAAAAAATTTTTTCGTAATACCCAACCACCCAACTACCAGCCACCCAACTACTAGCCACCCAACCACCCAACCACCAACTACCCAACCACTAACTACCCAACCACCAACCACCCAACTACCAACCACCCAACCATGTAATATATAAACTTAGCAATTTTCTTCCTCTCTTTCTTTCTTTCTCTTTGCTTTTCTTTTTTCTCTTTTTCTCCCTTTTTCTCTTAAGTTTTTTTTCCTTTCTCTTTCTTTAATCTTTTTTTCTCCTTTATTTCTATGTACCTAGTAGTGGTTATTACAGCGATTATTACAACTTTTTTTTTTTATTTCCTAACCTGCTTAGTAGTAATTAACTATAATAAGCTACTAGGGTGATTAAGGAAGAGCCCGATGCTGCTATGATATACAGGTGATTTACTAGCGATGAGTTAATAAAGCAGATTTTACTTCGATATAGTGACTGATTCTTGCAGAAGGGAAAAACCCCCTGCGAGCGCCAACTACCTACAGTGGCTTTTATGCGTGTGCTGACCTATTGCGTCACTGCTGCCCCCGGCGCTGCGTAGACGCTGCGGCGGGGTTTCGCCGGCGTGTCGCCTGGCCATATTACATTAACATAACAATTATTACAACTTGTTACGGTACCGTGATACTGCTTGCCTGTGGCTACGCAGCTAGATGTAGAAGAACTACGGTGCAGTGCCCTAACTGCACAACGTTCCACTTTTTGTGGTGTTTACGCATTGCGTCCTTTGGTGCCGTGACACAACTTTTTTTTCTCTTTTTCCAACTCGCTTAATAGTGGTTATCACAGCGATTATCACAACTCTTTTTATTTTTTATTCTTTTTTAAAAAGTATTTTCTTTTCAGCTTACCTAGTAATAATAACCATAGCGTTTATTATAGCGTTTATTACAACTTATTTCCTTTTCTTTTTTTCTTTTTATACTTTGCGATTACCTATGGGTAATTTCAACCCCTAGTAAGTCAAAACACTCTCCTACCTCAAAGCTTGAAGTCTTCTTGAGTTTTATTTACAGTATAACGCAGAATCACAAACATTGCACCCTCCAGGGAAGCGCTTGCGAGAATCAACGGCGCAGTGGCATCCTTTGGCTGTCTTGTCTCCTCGCTTGGCCCGCTGTTGAGTGGCAAGCTCCTTGCGGTGGGTATCGCGATCTGGCACTTGGGGACTCCATTCTGGGTGTTTAGCGACATTGCACTGTTGGGATTTCTGGAGGCACCCTTCCTCAAGGATTATGCGTAACATGAGGCAGTTCACTATCAGAGCAGGGAAACTGAGAAGCGAGGTAGTAGACTCACGCTAGCGACTGATAATCGCCCGATGACAGCAGCAGAACCACAAGACACCAAGAAACGCCGGAAGCCCAATCCCCACACCAAACCCAAGGGCAATCCGATCCGTAACACTTAGCTTCCCACTGCGACCACTCCCAGCTAACTCGGGTGTTGGCGTTGACAGTGGTGTTTCCGCTGGTCTTGTGGAACACGAGTCAAGGTTGAACTCGAAAGACACAGGACTATCGCAGCGAAAGCCAGCTGACCTGATGGCGGTACCGAGGGGGATCGTTAAGCATCGTCTAATGTCAGATGTCAGGACCCCCTTGGGAAGAATGAAGTCGGTCCGCAACGCTCCACGTTACGTTAGATATCTCCAGCACGGCGTGGCTTGAACCAGACGTTAGGAAAGATGTCGCTCTTGATGGAAAAAATCCTGCTGTGCAGTGGCGTCTTGACAACTGTCTGTGTCAGCGATGACTGGTTGCCAACGGCAGAAGAGCAAGTTGAATCGCTGAAAAACTGCATGGCGCGCCCTTGTTTTTCCCATGCGAGATCCCAATGAACAGTGCCAAATTGTCATGTCAGCATGAGCCATTGCGCCAGTATTTCGACCATGTCAACCAAGAGCTGAAGTGTAACCACCCAGGCAGCCCGAGGTGAGCAGAATTTGGCAAAGTCATTTTGCATTGCAGAAGCTTAACTACATTTTCCTTCTCACACGCGTAGAAAAGACACGGGTACGGTATTGATCACGGACCTAGCGCGCGCCAGGTTATTCTAGACCATCCATGGTACGTCCTTGTAATCAATCTCCCTCGACGGCCACCCGCCCATCTTGATGAACAGCCCTGCCAGCGACTCGTCCTCGCCGGGACGTGGACCCCAAAACTCGCTCGCAAACGCGTTCATCATGTCGGTCCCGTTGAGTAGCGCACCGCTGGTCCACAGCTTGCCGTCGCGCACCCAGCGCTTCTCCAGCCACTCGGTCGTCGGCGCCTGCTGGCGAAGTTCCTGGAGCAGGAAGCGCGGGCCTGTGGCCTTCTTGTTGTGCAGCAGACCGGCCATCAGCGGCACCTGGATGCCGGCGCAGATGGACAGGAAAGCGGCGCAGCCCTCGTAGCTGCGCCGTACAAAGGTCAGCTCTGCCTCGGTAGGCACATAGCCAAAGTTATGCGCGCCGACGAGAACGACGTCGAGCACAGGGCACGTCTCGAACGAGTCGGTCGGGTTGAGCGAAATGCCAGCCGTGAGCATGCTGGGCACGCCCGGCCCGGCTTGCGAGACCCAGTGGTACTGGATGTCCAGGGCCTGCAACTTGAGGCGGCTATCGACAATGGTCTCCGGGAGAGGGCCCACGAGGTGCTTGTCCAGCGCGCTGAAGAAGTCCAGGGGGGCGACGTCGAGTAGCTCGGTCACTCTGCAGAAGATGATTGTCAAGTTTTGGGGGCGCTTGGGAGGATAAAAATAGGGGGGTTATACCCGTTCATCAGGATGACGCCGATGTGGAGGGTTCGGCCCGGCTTGGAGAGGTTGACGGGCGTCGACATCTCGGCCGTCTTGCAAACGGGCGTCTGTTCTGAGGGGTCAAAGTGGTTGTACTGTGTGCCTGGGCTGGGTTCTAGTTCCCGACGAAGTGTGAATTGAGCAGCAGCTGTATCCGGACGAACGCACCGCCTTAAATACTGCACCCCAGTGTGGGAAAATCGCAGTCGTAGCTCTTTGAGCGGCAGTAACTTTTGCAATATCCTCAAGGAACCTAGACGTCTGAAAATTTGCGGGGACATTCCTAACCTCCGAAATGCTTCGGAGGCCGCGCGTCGCGGGTCGATTGGGCTGGGTTGGTTTGGCCTTATTGGCACGGCCAATCAAGCCTTCATTCCGAGTTAGTTTGAGCTGGTTTGAGCTGGTTTGAGCTAGACGCCGGCCTCCTTGATGGCTTCGATCCCACGCCCATGACGGATCGCGGAGGACTAGGGCGCGGGCAGCAGGGGAGCCGTGTCTTACCGTCGGATTCAGAAACGTCTCCTCGGCCACATGTCAGCACTCCCGGCCGGTCCTTCTTGAAGAATTAAAAGTAAGCAAGGTCAAAGAGTTGTCTTCCCTTTTGGCAGTGGCAGTTCCGGGCATGGAAGACTGGATTAAGCAATTCCCAGGTAGCTAGGGCTGAGCCGGGCCTACACACATCTTGAATTTCCGGCTTAGCCCGAAGCATTGTACTTTCATCGCCCAGTTGCCCAAGACAAAACAGTAACGAGACTCCCAATCATGCCGAGCAATAACTTCAGCGTAATGTGCGACGAATCTGCGCACACAAAATTTCCTTGTTCGTACCTCGTCCACGTGACCCTGCTGACCCCGGCTCAGGCTCACCTCAGTCCCTGCTCAGGATTTGCTCACGCTGGCTCAACCTGCTCACTCTAATTGCCGTTTTCGGCAGGCTGCACCACAGCATATATACTAAATTGCTTCAACTCTAGTCGAAGCGACCCAGAAACTGGCCCCTTTGTCACGGCACCACACCGGCCCCTGGCCGGTCCCTGACCAGCCCAGGGGGGCTGCCAAGCTCCCTGGACCCACTGGAACCCACTGGAACTCACTACAATCGACAGGGAGTTCCGGGGGCTCCACCACCTGTAGGCTTGGCCTACAGGGGTAGGCCCCAAGCACCATTCCTTCTGTAGTATAGTCTTTCCTTCTGTGTCTTAGGGCCCTCACCCCCTGTAAGATTGACCCACACCCACTGAGGGCCCTATAAAGAACCATCTCCTCTCTCGTATCGTTGTCACTCGACTCTTTTCCTTTCTTCTACCTTAAGCAAAATAGTTTATATATAGCCTTCAGGCAACCTTTCTAACCCCCGTAACCGCCGTGCAAAGCCCACCGTAGTCACCTTATTACAGGGCATAGACCCCTGTATTTCTGCTTGTCACAGCAGGTTGGTCTGCTGATCTTAGCTTCCTTTGACCCTGTCCCAGGCAGTCATCGTACCCTCAAAGCCTTCCGCTGCGCCCGTTACAGGGGACTTACCTTTTGTAACCCCCTGTACTAGAGCTCACTGAGACCAGTTAGGTCACACAATTTAACACTATAATATTACTAGCTACTGCCTTTCATAACGGTACAATACCTACTTGTAACTAGGGTTGCGTAGGTTAACGAGAGTGGTGCAGATGAAGCAGCAGAATGGAATTATCTGTTAGAAACAAAGTAGTTCTTGCCAGAGTCCAGAACACCACCCGCCGGAGTGTGGTGGAATACGGCTGATCAGAGCTGTAAGGGGCTGTATGGAGCTGAGCGGAGCTGAACTGGCTGTGCCAGTTAAGCGGAGCCAAACGTACAAGTACATAAGCTCTCTGGCTTCGCCGGAAAGCCAGCGTAATCAAAACAATCAACCAGTTGCAAGCCCCTTGTATTACACAGAATCCAGAGTGCGGTGTTTCTGACATTATCTGTCAGATTTAGGGGGCTTTGAGCCCTTGAGATGTATAGCTGGCAGAATGCCTTTGTAATAAGCTACTAGGGTGATCAAGGAAGAGCCTGATGCTGCTGCGATACACAGGTGATTTACTAGCGATGAGTTGATAAAGCAGATTCCATTTCAATACAGTAACTGATTCTTGCAGAAGGGAAAAACCCCTTATAAGCGCCAATTACCTACAACGGCTTTTATACGTATACTAATCTATTACGTCACTATTACCCCCAGCGCTACGTAATTACTGCAGCAGGGTTTCACCAACTATATTATAATTATCCCCCTTTTTCCAAAAGCTATCCTTAGCTTTAAAAGCTATTTTAATTTAATTTTGCTAAATTCCAATATAACGTAATTTCTCCAATACTACCCCACCTTATTTTGCAAGCGATTCGCTACGTAATCTTTGTCGCTTTACTTTCCACTACTAATCACCCCATTAATAATCCCAAATCCAATTACCCCACCAAGATTCTAAAATCAGATTACCCCGCCTATAATAATTCCAAAATTAAATTACCCCGCTAAATTTAATTACTTTACTCTTCTTTACGTAATTCTTCCTTCTCTTTCCATCACCACGCTTATTTTCACCTTCCTTTTCTTCGTTTCGCCCTCTTTTCGCACATAATTAGGAATAACGGTTTCCTCTATTAATTTTACTACCTTTAAGGTAAAGTAAGTAGCTACAAACAACCTATACATACATTACATCCGTTCCGCAACAACTCGTAACCAGCCTACTGAAAAATACCTTCCTCCTACCAGCAAAATCTTTTTACCTAACTATATCATTAACTTATTAAAATCATCTTAATACAATAACTATTAGACTTTAAAAGATTCCTATTATATAATACGTATTTAACCCCATTTATATATATTTCGTTAATAAATTTAATCTAAATTCCCATTAATATAAAGGGCAACTTATTTGACTTTTTAACACTTATCCAACTTACTAATAAAATCTTAGGTAAAAAGCCCAAATTTAAAAAAGCTATTCCAAACCCCGTACCCACTCCCAAATCTCCTACCCCTCCTAATAATAACCTTAATAATCCAAGAAACACGATTAAATCGGAAAAAAATCGCAACAATATTAAACACCTTACAGATAATAATAAAAATAATAGTAATAATAATATTAATTTTCGTAATTTTATTACCTTTGTTATTAATCTTCTCTTAATTATTTTTAAAAATTATAAAAAAACGTATCGTCAAATATATAATCTTAATGGTGCCTAAACAGATAGATAGAGGGACCGCTTGCCCACTAGGGCGAGGACCAGAGGTCCTCTGCGGTGTAAGATTAATAATAATAATTATATTGGTACTTCAAATACTTCCAAACTTTCATATACTTTTCTATTAAGGTATTATAAATAAAGGGATTTATTAGTAACTTACCGTAAATTGTATTTTAAAGTAAAAGTATAATTAATAATATTAATTTTAGTATAGGAATCCAACTTTATAGTAATAGGTAAAAAAAAGGATGAAAGTAAAATAGTATTAATTCGTATTTAAATATAAATCGCTATGTTATATAGGATCTCCTCGTTATTATAATTAATTAAAAAGGCTAATCATTTTCCTAGTTTTTCGCTACTAAATTATTAAGAAGTTACTAATACTCCCACCCTTATAATACTCCTTAATTTACTACTATTTAATTAATTAAATAATTAGGATAGTTTAATACTATATACCCTATTCCTCCGTATATAAAATATTAAATAATTGAAAATAGTAAGCTACCTCGAGATATTTGAAATTATTATCCTTAGTAACTATAAATCCCGTAATTATTATAATTACCCCTTATTTCGTTTCCGCTTTAATTCCGACTTATTTCGGGAAAAATATACTCCCGTTGGAATTAAAGGTTATATTATATTTAATAGGTTATTTTAACCATCTCCTTTTAATTTTCGGGTTTATTATTATAATAATAAAAATTAAAAGATATATAACCCAAAAAAAAAAAACTTCCAGAGAACCC
>Ga0247760_1002780_pt1 | contig 12534 bp, 19 predicted proteins | sample UWRJL171409R4_FD_179936 | JGI IMG/M metagenome (GOLD analysis project Ga0247760, IMG submission 179936) | Plant litter microbial communities from Arlington Agricultural Research Station in Wisconsin, United States - UWRJ-L171-409R-4 | ecosystem: Environmental > Terrestrial > Plant litter >...
CCTGCCAAGCTCGCTGAATGTGCCCCGCATGGCAGTTCAGCAGCCGTGCCTCGCGTCTCGCAAAAAAAAACGACGATAACGACGGCAACGGATCATATGCACTACAGACAGGGGCGGCTGGGACATGCTTGTTGAGGGGCGCCGTCATACCCAAACATTAGCTCTCAGTGGCGTCGGCTCACCCGGCTGATGACCTACCTCTCGTGGGACGAGCCGTTAGAGCCGCTGCCAAGCTTGATGCTGGGAAGATCCCGTGCGGGGGTCCTCTCATGCATCATCCGTGTCAGTGGTGAAGGTCTCGTGCTCCATTACGGCCATTTCTAGAAAGCGATCTTGAAGATCTCAGGTGCCCAAGCTGTGTCATCGAGATGAGATTGCGCCAAGCAAACACAGCAGTGACCCGCGATTCTGGTGAGGTGTTGAGCAGCGTCTGGTCTTGCTGGTGTCTATTCTCACTTAGTGGTGGCGAAACGGGGACCACAGGTCGGCTTCTGATGTTCCCGGCATCTTGTTGGGACAGGTGTCGCCTGAACGAGAGCCACGTTCTGCTTTTCTCGGACCCGAGCCTCGTTGGGTTGCAGGTGCTTTGTCGGTACAAGTGCCATGCACTGTCATTCGATAATATGTTTTTAGCTTGTAAACCGACGATTGCGTCGAAGAGTCTAGACAGTTCGGCGCCAATGGTCACGGCATCGGTGTCACGTCCCGGGCTCGTTAAAGCCTGAGGTCCGTCAATGTCAATACTGGACATGCAGCGCCGTCTGCCGCGTAGTGGGGTAGTACTCAGGTGTTGGATGCTAACCCCTTCCCCGTCGTTCTATGTAGGTGGGGGTGAGGGTGACGATTCGAGAAGACTCGTGAAACTGCCCGACCCGAGCCGTGGGTGTAGTGTACTGTTCGTCTCCGCTTCGCGAGGTGCACAATCCACGGTTGCCGGGGGTGTCGGCACGAAGCTTTCAGCGATTTTCCAGGTACAAAAGGGGAGGGCGAAATCGAAAGACCCTGGCAGCTGTTGCCGATCTCGGATTCGGTCGCTGGAGGACGCGATCAGAAAAAATTGAACATCGGGTTCGGGGTTGTGTACTGTGCGCACAGTGTAGCATGGCTTGCATGAGGAGAAAAGAACTTCATGTTAGGTACCTAGCTCCCGTTAGGTTGCCGAGAAAAATTGAATGGTCTTGGGCATTGCAACTAGGTCGTGAATTTTCGGACTGCAGACCGTGTGGAAAGGTGACGAACACCATGCCAGGACCCCTGCCCGGATACACTGGTATAGCGGGACAAGGGTCGCCCCGCCTGCAGCAGGACCCTGCGGGGCCTGCTTTCTGTCGAGCCCAGCCTTGGAGATCCGGTGAGGGGCAAGCATTTCCAGGTTCTGGTGTCGGAGGGCAGGTTTGTGTGACGAGCGAAACATTCAGCTTCCTTGGAACGGCAGCCAAAGATTCAATCTACTGCCCGGTGATGGACGCTGCATTGCCAGTCTGGGCCGTGGAGCACAAGGAAAACGTTATGATGACGAGCGTCAGACCAGCAGACCATTGAGAGCCTGAGGATAAAAATGGTCGCACGCCAGGATAGTGCTGGCCTTGTAGTTTGGAAGAATTGAACTACCCGGCTGAGCTGAAGGCTCTGCGCGAGCTGTCCGTTTAGAGGACGAGAATGTGCTGGTAACTACTACGCATTCCACGACGGGAGTTGGCACCGCGGCCGTAGTAAATCTAGTGCACTCGGTTTGCACACATCTGGTTTCTTGGCCAATTGTCCTTTCTGTTCCACCCTGTTCACACCCCTAGCGGAGACGCTTGAATCGAAAAACGGGCGGGCAAAGGCAGTCTAGAACCGACCCACCTGGAGGGGACATCGAAAAGCTGAACGGGACCCTCGCTCGCTCGCCGGCGCTGTGGTAAGCGCCGCGCGCTGCACTAGCCAATAGGCGCCTCTTGGAGCATTTGCTCCGGGGTACTCCCCCTTCCCACCATGGAAGGCACCACATTTCGGCGCTGTGGCTCGAGGATCTCAGGTAGGAAGCAAAATGTTTCTAGGGATCTACCCCTGTGCCGAATATATACCGCCTTTTCCACCCAAAAAAATGGCAGAGTTGTGTCCCCCACCCCCGGCGACCCAGCAATCCTTCCCTTTTCCAGGGCAGCGCCCTTACGTGTCGCTGTGGTCGGCCTTTGCCACAGTCCCGACAAGCAGGTTGCTTCCCTGAGCTGCCTGACAGCCTCAGGTGGCGAGCCGCACCTGCCTGTACTGTTCTTTAACACTCCCCCATCCGCTGGCACAAGGGGTGATCATAGGGCGACCGCCAAGCCCCCCTCACCTCCCCTTTCCCCCTCCATGTTCATGGCCGAGTCCCCAAAGTCCGGTACATAGGATCCCTTGACCAATACCGATATCCTGTCGCCAAAGTCCACTCCCTGGGTATTCCGCACCCAACCCGATACCCACAGCCACGCCCCCTGGGTCTGACCCGTCGACCTACTTACCGACCCAGTATATCAAGCCACACCCGAGGCCACACACACACACACGTCGAGACGTACTGCACATAAACAGCAACTTACGCAGAAAAAAAAGGAACAGCCCATGTTGACAGGCATACATTTAATCATCCTCTTTACACTCTTCTGGTGACGGTTAAGCGGTCATTTTAATGTGCACTGAGCACGTCACCACCGACTGCCCAGCCTGCGGGAAAGATTATCTGGTCTATGTCGAATTCTGCAAGTACTTTCATCCTCCCTTTGTTCGCTGCCCAAAGGGTACCGTCGTGCAACATCTGGACATGGAAGAGGGAGACTGTCCCAGTCCCGTTTGCCCCAACAGCAGGAACGGCGGTTGCGCAGTAATGTAGCACGCCGATGATCAAGAGTGCCGAAACCGAAACCCCCGAATACAAAGGCGAGCGTGGACGAAGAAGACAACAAGGGAAGTGAAGAAGAAGCCGCCAGAGCCTGTTGGAATCACAACTTCTGCCCGTTGGGCCCGACCTCGACAACCTGATCGATGCCGTCGTACTCCGGCAGGTCAAAGTCATACTTTTTCGCGATCGCCGGTGTTACGAACCTGAAGGAATAAGATTAGTAGCAACGAAAGAGACCCATACAATGGGAAGGACGTGAAGTAAGGTAGAGTACGAACCTGCCGCCAATGAAGTGACGACCTTTGAAGAACCGGACGAGGGGCTTCGGCGCTGTCAGGCTAACAAGGACATTAGGATTAAAGGAACCGCCGACGCCTGACTTTGGCGGCCCGTCTTCAATATTCCAGGATGACGGGGCATCGACAGACGTCACCGGGACGCTCGTCTCCTCCATGGCCCGGATGACAGCCGGAAACGGTTCCCGAACCTCACCGGAGAAGCTGAAGCCTTGATGGATCATCAGTCTGGCGACTGCATGGTGACAGGATATAAAATGACAAGAAAAACGAACCAAAAATGGCGTCGACAACATGGTCAGCCGACTTGAGGGCGGTGGGGAAGTCGTCGACGAAGGGAACATTGAGGTCCTCGAGCTGTTTGGCTAAACGCTACGAAGACGACGGATGAGCGCCATGATCAGAGAGAAGGACGGAGTGCCAGCGGGCTGGAGAGGAATATTGTCTCTTGGTGGCATAATATATACGAAAAGCTACCGCGCTTTCTTTGACATTGTTTTGATGAGAGTCAAGCATATACAAATAGGATGAAATTGGAGCGTGCATCTTGTCTTTGCAGCACTTGGCGGTGAAGTGAAAGGGGAGTTGACGAACCTGGTACAGTTCATTCTTGCTCCGTTTGGGGTAGTAGATGGCTGGCTGATAACCATAGTGGCGAAGGTGTCGCGCAGCCACCAGACCGTCGCCCCCTGAAGGGTTCGGTTAGCGCATGGGCCAGCCCCTGAGCTGCCAAACAAAACGCAAAGGCTCCAGCTAACCGTTGTTTCCTGGGCCAACGGCAACAAGAATTCTGGGTCCGCGGGAGATTGGATGAACCCGGTAGACTGAGCGAGGATACCGGTCAGATGTTTACGGGACGGCCGTTTCGTGACCCACGTACCAGCTTGCGAGACCGAGAGCCCAGCAAGTTCCATGAGTTGATCAATTGAGAAGGCCCCAGTGCTCATGAGTTCCTTGTCCAACGCCGCCGCGGCTTTGGAAGAAATGGTCTGTTGTTTTTATTAGCATCCAAAAATGAAGAGAGGACTTTTTTGTGTTACGAAAATATGAGGCCATCGCCATGCAGCGAGCAATCGGGGCTGGCTCCACTTACCTTCAGTGCCATTGTGGAGCGTCTGGACAGAGATGCCCGGAGATCTCCGAAACTGGTAAACGGAGGGGAAAGCTGGCGGTTGTGACTGCAAAAGGGTGCGAGGTTATTATAGCGACAACGCAAAGACCGAGGGGCTTTCCGTTTGGCTGCAACTGACATCACCAGCAGCGGCTTGACGAGTGATGCTTTGGGCAAGAGAAGGTTCCAAGTGCGGATGACTAAGCGTCCTAAGCCCTGCACCTGATTGGCTCAAGCTTTGGCTGGCCCAAAATTTCCCGACAGCAACTTGGCGCTTCTGATTTTCGAGATCGCGACCAAGAAACCGAGCCCAGTGAGAACTCGCTGCCATTGGGAGTCGCCCTCGACCCAAAACTCGAAATGGTGCTGAAAATCCGCCTCGCGCGCTTTGGGCGCCGCAACAACCCATTCTACAACGTTGTTGTAGCCCACGCCCGGTACGAGGCCATTGGTGCGAGGGTTCTAGTTCGACCACGCTGCTGACACGGCTTTGCAGAACTGCCCGCAACAGCAAGCCCCTCGAAGTCCTGGGCACATACGACCCGATTCCCAAGCAGGATACGTACGCCCCGCCCGGTCAAAAAATGCACAAGGACATCAAGCTCGACATCACAAGGGCGAAGTACTGGGTCGGTGTCGGCGCTCAGCCAACAGAGCCCGTCTGGCGGTTACTCTCGCTGGTGCGTTCTTTGGAGCTACAGAAGACAGACATCTCTGACTAATGACCATTCCAGCTCAACATCCTGGAGCCAAGACGACCGTCACCTACCATGCCCAATATGCGCCGTCGAAAACCGACTCTCGTGAGGGCTGCGAAAACACCAAAGAAACCAACGCTCAAGACGACAACGCGTAAGGAGGAGACACCGAAATCTCCCACGGACTTGATGAGTGAGCCGAAGCCCGAGAAGCGGACACAAAGACCTCCCTTGGAGTTGAGCGCGGCATTGAGGTCCGCCGTGGCGCAGAAAATAGCTATTCACGAGAGAAGCAAGGCTGCAAAGGCCACGGAAAAATTGGCCAAAAAGAAGCAGGCAACCTTGGAGGCGGCAAGAAAGAAGGCATTGGGGTCGTCCGACAGAAGACCGGCACTCGCCAAAGAACCAGCATTCAGCACGATACCAGCATCCGCCGAGGAAGCAACCCCCATTAAAGAGCCAAGAGCTGCCGGGGAACCAGCACCCGCAAAGAAATCAACATCCTCCGAGGAAGCCGCTTCCGAGACCTCATCCAAACCGAAACCGACGAGTTCGTAATGTGTGCAACACTGCCAGCTTCATCCAATCCAACATTGCAAAATGATAGCGGGAGGAGAGGCGTTTAGAGGTTAACATGGAGGCTATAAATGCACAATATGGGATACAACTGCCGAATCTAGACTCATGACGGACCGCAGAGGTTTTTAGGATATCGAGCAATTTGGTCCAATTGTTCGGGTGGGTTGTCGGTGGTAGGCTGGTTGAGACGGCTTATACCAGACACGTGCATAGCCTGGGTGGGTGGGGAGCAGGCCAAGCAAGCCGGAGACGATCGTCAAGGCGATTGAGACACCGTAGAGACAGCCATCGCAAAGATATAGGGGGCTACTAGGAATGTCATGTATAAATTCTGTATTGTTCATACGCTGTTTGAGAAATCGCTTCTTGTCCAGGTTCCGTACCGATCAACCATATTCAGTGCTCTCCAGCCTTAACCTATGTATCCCGACGCCCAAAGCCAACTGTGCGTTCCAGCCATATGTATCCGGTACTCCTGGCGTGACGATATCAAGTAGCCCCCAATGCCTTGTGCGCTATCGTCCACATTTCACCGTCCTTGTGTTTATGCTTGTTCGCCGAATCCCTCGAATGTTCAACTAATGCTTGGCAAAGAAAATATTCATGATTAGACACACAATCATGACACAGACTCCATACACTGAGAGAGCTAGGGCCATCTTTCGCAACAGGCCATGCTCTAGATGCTCGAGATCCCAACGCCACTTGCGACGCCCCCGCCACGGGGCCCTTGATGTCACACTGCTGACGACACTCACGACAGAGTGGAGACTGGCGACGCTGTCCAACATGGCAGATCCAACCATCGGTTCCTCCGAGTCGGGAATGTCGTCGAAGTCGGCGTCATCATCCTCCTTAGTAAGGCGTTGATGGTGAATATCCTCAGGATCGCTGACCTTGTAGAAGAACAGGCCAGGAAGAATGAAGGAGATAGCTGTTGAGCCCGTGCTGCCGACGTATGCCAGGACCGTATCAAGGCTGGACACATTCAGAGCAGTGAAGTAGCTGAGTATGAGAATTCCACTAGTGATAAGGGCGAAGCGTAGCTCAGACATGACGACAACCGGAGCTCCATGGTTATCGAGGGCGGCTGTTTGAGCGTTCGACGGGAGGAGAGGCTGTATTCCAGGTCCGGGAGAGCCGGTAGGTGACCGCATGCCTTTATTCGGACGCCATCTCAAAACAGCATCAACTGAGGCACGACACGGGTGCACCTGAAGAGGAATGCTAAACGTGACTAGAATGACTATCGCAGCTTTGGCGATGTTTGACGGAAGTGATGCAGGGTCTGGCCATGTTGTCAGTCGAAGCCTTCAACAAGCAAAACTATACTCACACATTGACACAATGTTTCCATCAACATTATTGCCGAACGTCAGGTAGCCAGTAATCGCAACCAGAATATACACTGACGCAGCAGAGCCAATGCTGGCGCCGATTACGCCAACAATACTTCCCGGAGAGTTGTCCTGGATCTCATTCAAAATCGAGAACATCTAATCATGAATCAGCGCGGGAGGGGAGCGTGCATTAGAAGGCTGAACTTACATTCTGATGGCACGTATACGCAAAGATGACGACAGGCAGGCTGCTCAGCGCCTGAACCGGGCCGCGCCACTTGATAATGTTGATGTCTCCCTTGTTCGGATACTCATCCTGCGTGAAGTGGTAGACCACTAGTACTACCAGATACCCGATCGAAACCAGAGCGACAATACTGGTGTACTTGAGCGAGTCCAACTTCTTGGGAAAGCTGAGGGGGATGATGAATATCAGGAAGAAGACCGTGATCCAGAATTTACGGTCAGCGAGAAAAGGAAGGCCAGTTTCGCTACCTACAAACGCCTCAGCAACGGCAGGCATCAGATCACCAATGATGATCATGTAGGATACCCCGACACCGAAGCATTTGATGGCAATCGCCGCGTCAAACATCACCGCCGCGTTGGGGTACGTCAACTGAGAGAGCGCGAAGAATGATGACGACCCTCTGTCAATGTATCGCGCGCATCGCCCTTGGAGATAAAGACCGAAGGCTGACGTGAGCCCACACCAGATAATAAGAAGCACTCCAAGCATGACCCCAAAGTGCGACATGGCTGAGGGCATGGCGAGCGTACCGGCGCCGATGACTGCGACATGTCAGTCAGGAACGGATATTAGCTCGTCTCCAAATGAACATACTGGTGTTAAGGAGATTGATGTTGCTGCTCATCATGGATGCCCGACCCCCACCAGGCTTAGAGCCGCGGATACCCCTTTGTCTGTCGCCAAATATCAGCACCACGACATATCTTCGGATGTTACCGAGAAAAGCACATACTGAACCATGTTTCCGCCCAAGGCTCCAGGAGAGCTACCGATGGTGGAATAGCCCGTCATAGCACATCAAGCCAGCAGTCCCCCCTCCCGCCAGTGTATAGTTTGGGATGTACGCAGTCAGTCGTAAGGGGGTTTGTTCGGACGAGGCGGTTCGCCGTCGAAGAAACGGGGGGGTGTCAGTTGAAGGTCTCGTGAGTTGAACTGGGGAGACTTCTGGATGAAGGCGGATTCGGTGTTGTTATTAATCGGCACAGTGAATTTGCGACTGAGATCTATTATCTGCACAACCGTTTCGTCGGCGCCGATATCGAGGCTAAAGCTGTTGGAAGAGTTCCGTGGAACGGCCACCGTTGAGGGTTGGGTCAGCGGGATTGCGTCGATGTTTCGAAGAAGCCACTGGTCTCCATCCAGCCAGTCACCCCACAGGAACCGGATTGGAATATGCTACGCTGATTGGGTGGATTCGGTGGGGCGGGAACCACCGCCGCCCACAGCCGACGATGTACCTAGTTAGCGTCGCCCCACTCTCCTCGGAGCAGTTTGCCGCAGGCAACCGTCATCGTGAATGGCACACCGACTTCGATCGCGAGACGCTGCAACTGCCCGTCGTCCGCCACATAATTGCTTTCTTTCTGCTTGCTGCTGGAGCTGCTCTTTACATTTCGGCAAGGCTTGTTTCTACTCTCTGGGCTTCCCGCGGCCTTCTCCATTGTCAAAACCCAACGCCATGGAAAACTCATTGGATCAGACCACTATCTCTACGATCTCTCTGTTAGAGGCTCGTCTGTTGAGAATAGAGCACATTCTATATGGCCAACTCGAGGCAGCACGCCAGCCTCCGAGCGAGCCTGCTAGCACCTCTCTTGCCGATCTCGAACGCCGCTTTAGTCTGCTCGTTCGTCACGTTCGTGTCTACTCGGAGCTGCTCAAAATATGTCTGTATCCTCTCGCATTCTCCTGCTCTGACTTTCTGCTAACTTTATACGCAGACAAGGCACATTCCTCGCTCTTCCAACCCCCACCCGCCGATTCCCCGCCTACCGAACTCTCTCCGGAAGCACTCCGTGCAACGGTCTTATCCTACGCATCCTCATTCCCCCCGATTGCCTCGGCCCTCGCCGCTGTCACCTCAGACACCCCAGTGCCAGACCCGAGGCTAAGCGCCGAACTTGCCTCCTTGCTGCCACGTATGAAGGCCATTGAGGCCACTCAGCTTGCACAAGAAGCGGATATTGCCGAGCTCAGGGCACGGAGTGAGCGGGTGATGCGGGCTTGGTACGAGGGAAGGGTACTCCGATACGGCCAATTCGTCGCAGATGCCGAAAGCCGTTTTGAAAAGGTGGAAGCCGCTGTCAGGAGATCTGAAAAATTTCGGGAACTGGATTCTGCCATCTGAAAACCTTTCGACCCTCCATGCAGCGCGGGATCGGCCGTCGGTATGCCGACACTTGAGTTATCTGGGGCAATACTCACCTGGAATGCGCTGTTCCCCATCGCCCGCTGAGCTGCTTGGAATCAATCCTACTCTGCGACGCAGATGTTGAGAAACGTGTTGTTCTCCAGCAGAAGTGTCGGTAATCTCACGAAACGCTTCGTTTGGATGTTTCGTTTCTTTACCTGGGTGGCCACGTTGAGCTGCTTGCTGAAACGAAACCGGCGAGCCTCCCGCGCGGTTTCGCGGCTGAACCTGGAGAAGCCTGTAACCGGGAAGGCCTCCACAGAGATGGGTGGACCGTTACCGCGCTGCGCGTGTTTCTGCTACCACCTAGCGGTTCCTGTCTCGTGGAACGCATGAGGACAGCTTCCAAAATTGGATGAGCGACCTGGGGTCAGCGATGTAGAACCATTCTGCCGCATTCTGTAACGCGCGAATGGTTTCTCGGACAGCATTCTCGGATATCCATGTCACATTTGAATAAGCAATCGATTCCAACCAACTAGACATCACCCTGTGCACCCTTCGCCTGTGTGCAATATTCACTGCGCCGCCACAACCGCAGTAGGAAAAGAGTTGTGGAATTCCACCGGTCACGAGCGGGACTGCGGTGGATTTGCGATTTGGGGGATACGATGAGTCGGCGCTTGGGATTGTGTGACATAACGCCCGGGAGTTGCGACTCCGTGTTTCAAGACAATTATCCCAACGCCTCCAACACCAAACCCCACCACCATCCAAATCATGCTGCCAGTCTTTTCTATGCAAATACCTCCTCCGTGGTTTGAGTTCGCTTTCGAGGCTAAAGTCGTAGGAGCAGCAACTTCAGACGATGGACCTCAGGCTGCCGGTCCAACTTGTCATGATATCTAAGATTTGAGGGTTGCGGCTCTGTCTCGTCGCACTTTCCCAGGTGCAACCCGGAATTGGAAGGCTGACGACGGTGCACTGCAACAGGGTCATGCTTTGGCAAACCCGTCAGCGGGTGTCTTGAGTGCCCGTCCTGCCCCATGACACATGCCCGGCGAGAAACAAGCAGCGCTTGGTGCAACTAGATCCCAGCCCCTTGGGTATGATCATACGCTGCGCTGCAAATCATTGACTGTATCGCAGCTTGCAGTTTGGTCAACAAAATTCCACCCCTATTGACGCATTTTTGTGGCTCGCTCATCACGCAATATCCCCATGCTGATTGTCTGCAGACTGTGATGACTCCGAGCTGACTGAGCAATTGCGGCGGCTAGGTAGTGAGTCTATCTGTTTATCACACTGGCTGTTCGGTAATGGTTGGGGTTTCAGGCAATCTGGCGATGACGTTTCGTTTGTTGGTTTGGGCGCTGACAATTGATGGTTGTCAGCTGGGTCTCAGGACGCAGTTGCCCAGGCTAGACACCTCACCTAACGCTGCCAGATCTGAGGATCCTTTGGTTCTCGTGAATCCGTGACGCCCAACTGCTTGCACTTGTTTGACTCGTCTGGCAGCATTGAAGTGACGGGCAGATAATATCGCTGCAATATATTTTGCTGACATGCTTTTCGATATTACCGCTTGCTGGGCACGGTCCATATTAATCAGGTCTCTATAACCTGAATCGTTGCGCTTGCTTGGACCCCGCAAATGGAACCCGGGTCTTAAGGTTACCTAGGTAGTTATGGGAACAGCCTGCAGAGCTGATTCCGGCCCTGACGCTTCCAGAGCCTTCTTTGGTCTCGACCTAAAGAAGACCCGTTTGAAAATGTCCTGATGACGGCGAATTTAGCTCGTAGGCTGCCCTCAAGGCACCAAAGAGCATTGCCAACGGCGCCCGTTATGATGACCAGCCAGCAATCCAAGCCAGCCAGCGCGCGAACCCCGCATTTTGACGCAGGTACAAGGAGCGCCGCCATCAGGTGGCTCCCACACCAGGAGGCGCGGGGAGAGTGGATCAGGCACATGGCAAGCTCCAGGCAAGATCGCAGCTCCAAACGTGCAACAAAGCAGTTGGGACTTGAGAGCGAGCACGAGCACGAGCAATGCGAGTTCATTATTTTGTCCTTTTCTTTTTCGTCTTCGTCTACGGCCGGACATCCCAGCGCCGAGCCAGCAAAGCTCGCCGTCGTCAGGGGGAAGCATGAAATGTGACATTACAAACATCTCAATCGGTAACTAGGCTCCTAGGCTGTGCCGAGAGAGGCCAGCTCCGGAGAGATTGAGCTCATCGGGCTGTGGCAATGCCGCCTCATCGGCGAAGCGACCCGCATTAACCTTTCATTCACTTGCAATTGAAGCCATTGACCCGGGACTTGCAGCTGGTTCCAACGCCGATCCTGAGGGCCAAATGCCCTGGGGAATTGTCTTTCAGTTCCCCGTACCTCTTTTGGAACGGGGAGGACCGCCGGGCCCGATGCCCGAGTCTGTAGCGAGTCGATAGTGAGCGGCATATGCCACCAGATACAAGACGCAATATTACTCTAGCAGATACCTAACGATAGTGTGGCAGTTTAAATGTCTCGGGGCTAGATTGTGACGCGATATCTCACCTCGCGGGGTGAGTTCTTAACCATGTCAGCATCAATCTACGTTAGCTTCACACCTTGGATCTCGACGTTACCTAGGTTGTTATCGGTCGCCGTCGAGTTCGGTGGTGCATCTCATGTCAACTCAATCCAACACCTCGAGGGCAATTGCATTCACTTTCCCCTGCACCGTTCTTGAAACCTGATGCTCATCCCTGCATAGCCGACCGAAGGCACGAGCTTCCCATGACACCGTGACTTCAACCCCTCGAAAGTGCGGGAGCTTTTCTGGAGCTTTGTGGGGGCAGCCAAGATGCAGGAGGTCCTTGGGCCAGCAGCCTGATTTGGGACCAAGACAACTGTCCAATCAGCACGCGCCGTCGAGATCTCCCTTGCCACATCGGGAGCGAATGGAATTCCAAACCAGATCCAAAGATCGCGTCCCCTCTCGCCCTGATTGGGCTGCGGCATTCGGATTTTTGTCGCCTCTGGAGCAGGTGGCCCCTCGGACAGCGCATCAACCTCCGCTCCAACTGTTGTGTGCCATGGTTTTCGGAAGCGTCGCAGGGGCCTCGATTTGCTCTCTTCGAGGTCGAAACACCCAGTCCGCTACTCACTGGCTCTCATAGTGAGACATGGCGAAAAGCTGCGAAAGCGAGCAACGCCAGCCAAAAAAAAAGGGGGGGAAACAGTGAAAATGCATTCAGTCCCAATAAATCCAAGGCCAAAAT
>Ga0247760_1002782_pt1 | contig 12532 bp, 13 predicted proteins | sample UWRJL171409R4_FD_179936 | JGI IMG/M metagenome (GOLD analysis project Ga0247760, IMG submission 179936) | Plant litter microbial communities from Arlington Agricultural Research Station in Wisconsin, United States - UWRJ-L171-409R-4 | ecosystem: Environmental > Terrestrial > Plant litter >...
AAAAAAAAAAAAAAAAAAAAAAAGACAGAGGGGGGAGGCAGAGACAGAGAGACAGAGAGACAAAGACAGAGAGACTGAGACAGAGAGAGAGACAGAGAGAGAGAGAGAGATAGGGATGGATGACTCGAGATCACAGATGGTGATGGTCAGGTAAAGTAAGTGGCGATGAATTGCTACCAATGCCAGTGAAACTGGCCTCGCAAGAGTCAAGAACTCTCACGCCACTCATAACGACAAACATGAAGCTCAATAATTCAGGTTCAGGCAGAGGGGAGGCAAAGGTAGGGAATATAGGTGTTTAATTGGTCTTTGGCTACCTAATCTATCAAAAGAGTGCTGCTTGAAACATTGTCGGGAGAGTGTGATGTGGATCAGTGATAAATGGGGACGCGACTGGTGGGGACGGTGAGGTGAATAAGGTTGGGGGATGTAGGAGTCAAGGCGTGCAGCTCAGACGAAGAGCGTCACTGGTCCTGAACCTCTGGCCCAGCCTGGTTGACCTGGTTGACCTGGTTGACGGAGGTAGCGCTGTGGAAAGGTTGGGCAACAGCGCAAATAGTGTCAATGCTCTGCTTGTTGAGCCTGTGATAGACCTTGAGATGCTGACGAAGGTGGTCGCGGCGGTGAAAAGCATTCTGCCCTTGATGTTTGTCGCAAAGGCTGCATGGGAAAGCGGCCATAGGTGGCGCCACATTGGACGTGGCTGGACTGGCGGCGACTGCGGTGCGGATGTGGCGGTTCAAGCTGTCGACCCGGGAGAATGACTTGCCGCAGACACATTGCAGCCTGTTGTTGCCCTGGAGCGTTGTTGTATGGCCCGAGACACCCCCGGGAACTTTGGTGTGTGGCCTCCAAAGTGGGTCAGTTAAAAAAAAAGCCAGCTTACATGAGGGCCTCAGGCACCAAGTCTGAAGGAGACGTGTCAGGGATTGCCGAGTTTGTGACAGCCAGGCACAGGCAAAGGGCGGTGTCGTGAGAGCCTTGGCAAAAAGAGCACTGCATGTTTGATATTGGGTGATCGAGACTGGATGAATGCGACACGGGTGATCAACCTGAAAAGAAAGGTTGGACTGTGCGTTGTGCGAGCGGGCTCATTTTGAAGCGTGCAGTGCAGTCTCGATGGATACTACTCTCTGCAGTTTTAGGGTGGTCCTGTGGGAAGCCACCACCCTATTCTGTGTGTGCCCAACAAGAATGGCGGTGTGTATGTAGCAACAGCCAATCGTAAGGAGAAATCGCGGTGACGCCCCACTGTCCTGCCTGAAGTTGCCCGATCAGCTTCGTCATGGGTCCCCAAATGTTGGGGTAGATTGATATATTAAACTCACTGGGCCGAGACCGAGATTGCAAGGCAGTCCCTCAGCTTGTCAACAAAAGCAAGATATCTATTCTGCCTTAAGAATGGATGGATTAGGCGTGATTTGCAAGTGGCAACACGGAGATAAAGTGTGTGGGAAAATCTGTGCATCTTCTAAAGCGCTCAGGTAAGGCTCTGCAGTCCCGTAACATTCAAGCCCGCAGCTCATCAAAGATAATCAGGTATCACAAACGATGTCATGTCAGGAAACACGCCTGCACTCATACCTTGTGTCGCCGAAGACGACCCCCTACCTGCTTCAGCACCAAGCGAGACCTTGAGCGCCATCAACAGACACACTCTCAAGAGGGCCGCCTGCTTTGTCACTACTGTCAAGCTATCTGTGGCAGACCGGATAACCTCAAGAGGCACATTACCAGGATTCATAACGGTGGGCTTTGCGTAGCTGCCGCGTCAGGAGATGAGGATGCAGTCGTGTCTTGCCTGCGTGCCGGCCTACCATCCACACAAGAGATTGGTGAAAACGGAATGACGCCACTCGGGCTGGCATGCGTCCACGGTCATGCACATGTTGTCAAGCTACTTCTGGATGCTGGGGCTGACATTGAGCGGGGCCAGATCAATGTGAAACATGGGACTGTTGAGTTCAGAAAGGGCTCATACACTCCCCTTCACCTCGCCATCCTAAATGGCCACAATCAAGTAACAGAGCTGTTGCTCGATAATGGAGCTGATGCGTCTGTGATAATGCCCGGGACTAGAGGTCGGCAGCCGCTGTCATGGGCTGCTATGTACGGCAAGTGCGCTTTGATTCGCATTCTTCACGGCGGAGGGACGGCTCAGAACCGCAGATTTTCTAGCACCCCTCATGCACTAACTTTGGCATTGCAACTTGCAATCACCAAATACCATCCAGCGGCTGTGCGACTGTTGGTGGAATACGGAGCTCGTGGGCCATATACGTGGGGAATCGGCATCATGGATTTCAATGTCATCAAACTACTTCTGGCGGCTCCCATCAGGGAACACGCAGATAGCATCGAGGTTTTGCTCGAGTATCTCATTAGGACCAACTCCATTGAAGCATTCAAGGTGCTATTGGAGTTGACGGACGAAGCAACGTTAAAAGGCGGGGAGGTTCGAGATATGTTGTTAAAAACGGCCCTCGACCCCCGACTTGATGCAATATGTAGGAGGAATGGGGCTCGTGGCTTTTACGATTTGGAGTTGCTTAGAGCCGCCAGGAAAAGACTGGTACGTATGTAGAAACACGAGTCGTTTCTCCTTGTTCTTATTATTATATCTTCCTTGTCATTGATAAGAAAACCTGCATTGTATGATGCGATCTGTGTCGCTTTCCGCCGAAGGAAAAATAAAAAGGAAAAAAATTAACCCCAAACATACCGCACGGTGCAACATCAATACCTTAGGTGCCTACCCTCTATCACTCCCCGCAACGGCGCAAATCCCCCTTGAACTACGTATAACTTGATAGGTAGGTATTTGGGCCACCACACAATGCAACTAGATTCTGGAACAATCAGGACTTCTCACCACCCATCACTATCAACATTTTGAAGACCTCAGGCATAATTGTATCTGCTCAACAACCACTAACACTTCATCCAGTTCCATACAAATGTTTCCCGTTTCGACGGTACCACACACCTACCTGGGTGCCTACATAAGGTAAGCACCTATGCAGCCTTCACCTCAACCACTCAACATACCCGCCGCCAACACTCCCGCCAGCCCCACTACTGTCCAACTAACACCCACGCCCACTGCGCCATTCTTATTCATATTCCCATTTCCATTTCCATTCATTCCACCCCCTGGAGTGCTTCCCGCCGGCGTGGAACCTCCTGTTGGAGTGGGAGTGTTCCCGCCCGACGGCGGCGCCAGTGTAGCCTGTCCGAAATTGGCGCTAAACTTCTCACACCACAGCCCGACGGTCCCGAAATCCGCGAGTCCCTTCCCCGCATCAAGCGTGATATTATAGACATTGCTCGTGGCCGCTTCTTTGACCTGTTTATTCGAGATGCGGAATCCCTCGCTGAGTTTGGTCGAGGCGGTGCCCCACCAATAGAGCGCGGGGGCTTGGCCGTCTTCGAGTGCGTAGTTGGTTATACGCAGCGTGGAGGCATCAATGACGGTTACGGTTCCGCCGAGTCCACCGTCGAGGCTGGAAAGAGTACCGGTCCAGCCTGTTTTGTTGGCGGGGGCGGGGGACTGGGCGTAGATGGGGAGGAGGAGGGATGTTAGAGTGAGGAGGGTGGGGACGTGCATTTTGATACCAGTAAAGTGAGGTATGATGTAAGTGAAGCTGAAGGTGACCCTGAGGTGGTGCGTTGTTGAAGTTGGACAAGTCTTGGGAGTGAAGGGTAAAAGATTTGATGTAGAAACACGTTCATGAATCAAACTCTCTCGTTCTCGAAAGGAATTATATGTTTTCTCGTTGACATGTTACGGAGACAGACCTGAGTGACAAAAATGCCGAGATTACCAACAGCCAGTAACACGAGTTTGGAATCCTTGCATGGTGAATACCACATCAATGTCCTAGCCCGCCATGATTCCAAAGCTTCGCACGAGAATCCCATCTAAGTGGCCTACAGGGATAAAACGTCGGTGCGAGACGTGTCGGGCAAAAATTCCGATTGGCTGTTTCGAGTTTTGCCAAGACGGGTCGAGGCAGTGTAACGTGGATTGATTCCACATGCCGCGATGACGGTAGCATGCAGTGATTCCAATCGTGGCAGAGAGGTGTTGTAGGAGATTGCTTTCCGTTTTTGGTTGTGTTGGTGTCAACTTTTATGATGATTCCAAACATGCTTCCTGAAGACGGCCAAGAGAATGAAGCGACACTTGACTTATCTATAACCCCAATGTCCAAGGCGAATCTCTCAATTGACACAAACCTCAAGTGTAGGAATACAACGAGCATTTTGAGCTAGCAGCACTTTTCCAGTCATATTTTCTATCTAGATTTTTTTTTTCTCGCCAAAATGCAGCGAGCCTTACCTCTCCACTACACTTTTCGCGCCGTGGTTCCCGACCACCATATCGCAGCACGGACATACTTTCTCTCTGTTCTCGGTCTCCTCGTCGTGGAGGCAGCGATCCGTTTACCTCCTTGGATTCAGAGCCTTCGGAAAACACAGAGTGAGAATTTGCCTTCTTTTTTCGTCTGCTTCTTTTTTGTCTTCGATTTCTTCTCCCCTCCTAAACGTGCGGATCTAACATGTGTCGCAGACGCAAACTCTCCATCAAAGCGATTACCACCCACCGTCCTCCTTCACAAACTCCTCACCCACCCATCTCCCTTGCCTTTTTTAACTTCCCATCCCATATCCACCATTTTTCGCCTCACCATCTTTATATCGCTGAACCTCCTCTTCTCATGGACCCGTCTCCGATTCACGACTGATTTCCAAAGATTCGGGTATATGGCCCTCGCCAACGGCGGGCTCGCTCTCTTACTACCGACCCGGCATGCCAACTTTTTCTCCACTCTTTTACAAATCCCATCCCCCGTTCTACTAGGATATCATCACTGGGCGGGCCTCGCGTCATTTATTCACGCAACGGCGCATTTCAGCCTGACGGCGCAACGATATATCCATTCTGAACAGTTTTCCGTGGTGCTAGAAAACGCGCGGATTCGCGTCGGGATTTTCGCATGGATTTGCCTCGCGCTAGTGTTCCTTACCGCCGCCCTTCCAATCTTGCGAAGGAAAGGATTCGAGGTGTTTTTCTTTACGCATTTCCTGTTTTTGGGATTCGTCGCGGGGGGGTTCTATCATGTTTTTTCGACAGATTCTACGACGGAAACTACGGATAACACGGCTGGCTTCGAGTTTTTTTTCCCCGGATTGGGGCTGTGGGTTATCGATCGGCTTTGGCGAGCCTGGGATAACTTTGGAAGAGGGAAAAAAGTGTTGGTGAAAAAAGTGAGGTTTTACGGTACAGGGTTGACAAAGATTTGGTTTGTCGGAGTCAAGATTCCACGACCTGGAATGATGGTGTGGGTGCAGATTCCAAACGTCTCAAAATGGAATTGGCATCCTTTTACCGTGTTGGCGTCATCACCAGACGAGGAACAAGGCGGGATGATTGCAGTGAGAGGGTTGGGTGGGTTCACCAAGAGAGTTCAGCTGATGGATGGTGAACACGAAGCTGGGGTCGAAAAGGATGGAAGAACGGAGAACACGTTCAAAATACGCCTGGATGGCCCATACGGAGTTGGGAACCCCCGGTGGACACTCACGCCAGTGGTGGTTCTGGTTGCGGGCGGTATTGGCATCACACCAGGGATCAGCATTGCTTCGCATATTGTTCACGAAGCAGCACGACTGGGCTCTTCCGGGAGTAAGCGGCAAGTTTACCTCCTCTGGGCGGTCAGCCATCTCAGCCACGCACGCTGGTTTGAGAGCGAGTTGAAAGCCCTTGCGGACGTGGCTTCACGCGATGACGTTCTTGTGTCTCTCAACATCACCATCCACGTCACAAACCGTGGCAAGACTGCAAGTCAAGAAGAGCACATACAAGGGATAGCCGAAACCGAAACCGAAACCGACGGGAGATATATGGGACCCGGCGAGATTCACACCGGAAGACCGGATATCCTGCAGTGGTTTCAGCAAGTGCGGGAGTTGACGGGGGCATCTGATGTGGCTGTCAATGCTTGTGGGCCGCAGTCACTAAAGGATGACGCCAGGAAGGCGGCTGTGCGTGTTAGTAGTGGGAAGGGGTTATTTTTTGTGCACGAGGAGGTATTTGAGCTTTAGATTTACTTTACTTTACCAGTCAACACTACTACCGGAAAGTTGGTGGATGTTCACTAGTGTATCTTTTTGGTTGAGAACATGAACTGCGGATGTAGAATATCATGCTCACTTTTTTCTGGTGTTTCCATGAATCTTATAGAGCATGTCTATTCGTACTGTAGCGAGCGCCCCCCCCCCCGTATTGTAAAAAATGGTGGGGGTTACGCCTAAAAACAGCCTTCCTATCTCCGTTACGCTATGATAATTAAGCTTGATTTGATCTAGAGTCTCAGTATCGTGTGTCCAGGGCATCTTAATTCTCCTCGTCTTCGTCCTCATCTGATGACTTGGCGAAGCTATCCACGAATGGATCCTCCAGCCCTATATAGCATTCGGCTTCAATTCTCACCCCCCTGGGAATTAGGTTGACTATGTCGCTGAACAACTTGGCTCTCCTGGAGGAATGTTGCACGTTGCTCCTGTCATCGATGTCCCCGTCCGAAACGCCTAGCAACTCTGCCACTTCATCTGGGGGCTATATGGCCCACCCTTCTGGCCAGCACCATCAAAGCTGACTTACGGAGATACTCTCCTGGCGTCGCCTAGACTTCGGAGATGCCGGGTAGCAAATCTCCCCACCACCCAGCGCATTCGTAGCGTTGCCGTCGGAGGATGGTGATGACGTGTGCGAAGTGAAGATAACGTCGGGCGGGGCGAAAATCGGTTTGGAACGTCAATGCCATGCCGTGTATTTGCGGAAGAAGAGGCTCCTCGTCAACATAGGAACTTGGAAAAGCCCTTGTCCAATACAGCGACTTTCCACTCGTCCAGGTTTGTTCCCAGGAACCACTGAGACGGACGAAAAGTTGCGCTTTGTAGCGCTTGCCAGGCGCGATTGATCAGGGGGCTCGACATGTGCCTCGTAGATGTCTTGATCGAGCTTGTCGCAGACGAGCGATGAAAATATAAGTATGGTTTCCATGTCGACTGGGGGTGGGGTGCTTCGCATCGGTGATGCCATTGCTAAAGTTAGTCTCATCCGTTTAACCTGTGTTGTAACCTTGGGTTTGTTGCGGTCCCGGTCGTCAATCTCGTGTCGGTACTTGATTGGCCCATGTCTTCGGGTGTCTTGGGCGTCTGTTGTTTGCCCAGCTTTTGTAAAAAATGGAGTATACCAACGTCCCTTGGTATATTCTCTGGAGTTTTCAGTGTATGGAAAGAAGGAACTTGAGCTGAACAGGAAGTGGGCGATTGGTGTCACAAGACCTTGACCCATCGCGACTCGACCACTTTAACCTTTCCTTGCAAAACCCGATTGTTCTTGAGCCCGATGGGAGTATTGTCACGACCCAGGTCATAACCCCAAGGAGGGAGCACAGACTAACTGTAAATAACTAAATCGTTGGGCCTAGGGTAAAACGACCTAGGCAGAGAATAGGGTACCAATTTTAAAGAACAAATTGGGGAACAGATTTATTATTATACAAAAAGAGGAAAAGGGAGTAGTACTGCTTTGGGTAGCTAGCTATATACTTAATATCGGGTGAGTCCCGGGTGGGCGCTGGATTGGCGGTGACCCAACGCTATCTGGTGCCGGGATAAGAACCTAGCGCACTGCGCTAAATTTCAACATATCTCTCCATCTCACCGCTAATCGCGTTTTGCGCTTCCCCCGCTTCACATAGGTGCTCTCTACGACACAGCAACATGATGAGAAATCTCAATCAGTTCCCAGTCGAAATCCTCCGGCTAATCTTTGACGAGCTGGACGCAAAGAGCATTGCCAACCTGCGACTAGTGACGCGACGGATCAGCGATGTGGCCAGCGAGCACTGGTTGACCTGTCAAAATGAGGTCCGCTTCTTCATGCGCAAGGAGGATTTGAGCATCTTGAGCGGGCTGTTGAGGTATCCAGACAGCTGCTACTACAAGAACATCAAGTCGTTGATCTGCCTGTTCAACTCACCGGGGCCGGCGGAAATCTGCCACGGCCACAGACGTCTCTACCAGGAATGGGTGGAAATACTGGGAGCCAACGAGGACTTTGCCGTTTTGGAAAAAGTAGTCAAGAGATTGCCGAATCTCGAGAAAATCACCGTGGAATGCTGTCACTTCATGGACCTGTTCCGCCAGGACGGGAGGGGGGGGAATGGTGGTGGGAAGAAGACATGGAATCGGATCGAGAACGCGCTAGAAATTATTGGCCGTGTCCACGCGGTATCGACTCGACAGCTGCGCGCCGTCTTGTTGGCCGTGCAAAAGGCCGGGCACACAAAGCTGCAAAGTATCGATGCCACATATATGCACCTGGATATGTTGTGCGAAAAACAATCATTCGGAATACACAACATGACGGCGTCCGTGCTGGAGAACCTCCATACGCTCTATCTCCACATCGAGGACTGGCACGATGGATACAAACTCCCTCCATCATCATCATCATCTCGGCGTGAACAAGGCCATGATGAGCATGGTGAGCATGAACATGGCACTTTCCGTCAAGCCTTGGTCAGGATGCGCAACCTCACCGATCTGCAACTCTTCCTGCCCCTTTCTGCAGCCGTCCCCTTGTCGAGGCTCATCCAGCCCAACCATGTCTGGCCCAAGCTGCAGGGGGTGGATATTATTGGCTTCGACATGAGGCGAGAGGAACTGCTGCACTTTGTCAAACTTCACAGACCCACGCTCAAAACATTTACTCTCATAACGGCTGGCTCCACCGTCGACATGTGGAGTGCGAAATTGTTCACCCTCGAGGATGTGCTCTACGAGGTACGAATGGGAACCTCTTCGTGAGACTGCGCCCTGGTGGCCTTTTCAGACAGCGCCGGGGAGGTTAAATGTAGCTTCCAGGCACGTGTCAGCGACGGTATTGTTAAGGAGCGTTGGTATATGTGGCTGACTACAATGGATTTACATACGGACATGTAAATACTGACGGTGACGCAACCATAGCATATCAATTCAAGCACTGCACTCATCCATTGCGACATGATGCCGTTACCGTCCAGTGAACCATTACGTGAAACAACATGAACTGTTTAGAGTTGTCAGATGAAATGTGATGGTACACAAGACAGGAACCATCAAGTTTTTAGTGTCTTTAGTGCCTTCAGAGGTCTACTTTTATTTGTTTTAAGTCCTTGTCGCAGCGAGAAGAAGAAAAAAGGTTAAAGATCCACTGGCATTAATGCACTGAGTCTTCGAATACCACGTCATGACAACCGACTAGACGTGTCCCATCCTTGTGCCGGGCAGGTGTAGCACTTGACAGCACAGCCCTCAGTGGCTGCCGCAGCGAAAAGTATAGGTCTAAGCGGCCGCCATCTTCGGCGTTTACACTAGGTAGCTAATGACTGCGCAGTCTTGAATAGTAGTGTATTAGCTAGCCCCAAGGGCCAAGTTCATCTGATTTACAAAGTACTTCTTACAAGTTCTTGTGTTGCTTTGGCTGCTGACAAAGTGCGGGCAGTCAGTCAGTCTGAGAACTGAGAAATTGCACGTCTGTCTCAACTAACTGGCTTATGGCCTTATGGCCTCATGGCCTTATATCGCCCCTCCCTTCTTAATAATTCCTTTTTGCTCCCGCACCTTATTTTGCGTACCCAAGTTTGACCTGAGTCTGGTAAGGTACCTGGGTAATTTGACTTTGACGGTTCGCTGCTCAGATTTCGCTGCCCCTGCATTGCATGTCCATACCAAGACCCCAAGACCCAAAGACTCCTATTTCATCCACAAGGCGAAGTCAGTCCCCGGCCAAGTCTGCGGACCAGACTAGCTCCGCGAAAAACGGAGAGAGCGCGGCCGGACAGGCGCTTTCTTTCGTGCTGACAAGCGCAGTCGAAGAAAAATTGTGGCTCCCAAGGATGGCTCCTGAGAATGGCAGATCCAAATGCTACACATGGGTCCAATCGAGTGTTGTGATTTCGGCAACAACCAGGTCCGCGCTGCAGCCCAGCCCGAAGCTTGCCAAGACCCCAAGCCGATTCCGGTATCATCCAGCAAGCCACGCCGGGGATTTTTCGACCAAAGCCAATCAGCGCTCAGGGCAATTCAGACCGCTGAGAACTGGCAGGAACACTACGGCCTGGGAGCTAAAATGAAGCTTAGGTGAGCTCCGCCTCGTTCGACGCAGTTTCCCCGACGGGTTTGGCAATTCTGTAAGTGGACGACAAAGATACCGACGGAGAGTTTGATTTTGGAGATGCATCTACGAATGCAATGCATGGCATTGCTGTGAATCCACGTAGGTAGGTATATAACAATGACACTCTGATCATGGCCAATGACATTTTCCTTCACCATCATCAACACAAATAAAACCAAAATCCATTTCCGGTTTCCTTTTTCCTTTTCCCTTTTTCTCTTTTTTTCCTTAGTGTCCGGTTTTCTTTGCCACGCTCTTTGGATACCAACCTCCAAACCCTTAAACTCAACAAGTCAAGATAATTTTGAGTTTTTATTTTTTCTTCTTCTTTTATACCTAAAAAAAAATCCTTCCAAAATGCATTCCATCGCCGCTGTGGCCGCCCTCCTGGCCGCCACGGGCACCATGGCCATGCCCGGTCATCCCGATGCGGGCGACAGCCGCATTCCCAAGCGATTCTCTCCTCCCGAGAGAAGGCCCGTCCCCAACGCCGATGACGACCTGACGCCGCACCTGCAGACCAGCAAGCCCATTATCCCGAACCCTACTCTGTACGAGTGTCCCGACACCAACGGCTTTGTCGGCCACTGTGCCGAAAACCCCTGCGACAAGGCATGGTGCGACGACTACTACCCGCGCACCTACGAGATGCGTCCGGAATCTTCTCTCAACCCGGACCATCTCATCGCCGCGCCGCACTCTGCGCCGCCTTCCTCGACCACTCCGCAGACGGGCAACCCGCAGATTATCGCCAACCCTACGCTGTACGAATGCCCCAAACCTCGCTGGAACGGCTTTGTCGGCCACTGTGTCGAGAACCCCTGCGATAAGCGCTGGTGCGACGATTATTATCCCTTCACCTACATTCTGCGTCCCGAATCCTCGCTCAACCCGGGCCATATCGCCACCAAGCGTTCTACCTCGCCTGCGCCTGCGCCTGCAAACGCCCAGAGGAGAGACGCCACTTCCTGCCCACCTGGCACGGGATATTTCCAAATCTGTCGCGCTTCTGGGTTCCGCGGATGTTGCACCACGGATGCGTGTTCGCCTTCGGTCGAGTGGTGCCCGGATTATAAGCCTTTTACCTACGATCCCCTTCCTACCGTCCGTCCTGCTCCGGTAAACAGGAGGCTGCGCCGCGAAGCTGCCAAGAAGAAGCGCAATGATTCGGAATGCCACCCTGTCGATGAAGGCTACTTCCAGTCTTGCTCCAACGGCTTCGTCGGCTGCTGCAAGAGCGATGCCTGCGCCGGACCCGACGCCTACTGTCCCGATGCGGCCATCTTGCAGCAGAGCTCGGGATCTCCGGGAAATGACTGGAAGAAGTGGCAGTTTTACCAATGCAGCAGCAATGGATTCCGCGGGTCCTGCAGTGAGGACCCCTGTAACCTGTGGTGGTGCCCGGACTATATCTTTTTCACCTACGAGCCTATTCAGCCCGTCGCCGCCGTCCTCAAGAAGCGGGACCATCCCATCTCTGATGATAACGACGACACTAAATGCGCTGCTGGTCAAGGTTATTTCCAGAGCTGCACCAATGGTTTCCGCGGATGCTGCAGGGCCGATGCCTGTGTCGGACCCGACGCCTATTGTCCTGACCCGGCAATCGCTCAGGCCAATGCCCCAGAGGGACATCCCATCATGATTGTTGACCTCGAGGGTTAATCCCTGAGAGAAATAAGAGGGGGATTTAGAAGAGGGACATGTGTGCGTGTGTGTGTGTGTGTGTGTGTGTGTACAATACAATACAGGTTCAGAAACTGTATTCTAAATGAATGGTAGTTGAGAGATGCGATGCGATGCTAGTAATTATAAGGGATTGAATAGACTCACGAGCATTAGTGGTTTTGTTTTTTAGACAATTGGTTTTTGGTTTTGCATTTTGGAATATTTAAAAAAAATCTTTTTTTGGGGTTCTCCCAAGATTTTTTTGGTCTCATATCTCATGTTTCATGCTTTTTCTCGTCAATGTCTGCTTGCGGTGTAAAAAAATACCTGTGCTGGACATTTACATAGCTCTTTGAGCTCAACGTTAATTGCCACCCACCACCCCGCTGACTGATACGTCTGAGGCTCATTCCCGTGAAACTGGGTTTATTAGCTTCAAAAATAACCTGACGGTCAGGTTTACTCGGTTTTATTATCGTGTTCGGATCGCAATAGTTATTGAGACTCATCTATTATGGTGTGGGTTTGTTTGTATGAGACCGTTCAACACTCGGGGCCAAAGTCCCAACCTTACTGGGCGAAGTTGTCTTGTCAGTGGTTGCCTTTTTTTTTTTTTTTTCGTGTTTCGGT
>Ga0247760_1002785_pt1 | contig 12523 bp, 3 predicted proteins | sample UWRJL171409R4_FD_179936 | JGI IMG/M metagenome (GOLD analysis project Ga0247760, IMG submission 179936) | Plant litter microbial communities from Arlington Agricultural Research Station in Wisconsin, United States - UWRJ-L171-409R-4 | ecosystem: Environmental > Terrestrial > Plant litter >...
CCGTCGGTTCTAGTGGGTTCCAGTGGGTCCAGGGGGCTTGGCAGCCCCCCTGAACCACAACACCAACTCCTTGTGATTGTGGTGACTGCACTTTACCATAGTGCAGTCGGCAACACTCTCAGGGCAGTAGATCAACTAGGCTACAGCACCCAAGGGTGCTGTAGCTACAGGGCAACTGGGCTGTAATTTCAACATCTTTGTAATAGAATCTAATATTACTAAGGGTCAAAAGTTTACTTTAATAATAGTATTTACTAAAGTAAATTTTTAAAGTTAATAGTACCTTAATTACTTTTATATATAATTAGTAATTAAAAATTAAAAGTATAATTATTTAGCTATGAGTTGGTTTAGGTGCGATATCGTACCGATACCTGTACTATAGAAGCACCCACGGTGCCTAAACAGATAGATAGAGGGACCGCTTGCCCACTGGGGCGAGGACCAGAGGTCCTCTGCGGTGTAAGATTAATAATAATAATAATAATAATTTACTTCTTTCTCTTTCTACGATTTACCTAGCTTTCGGTTCGCTTTCATTTATATTACGGGAAAGTTATTATAATAACGATACTATTATAATATTAACGGTATATTCAGATAAAAAAAAAGGGAAAAGGGGGGGGGTTATACCTTTCTTTATAATAGCATCGTTATCAATTTACCTTTATTAAATTCCAAATAAAAGGTTATAAGGGTATTACTAGTATATTTTTATCTAATATTCCATTTTTATTTAACCGAGGCAATTTTATTACCTATTAAACAAGTACGGTACGTAAATACCCTTTTTTACTTATAAATAGGGGGGTTCTCTTTTTCGTTTTCTTCTTCTTTTTATTATTGTTAATTTGTGTGACCTGACTGGTCTCAGTGAGGTCTAGTACAGGAGGTTATAGGGGGTGAGTCCCCTGTAACGGGCGTAGCGGAAGGCTTTGGGGGTACGATGACTGCCCAGGACGGGGTTAAAGGAAGCTAAGATCAGCAGACCAACCTGCTGTAATAAGTAGAGATATAGGGGTCTATACCCTGTAATAGGGTGATTATAATGGGCTTTGCATAGAGATTACGAAGGTTAAAAGGTTGCCTGTAGGTTATATATAAACTATTTTGCTTAAGGTAGAAGAAAGGAAAAGAATCAGATGCCAAAGATATAGGAGGGGAGATGGTTTTTTATAGGGCCCTTAGTAGGTGTGGGTTAATTTTATAGGGGGTGAGGGCCCTAAAATATAAAAGGAAAGCCTATATTATAGAGGGAAAAGTACTTACGTTAACGTTGGAATTTAAAGGATTCTAGGGCAACGAGTTGGTTGGGCTGACGTAATTATGGTGCTGGGCCTACCCCTATAGGCTTGGTCTATAGGTGGTAGGTCCCCGGAACTCCCCGTTGGTTTTAGTAGGTTCTAGTGGGTCCAGGGGGCTTGGCAGCCCCCCTGAACCACAATACCAACTCCCCGTGATTGTGGTGATTGTATTTTGCTATAGTGCAATTGGTAGTATTTCCAGAGTAGTAGATTAACTAGGCTATAGTACCTAAGGGTGCTGTAGCTACAGGGCAACTGGGCTGTAATTTCAATACCCCCTTTACAATCCTAAGCCCTGATATATTTCTCAGTTTAAAACAGACCCCCTTTGGAATCTATAGGGCTTAGAGAGGTTTAGTAATTTAAGGAATTGCTTATATTAAGCTGGGGTTAGGGCTTTAGTCAACCTATTTACTAGCATCTCCCCTATAGGTACGTACGTTACAGTAATATTGCCTTTTGTAACGCTTTCTTTTACCTTTTAGTATTTTAAAAGGGTATACTTTGTACGGTTATAGTATTTCGGGTTATGTGCCGTATCGATAACGCCTTTATTATCTCCCCTTAGTAAAACGGGTCCTTGTATAGGGCGTTTTAGTTTAGAAAATAACCCTCAAAGCCAGATTGCCTTTCTGTTACCCTTTATAAGCCCCGTAAACTTAGCTTTTAAAGTCGAGTAGGCTATTATAGACGACCTTTTTAATTTTTAATTGACTGGTCCTCTACCTACTATAAATAAGTAGTTGTAAGTCGATTTTGTAGTGATTTTGCACCCCGCGAAATCGCTATTAGTATACCTTATAGGGGTAAGATTAGTAGAGGTGCTAAAACAAATACCTTAATTTGTACTGGAAAATAAATAATTAAGGAGCTTTTTTACTATTTTAAGGTGGGTAATAGTAGGCTGTTGTAACTGGTGGAAAAGCTATTATATTGTAAATGCTATATCCGGTCTAGTTTAAACCATAGCGTATATAATAGTACCGATGAATTGTTAAAATAGCCGGATTTTAATAGTATTTAGGGGCTTGGAAGAGGAGTTAAGCCCTATAAGTCCTGGAGAGAGAGGGGTAGCCGGTCCGTTGTAGCTAAATTTGAAATGCTAAATAGCCTGTTTAATATAGGCCTTCTAGTTAACCTATAAGAGGCGGCGTATCCTATTGCGGTAGATCTCGACCCTTAGGAAGTAGCGGGTAGGGCCTAGGTCCTTTATATTGTATACTTGGCCAAATTAGACCTTTAGTACCTTGATCTTGGTTATAAAGGGCCCGATAAGGAGATAGTTGTTAACGTAGGTGACTACTATAATTTTATGAACCGTATTGTAATAGGTGGTTACGTTACTGGTAAAAGGGCTGTAATCTAGTATTTTTAGTAGCTTTGCAACCTTTTGTTACTAAAAGTATAAGGCCTGTTTTAAGCCGTAGAGTCCCTTGCCTAGTAGTATAATTTAATCTTTAGAGGGGTCCTAATTGTACCGTTTTAGGAGGTTTAGTACCTTAGAATTGCTAAGATTAAACTTGTATAGGCCTTTAGGGACCTTGTTGATGAAGCTATGGGTCACAATGGTGATGGAGGCAAGTCATGGAGAAGAAGATGGATAAGTGCTTAATTATTCTATCTAAGAGAGGGCGAGCCGTGGTTATTATAGTTATGACCCTCGGCCCATCGGCCTCTAGCAGAGGCCAAAGGCCGAGGTGCCGAGGCGCTAAAGCGCTGTGGCGTTCTTAGTGTGGTAGAATATGAGGTTTTATTGCAGGGCCTTGTTGTGCTGTGCAGCGGGCTGTACAGTATTGTTATGCTGCTGCATAATATTATGCTGCTGTATAGCATAAGTGCTGTATAGTGTGTTTATTTCCAATATACCCCTGTAGACTAACGTTTAATTTATTAGGCTTAGGCTATCTCTCTTTTTGTGTTTTTGTGAAGGAAAAATTGAAAAACCTTTTTTATTTAAGGTAAATACCTTATAGAGGAAAAATTTAAAAACCTCGATTATAGAAGGAAAATCCTTATGGGTGGATAAAAAACCTTCTTTATTATACCCCCGTATTGGTATTATTAGTATTTTTCTAAGCCGATTTTTTCTTTCTATAAGGTAAGAGCGGGGCCGGCTATGGGTTTTGTAAGTGGGTCAGCTAGTTGTTTTTTTGTATTTATGTATAGTATTTTTATTTTGTTATTTTTAACTAGTTCCCTTATATAATGGTATTTTATATTAATATGCTTGGTTCTTTTATGAAATTCTGCGTTATGACCTAGCTTAATAGCTCTTGTATTATCTTTTATTATTATAGGTATATTTATAGGTATATTAAGGCTAAGTGCCGTATTTAAAGAGGTTATTGTATTTTGTAGGTAGATGACTTCCTTGCTGTATTTTGTTATAGTTATATATTCGGCTTTAGTGCTTGATAGGGTAATTGATTTTTGTAGTGTAATATACCAGCTTATTAGGTTATTTCCCAAGGTAGTTATATATCCTGTAGTGGATTTACGGCTATTTGTGTAGTTTCCCCAATCGGAATTGCTATAGGTTTTTAAAAGTAAGTTATTATTATTGATTTTATTATAGGTTATACCAAGGTCTGGATATTTATTTAGGTATGTAAATATATTATCTACTGCTTTGAAATGTAGTATGTTAGGATTTGAATAGTATTTTGTATAGTATTGTATTGAGAATGCTATATTTGGTTTTGTTTTTAAAGTAAGGTATAGTAGTGATTTTACGTATTTTTGATATATAGTTATTTTAGCTTGGGTTGCTTTATTATAATTTCCTTGTAGTTTTTTAGTTGGAAGTGGAGAGCTTTTAGGATATAGGTTATTTTTATTATATTTTTTTAGTATATTTTTTGTATAGTTATTTTGATGTATATGTAGTTTTTTATTTTTATAGTCTATTTTGATATTTATTTCCAGAAAGGTATTAATCTTATTAAGAGCTTGTAATTTTATATTATTTTTTGCATTATTTATTTGTGTTATTATTTTGTTAGGGTTTGGGCCTGTTATTAATATATTATTTATATGGTAGAGGATTATACTTTTAGTTATTGGGTTTATAAATGCTCCTTTATCGTGGTTAAATACGGTATATTCCAGTTTATTTAGTATTTTAGATAGGTGTTTATACTATAGTTTAGGTGCCTGTTTTAGGCTATAAAGAGCTTTTATTAATTTGCATACTTTATTTTTATATTTATTATCTGTATAAAAACCAGTTGGTAGTTGTACGTAGATTTTTTGATTTATATATGTATGTATAAAGGTATTTTTAATATTGTATTGTAGTATTTTCCAGTTATTAGAAATGGCTATGATAAATGCTATACGGTATGTTTCTGGTCGGTAGATTGTAGAGAAAGTCTTTAAATAGTTTAGGAATTTAATTTGGTTAAATTTTTGAACTATTTATTTAGATTTATATTTTATAGTATTGTTATTATTATTATTTTTCTTTTTATATACCTATTTGCTACCTAGGGATATTCTATTTGGAGGTAGATTTACTAGCTTCTATGTATGTTGATTTTCGAGTTTAGTTATTTCTTTACGTATAGAAATATTCTACTTTTCTTGTTTTGGTTCTGTTATTGCTTGTTTATATGTGGAAGGTTTTTTATTTGTATCTTTTATATGAAGTATATTTATGATATTTGTGATATTATTTATAAGAATTCTTTCGAATTGATTATAGTATTTGTTACTTTTTCTGGGTATTTTTATAGTTATTTTGGGTGTAGAAAGGGCTATATTTTTATTAGAGTTTATATTGCGTGTTTGGGACCTTGTTATTATTGTTTTTGATCCCGTATTATTATTATTATTATTATTATTATTATTATTTATTTTATTATTATGTTTTTTTATGATAAAGCCTTGTGATTGTTTATTGGGTTTTTTAAGAAGGGGTATGTTATTTATTTGTTTTTTAGTAAGAAATTGTCCTTTAAATATTTTTATATCTCTTGACCAGATTATCTTTTTATATTTTAGATTGTATATTTTATAATTATAGTTATTTTTTTTGTATTTGATTAGAATACCTTTTTTAGCTTGTGCTTTTAGTTTAGATCTTTTAGGACCTTTTATTTTATAGTATGTTATTGAGCCCTAGATCTTTATGTTATTGATATTGGGTTTTTTATTATGTTTTATTTTATATGGGGTTTTAAAATTTAGGGTATTGTGAGGTGTTTTGTTATAGATATATATAGTGGCTAGAATAGCTTTACCCCAGAGATATTTAGGTGCGTTGGATTTTATGAGTATTGCTTGTACTTTGGTCATTATAGTTCTATTTATTCTTTCTGGTAGTCTATTACTTTTAGGTGTGTATGGTGGATTTAGTTGTATTATTATTCCTTTTTTTCGGAGGTATTTATGAAGTGTTTTGTATTTTGTTCCGTTATTATATTGGAAAACTTTTATTTTATATCCTTTTAAATTATTTTTAGCCGTAGTTTTGAATTCCAGAAATATAGAATAAACTTTTGTTTTATTTGCTAAAAGTCGTACTTTTAGGTATTGGGAATTTTTATTAAGAAAGGTTATAAAGTATGCTTTATTATCGTATGTTTTTATTTTGAATGGATTGTATAGATTACTGGATATCTTTTCCAAGTAGTTATATTGTATTTTATTTTTGGATTGTTTATTTCTTTGATTTGGCAGCTCGGTTTGTATATAAATCTCACAGTTTGAGCAATTTAAATTATCTTTATAAGTATATTTGGAGGTGGTATTTTTTATAAGGTTTCTGAGGTTCTTTTTATTGATATGTGCAAATCTTTTATGTAGTGTGTTTATGGTTATATTTATAGTGTTATTTTCTGGTTTTATAGGTAGAAAGTATAAATTTTGCTTAATGTAGGCCTTTGTTATAATATTATTGTTTTTTGTAATTATTATTGTATTATTTCTACTAATTTAAAGGATATCTGGTGGTAAAGTTGTGGTAGTTATTATGTTTATTCCAAGTTCTGGTATATAGTAATATTTTTTTAATATTACTAGTTTATTGGTATTAGAGAATCGTATTATGATATTTTCTTTACTTTGTATATTTAGGGTTTTTGCTTTGCCCTAGCTAATACGGTGGTTTATTTGTTTATAGGAAGTGAACTAAGATTGTTACGGTGCCGACCTCAGGTCTGGGGAAAGAGACTTGTTATTGCACGAAGGGAGCTGAAGGGAACTGGCTCCCGAAAGGTAGGTTATATACTGGGTGCTGGGGAGGTTACGTGTAGTTGCTGGTTCCGGGCCGAACCGGCCCCGGTTTGGTGCTGTGATAGTACCCCGGGCTCCAAACGGCAGTTACCCTTAACTACCTCTAAAGTTCAGCCCGGTCTGGGATATTCCTACGCCGGGTTTTATTTTATTTTGATATAATCCGTATACCTTCCGTTTCTGATTTGGGTTACCCCGTGTAACGTTTTACTACGTATTTTCCTTAAATGGCGGCGGGTGTTTTTGTAATCCCCGCGCCTCGTTTTGGGAAATTTTCTCTTTTACGCTTTTTTTAATTCTTTTGTGTTAGTTTTTATTTCGCGCGTGTACCCCTTGTATTTCGTTACGCTTTCGCCCTTGTTTCGTTTTTATTTCCTATTTCCTTATCTAATTATTTAAAATGCTGAAAATACTTAAATTAATTATATTGTCGATCCCTAAAAGTCGTAACGTGCGTATGGTTAAGGCTGTTAATAAGGTAAGTAGATTTTTCGTTTCCTATTCCCTTATATTTTACTAATGCTTTGTAGGCTATCCGTAAGGAGCTTGAGGATTTTATTCTTATAGAAGAGCACTCCTACTTATATTGCCTACGTATTGCTTAGGATGTTTGGGTTCCGTTGGTTAATAGGGAGTTTATAGTTTTGTATTACGGTTATACTTCTGCTATGTTGAAGAGTTGCGATTAGTATTGTAACTGTAAGTAGGTCTGTTTAATTATATATATCCCTTGGTTTTATAATATTTTAGTTGCTAATTATCCTTTAACTAAATACGAATCTAATTTGTAATTTCCGTGAGTTTTTTTAGTTTTTTTAGTAAGTTAAGCTTGTAACGTGGGAGAAGGATGATAATAGTGACTATGTTTGGCCGGCTAAGTTTTATTTAACTATTGGTATCGCCTTAAAGACGTTTATAAGTACGTGGCTTGGGGCTAAGTCTAATTATTACTTGTTTTATGGTTTTATTAGTATAAAGAAGAGTATTTAGGTATATATTCGTTTTTATTTTTATATAATCTGGTTTTAATCCGCTGATTATTCGAAGGAGTTTTAGGAGGCTTAGGCAGCTTTAATTAAGTAGCGTTGTTTTATTTGTATAATGATATTCCCCTATCCGGCTACGGCTTATACTACGTTTAAAATTATTCGGCTTTAAATTAAGCGTATTTAAAACGATAAAGTAACGTTCCGCTTACTACTTGGAAATAAAGGTTATATACGGTTGGTAATTGCTTGGTTTGTCCTTTCGGGATAAATAGAGGCTATTTTGAACCTGGAGGGTAATAGGGCTGCTCCCGTTTCCTTAAATAAGGTGGATTTTATAATTCTACGTCCGTATAAGTTTTAGGTATAGTGGGTTTAGTAGTAGTTTAGTTATGGTTGTATTTGGGGGGGTTTTTATTGCTTTGGGTTCCTTCCTGCGTATTTGTAGTTTTAATTGGGTATTTAAAATAATTAAGGGTATAACCCTACTCCGGTATTTCCCGTTAGGTATTTAATGTATATTTATTAGTAATTTGCTGGTGTAGTAGGATTAGTATCGGTTTTCCATTTTTAAAGGCGTTTCTGGCGTTTTAATTATTTTGTATTATTGGGTTGTATTTATATTATATTATTTATAAATTAAGCTGGGGGTCCTAGCTTGGTAGGGTTTTAGTTGTAGAAGTTTTGGATATCGTTATCGTATCCGCGGAAATTTTTCGTTGGTTCCTAGGTAGGTTGGTATAATAATTACTTTACTTTATATTCCAGCCCTTTAGTAGTATTACGCGAGTTAAGGATTTTATTAAAGTACTATTTATCTTTATCCTTTATTTTATCCTTATTTTAGGGGCTAATTGCTACTATTACGCCTATAGTGCGGTAGTTATATACCTTATTAATAACCTTTTATCCCTGGAGGTTAATTTGATAATATTTGATAAAAAAGGTATAAAAGGTAGGGAAAAATCTGGATTCCTTAGGTAGGTTTAGGGTCACTACCTTAGGGTAAACCGAGATAATTTTATATAGGCTTTACTATTTATTGTTAAGTTTTTTAAGAGGCGTTTGGTTTTGAGGTTTTTAGTATTAACCCAAATTAGGTCCCCCTTCTGGAATATTTTGGTATCAAATCGGTATTTATCCGCGTAATTTACGTAACGTTTTTAGGCTTTGGCTATAAAAGTATATACTTACTTATAAATCCATTGGATTTAATTAGCAATGTTAGTAGCGTTTAGGAATTCCCGTTATTACTAGGGGGTTTAGCGGTAGTTGGGTTATAAGTAGGTTTCGTTTTTATAACGGGGTATTATTTGTAATTAGCGAAGAAAGGGGAAAGGCTAGTAGTTTTGGAGGTTTGGTTATTAGCGGTAAATTCGGTAAGTAGTAGCCAACTGGCTTAGTTATTTTAGTAAAAGGAATAGAAGGATTTTAGGTATTATATTAATTTTATATTAAAGATTTCCATTTGGTTATTGGTTTGGGGATAAAACGTTATTAAGGCCTTTAGGGTAGTGCCCATCCTTCGGCTAAGTTTTTTCCAAAAGGTAAAGATAAATTGTATACCTTTATCGGAAATTATGAATTGTAGTATGTTATAAAGCTGGTATATGTTTAAGATAAAGGTATTCGTAAATCCCTTTATTATTATATCTGGTATAGGGATAAAGTAGTATATTTTTATAAATTGATTAATTATAATTAGTATATAGGTAAATTCAAATCCCTTATATTTATAAGGGGGGAGTGGTTTAATATAGTCTATAGAGATATTAGTTTAGGGTTGGAAGGGTATTAAAAGCGGATCTAGAAATTTAAACGGGTTAATTCTAGAGTTTTTAGTTCTAGCGTATAAGTTGCAGCCTTTGATAAAAGTAGTAATATCGCGGGATATTTGTAGCTAAAAGTATAACCTGTATAAAATATTATATATCTTGAAGCGGCTGGGGTGGCCCGTGGGTATTACGGTATAGTTTTAGTAGAGGATTTAAAATTAGATATTATTAATTGGGGGGATATAAAGCCTATTGCGGTAATAAACCTTCCCTTAAACTACTATATAATTAGCTATAGCCGCTTTGAACTTCTATTTAACTAATCTGGGGAATTTTCTATAATTGGGGTTCTTAATAGCGGCCCGGATTATTTTTATTATATTGGAGGATTTATATATTACGTTGATATATTTGTTGATATAGTGGGATATATTAAGGGTAAATAATCTAAGGGGGGGGTTTGGGCCGGTACTGGGTTATTAGAGGGACGGGGGTAGAAGGGTGCGGAATCTATTTACAATCCGGTTATTAGTAGTATCAGAGGTCCTGGGGGTATCGCCCGGTATATATATAAGTACGTCAGATATTATGGCTTTTTTGCCCGGTTTATAGGTAATTTGGAACCGGAAATTAGAGAGGAATTTTGATTAGTAGATTTAACGTTAATTTAGAAGCTTAGTAATGGTGAAGTATTTAAGGCTTTTGTAGTTCGTAACTACTTCGGCTACGTCCCTAAGGCTTTGTAGTTCTAGTTTTTATTTTTTAAATATTTTAACGATAATTATTAATTTTTTATTGTAAATTTTGTAATTATACTCCGCAGGTATATATTTGGCTAAGAAGAATATAATAGGGTAGAGTTCTCCAGTTTTGTTATACTGGGAGAGAACTCCTCCGGATGCCTAGTTAAAAGCGTTAATTTTTATAACCGTTCGCTTTTTGGAATTAAAGTAATTTAGGATTAGTACCGAGACGAAGGTAGTTTTTAATTTATAAAATATTTAAAGTACTTTATCTGGGAGTACCCCTGGTTATTTTTCGTTGTTTATAAGGTTGGTTAGTAATTATACGATTTTTAAGAAATTTTTAATAAATCGTTAGTAAAAGTTTGCAAAGCCTACGAAGCGTTAAAAGTCCTTTAATATTTTGGGGGGCTTTTAGTTAATAATAGCGCTGATTTTTTCGGGGTTTATTTTAATATTAAAGGTATTAATAATAAGGTTAAAGTATTTAGTTTCCTATACCCTAAACTTATATTTTCTAATATTAATGGTAAGTCCTGCCTTAATAAGTCGTTATATTACTTTTTATACGTATTTATAATATTCCGTTTATATTTTATTAAAAATAAGGATATCGTTTAAGTAGGTTGTAATAAATTTATTAAGTATATTAAATAATATGTAGTTTATATAGTATTGGAAAGAGCTGGGTACCTTTATTATACCGAAGTTTATTATAAGGTATTTATAAAGGCCGAACCTAGTGATGAACGCCATCTTCTATTCGTTTTCGGATATAATACGTAACTAGTTAAATACTGTAGTAATATTTAGCTTAGTATAATATTTAGCGCGGCTGAGTAAATCCAGCGTTTTGCGGATAAGTAGTATAAGGTATTTATTTTTAATTATAATATTATTTAATTTACGATAATTTATATAGATTCTGATCCCCCCCTTTGGTTTCCTGGCGAAGAGGATAGGAGTTGCTGCCGATAAGGTGCTAGGGCGGATGAAGCCTTTGTTAAGGTGTTTGTTAAGGTATTTTCTGATAATGTAAAGTTTTGGTATTAATATAGGTTTTATTTGGTAATTTAATAATATTTTACCTGCTATAATTTTTATTTAGTAGTTAAAGGGGCGGTAAAGCGGTAGGGTTTCGGTTTTATTAGGTTAGAATATTTAGATAAAATTATGGTATTCCAGTAGTAGCTATATTCTGATCTTTTTATTAGTTATAAGTAGTTTACTTTGCAAATATTTTTTAATATCCTCTTTTTTTACTACCTGGAGCTATAGGGCCTTTTTAATCTAGTTTTAAAAGGTATAAAGTTATAACTTAATAGGTTCCGCAGGCTTTTCGTTAAAAAAAATAGACTGAAGCGTTATTAATATAGTAGTAAAAATAATATTATTAGCGGATTTTAGGTTAGGCTGGTTTAGTAGGGTATTTGGGGTTATATTTGTAATAACGTAAAGGGCGGTAAATAACGTTTTAAAAATTTTCGTACCTTTACCTTTTGCTGAAAAGAGGAAAGATATAGCGTTAAAAAGGGCGATATTAATTATAAGTATTAAGTTAGGTTTGTATAGGGTTAGGGTTAATACCGGGTTAAGTTTAATATAATTTATAACGTAAATAGTATAGCTATATATAGTAAGGGATCCTAATACCTAGTTAATAGTTAGGTTATAATAGTATAATTATAATAGGCCGAGGATAGTATTAGGTTTATTTAGTAGTTAGATGTAAAGTAAAAAATATTTATAAAATCCTTTTAAGTTATGGTTGAGAAGGTAATATTCCGTAATTATACCAGCTTTGGTCCCGTTTATAAGCTAAAGGATCCGGGAGCGGGGGAGTTTATAGTAGGTAAAGTTACGTTATATTAAGTAGGTTTTATTAATAAATCCGTAAAAAGAGTATTTTAAATTAACCATAACGCTAGTACTAATTAATTACGTTTTTAAAGTGGAAAGTTTAAAGGGGAGAGTAAATATTGGGTTTAGTTTTATAAAATATAGATATAGGTCTTTAATTTCCCTTTTTTTCGTAATTTAATTAGGTTTTTAGCGGCGACGATTATTAGAGGTTAGGCTTTTCCCGCGTTAATAGTATTTATTACTAACCCGTAGGAATTTGGGGGCCTGCTTGGGTACTTAGGCGTCTAGTATCCTGGTTTTTTATAATATATATAAAGGTTATTATTACGGTGGCGTTATTATTCCTCCATTATTAATTACCCCCGCCTAAAACTAACCGTATTAAGGTCCATAGTATTTAGGTTAGTAGTTGGGGTATTTGTAATTAGGGTTAGTATAATATTAGTTTAGGTATAATAATTATTATCCGAAATATTATTATAAATTCTACGGAATAAGGTTACTTATACGTTATATATATTGTCTTACTCCGTGCGTAGGGTGGGTGCCACCCACCGGCCCTAATGGCCAAGCGGAACTTCTAATCGATACTATCTAGGTGGAAAACGCTGCGCCTG
>Ga0247760_1002786_pt1 | contig 12520 bp, 16 predicted proteins | sample UWRJL171409R4_FD_179936 | JGI IMG/M metagenome (GOLD analysis project Ga0247760, IMG submission 179936) | Plant litter microbial communities from Arlington Agricultural Research Station in Wisconsin, United States - UWRJ-L171-409R-4 | ecosystem: Environmental > Terrestrial > Plant litter >...
AGGTGAGTACCCTACCTACTTTACCACTCAAGCGAGAAAAAAATAAAAACAAAGACAAGACAGCCTGCAGAATGGAATCACTAACAAAAAAAAAAGCGGACCCCAGAATCTGTTTGTCATCATCTGCCAGTGTCCTCTTTCGAGGTGCTCTGGCTGTGAAATGAAACTGATACCACCCCATTAGAGTTGACACAAGGAGTTTCGATCTCATCACTGGGCCACTGCACCACTCGGCACGTCTTTTGATGGCAGGGCAGGGGCAGACGGAATTTTGGCTTATATGGACCAAGTGACCGTTCTGGGGAAAGAGCTTTCGTGGGTGAGGGCGAGGGGCTGTCCGACATACCGAAGGAATTGAGATGCAAGAGACCCCTTGTGGGGTCGAGCATCACGCGGTAACAGAGGGCTGAGCACCGATTAAATCAGCAAGAGAGAGGGAGAGGTTTACTAAGGATGATGATGAGACATAGAAAACGGACGTAAAATCACTTTACGTACATGATTAGGTTTGATCAAGTCCAAACTGGATGGCTGGGTTCTGTCTGAGTCCTTTCGGTGGTGTCTGGTCGGGTTCAATATAACCACAAGGAACCAGGGACAATGATGAGACTGACAACATGAAAACTCGCGCTGTTTTGCGTACGACATCAGCTTTGATGGAGTCCAAATTTGGTGAGTAGGATTTGTTCTGAGTCCCGTTCATCAGATGGCAAGGTGTTGGGTATGTGTCACTTGCCAAGTGGTGGAGTTTCGACTGGATACGTGCCGCAAGGTCATTACCAGAAATTTTTTATTTTATTCTTATTCACTCCAACTAACGTTTCGCTGTTAGGCTTGTGTGAGAAGATGAACGAGGGCTGGTGACAGTAGGTTGAGTTGAGTGTTAACTATTCAAGGAGAGCGGCCTGATGGGTCTTTTTGTTCAGTCCACTCCCTACACATGCATGTTACTCCATCTCACCCTGGCTCAGGATGATGAACGAAAAAAAGAAAAGGAAATTTCCTATGTACCCAGATTCGTCGTGGATAACCAACCAGGCTGTTTTCCGAGATATTGAACAAATGGAACACATGACAAGATGCGTACACGTATTGATCAAGAGCATGTTCTTGGTGTTTCCTGCACGGAGCAGTAGATTGGAGGGGAAAAAAAAGAAATTCAGAGGGACCAGACCAGACCACATACATGTACCAGGACTTTTTATTTTTTCTTGGAATGAAAAATGATCTGATATGGGTGATGCCATCCCGGTAGTGGGTAGGATGCATGTGATGATTCCCCTCGGGATTGATGGCTCGCATTTCACCAGACCAGACTTGACCAACTTCTCCAAACCGGCTGGGGTTTTTCTCCCTCAGCAGGGGGTGCGGCCCCATAAATTTCCCTTCTCAGGCACTCCGTCAAACGGTGTGACTCTTCCCGCCTAGGAAATGTGGACATGGATTGATAAATCCGAAGTCAAGTGCGCGTTATAATTTCCCTTTTTGGCTCGCCGACATTTGATCAAGGGAATTTGAACGAGGCCGAACTGAATTACAACATAAAAAAAAAGTACTAAAAAAACTGGAACTTGAAGGATCGTCATGTTGGGATGGATTGGTGGGCATGTATGTGTTTTCCTTTTTCTGTTCGCCGACTTCAATTAGAATGGGGCTGGGCCCCTGAGAATTAGAATGAGCCTCACTATATATCATATGTGGGGGAGTGGCATACATATATATCTTTTGCATCCGATGATCCGATTGCGTCAAAGTTGACAGGATGAATTTTTACCTGATCAACGAACAAAGTATTCCTCTACAAAACATCATATTCACCACAATGTCAATATCACCATCCCTCCTGACCTGCGGCCCATCAGCATTTACCCCACCCACCGTCTTTGGTGCCGAAATTCTCTCCATCAACGCAGCGCCGGTAATCAACTTCTCCGCCTCGGTCCCCTCGGCTCTTCGATTCACGGGACCATCCCTCCAAGTTCGCAATGCCACCTTTTGCAACGTCACCGTGACTTATACCCACCCCGGACAAGACGACAGCGTCACAGTCGAGGCATGGCTTCCTATGAAGAACCCCGAGTGGAATGGGCGTCTCCAGGCGGTAGGAGGTGGAGGGTTTGCTCCGGGCCGGTTCGAGTTATCATACGGTACCATGATGGGGGCGCTAGGTGACGGGTACGCGACGATAACGACCGACGCCGGGGTGGGATCAAGCCAGGAACCGTCAAAATGGGCATTGCTGAGCAAGGGAAACGTGAACCTTTACAAGTTGCGGAACTTGGCGGCAGTTTCACTGAACGATGAGGCAATCATCGGCAAGTCGCTTATCAAAAGCTTCTATGGTCGAGGCCCGGCTTATTCCTACTGGAATGGCTGTTCGCAAGGAGGTCGTCAGGGTATGATGCTGGCTCAGCGGTACCCGAAGGCATATGACGGCATCGCGGCCGGCGCACCGGCATTCTACTGGCCGGAACTCTTCGCCTCAATGCAATGGGCTGAGGTGTTTATGAACGATATCCGCTCCTATCCACATCCATGTGAGCTAACGGCCATTACCGCAGCAGCCGTCAAGTTTTGTGATGGGTTGGATGGTGCTGTGGACGGCGTCATTGCGGCTCCGGATGAATGTCTCGCCAAATTCGATCCCTTCCAGAGCGTCGGACAGCCGCTCAATTGCACGACTACCGGGGCACCAAAAACCATCAGCAAGACTGCGGCCATGGTTGCCAATGCAACGTGGCATGGTCCGTTCACCAAGAACGGGAAGCGGATCTGGTTTGGCCTCAGTCCGGGAACTGACCTTAATGGTCAGGGGCCGTTATCCAACGGGTCGACTCCCTTGGGTCTGGCCACAACCATCTGCAAAGATGGGGCATGCGCGGCTTTGACTTTTCCTCTGGCCGACTTTTGGGTTCGCTACTTCTTGGCCAAAGACCCGGACTTTAAGACTGGAACGATGACCCGAGCCGAGTACGAATCGTTTGCCCATGCAGCGCGGCAGGAATACAGCTGGATTGCCACCGATGACCCGGAATTGTCCGAATTCAAGGCTGCGGGAGGGAAGTTGTTGTCATGGCATGGTCTTGACGACATTGTCATTCCACCCAAGGGAACGACGCACTACCACAGCGCGGTGAGCGCCCTGGTTCCCAACACCGACAGCTTCTACCGACACTATCAAGTCCCGGGCATGGCCCATTGCTTCGGCGGACCCTCGGGACAACCAACCCGTCTATTTGATCAGCTGCGTGCCTGGGTGGAGAATGGGACCGTCCCTGAGTCGTCACCGGTCGACTTGACCGTGTCAGGCCAGATACACCAGCGTATTCTCTGCCCTTACCCGAAGCGGGCTATATTTGACAAACATTGTGGGGATGTTGCCCTTGAAAGGTGTTGGGCTTGCGACAAGTAGGGGCAGGGTTGTTTATATGTGTCCGTGTTCGTGCAGAAAGTTGATGTTGATTGATGGTGGAGAGCGATTTTGGGTTGGAAACTTCACGTTGATGCACCTATAATTTAAGCTGATAGAATGACTACACCGTGAGTCCGACGGATATGGTACCTAGCGTACCATCTGCTTTGTACTCGTCTGGAACGTGCTTGTGTGGCTGGCTTTGTCTCTGGCATGCCGCGTTTGGTTCCGTCGGCGAGTCTGTTGCAGTTTTCGGAGATTAGTGATTAGCGTCACACAGGAAATGATAGTACGTATAGGTAGGCAAGTCAAAGGCGGGATTGGAGAGGCGCCTGTGGAGTATTCAAGGAGATTGTCCCATCTTTGGACGAATCGTGGGGCGGGGAGCGGGGCACCTAGTGGCCAAACTCAGTGGGGGTACTCCGTTAATTCACGTGAGAGGAGATTGCTTCAGGGCGACTTCAGTGATAATGGGTGCCCAACTTCTGCTCGTCCTTTCACCCCGCCAGTCTCACAACTCCTCGGTAGTAACGGAGTAAAATGCTTCTGCTTGAATTCCCACCTGAACTTCTCCTCCATATTCTTCATCACTTGGGGAGGGACTTCTTTTGCGAAGACGTTTCCCGACTCGCGGTCTGCAAACGGTGGTTTGAGATTGCCTGGGAAGTGCTTGTCACCGATTTGCGTCTCACGGAAAAGTCGCTCCCACGGTTCGCGACAAATGAAGCGGGTCTTGCCCGTATCTCACCATACCTCCGAAGCATTGAACTGGACTTGATGAACCTCGAATGCGGAAAAAAATGTCGTGTCCCCGATAAGTGGAAACATCAAATGCATGCGGGATTCCCTGCACTCGTGGCTAAGCTCCAAGAGTGTGAGGGGCTTCGATCACTTAAGCTGAGATCTGGCCCCGAGGCTGCCCCGTCACCGTCATTGTCTGCGGCCGCATGCGCTTTGTACCTGGGCCAACCCCTTCTCGATATACTCTCGCTACAGAACTTGACGTCGCTGGAGGTTGACGCAGCCGGACCCTGTCTCCTGGGCGGATTTCTGGAGTATCTTCCTCACCTCTGCGTCGCACTGAACTCGCTGATGTGCAACTCGCCGTCCCTGAAGAGGCTCCATTGCCGAATGGATATGGTGTGCGAGAGGTTGCTGGAGGTGCCACATACGCCAGACCACACCTGCTTCAACCGCAACCTCGATGAAGTTGTTGTCATGTTGAGCTTCGCTGAGATATCGAACGAGTGTCTGATCTGTCGACATTCAAAGCCCTGCGCCTCAGCTGGCAAATTGGACTTGACATCACTGCGAACCAGGCTTGAGCAGCAAGCCGCGATCTTTGCTCGCCGGATGCACAAGCCAAAAATGGTCCGAATCATCAGACGTGCGCTTCCTTCGCTCGATTTGCTGGTTTTCGATGCACTCACCGAATCGCGGCTTCGACTGGACTTCATCTCGAAATGGGATGATCACTCGCCATCGAAACCTTTGGAAGACGACGGCGACTTCCCTCCGCCGGAGTCGACACCGGTGGCGATTTACTACTCTGGTGAATAGTGGCTGGTGGGCATCACCAGCTGTGGATTCGTAAAGGGTCATATGCGGCTTCCATCCTGTGATGAAGGCTGCCATCCGCCAGGTCAATGCCCAGCATAATCATTTCGAGTCTTGAAGTCTCTGGTTCGAGGGCTGTCCATCCATCCGTCGACCGCCGGCTCAGGCGGCTTCAACTTGGTGGTTGAACTGCGGCTCCAGAATCGAAAGGGTCGACCCACACATGGACTCGAAACAAACCCACGCACCCACGCACCCACGCAGCTGGGGTTTGATGGTGTGCTGAATGGTGGACACATGACGTAGCATGCAGGGTACTTCGACTTTGAGGCGGAGGGTCGGGCACAACCTCCCCACATGAGCGATACAAATTCCAAGGGCTTACAGCGATACATCAGCAAACCACCACTGCATCACAGAGTGTTGCACAACAGCCGAAGATGAACATGTGGTGCTGCCGCGCTTCGCCTCGGCTTTTGTATTGGATAATATGTGGCCGGACTGATGGGAGCGGAAGGTACTTCGTACATCGGGGGCATGACCAGCCGCATCCTTGCAGTGGATGCCTTCGTCGCTGCAACTCCCCGCATTTTACCCCCCGCACCGTGCTGAGACACTCCAAGAAATTCCTCAACGCTCGCTCCTCACCGTGGCGGCCACCCCACCATGCCGTCCCGTGTCCCGCCCTCTGACTGGTGTGTTTCCGCTGCAAGCCATCCGTTCCAGCGCGTCCGCCCGGATATTTTGGCGCCAGATACCTCTGGGACGGGGGTCCCAGCCCATGTATCACGTCAAAGGCGGGGTAACACAAGGCCGCCGCCCTCGAGGGGACCACACCCCCATGACCTACCCCTCCCTCCCACGCGCTGACCGCAGCGTCTAGGCACTGGGTGTATGCGCTGGATGAAGTTGCCGGTGTAGGGGTGTAGGGAGGTAGGGCAGGCACGAGGGATCGGAACACGGAGAACCTGGAAGGCCAACACACCTTCCGTTTCTCCTCACTTGCGAGCTTTTTTTTTTGTTTCCTCAACTCAACACGATTGCTTTCCGCCGTTCTTTTCTTGCACACCGTCTGCTCTTGCCCAACACGCATGTGAGTGAACGAATGACCAAGCCCCACCAGGCTTGTCGCCAGCCATGATATCCTGGTCCCTCGTCCGGCCCGCTCTGGGCCAAAATGCCTCCCGCTGCTCCCGACCCGCTGAGCGCGTCGCCTCCCAGACGGCAGCTCGCGCCCGAGGTAAGAGCAGGCCCCGTGAGCTTTGTGCTGAGCTCCCATGTTGTGAGGACGTTGGCAAAGTGGCGATCGTCGTTGCAGCTGTCAATTGGCGCTGTGAAAGCTAATTTAATTGCTTCGTCCCCACAGACGCTGTCCCTGTCTGCGCCCGCATCGCTGGCTCCGCTGCGGGCGCCCAGAGAGCATGGCACAACACGCTGCACCGCGAGCGTCACTACTCGCCATCGCTAGCTCTCGCTGCTCCCAAGGTGCAGCCGCTACAGCTTGTGCGCCACGCTTCGGTCTTGTCCACCCTCCCCGTCCAACCGTCGACTCGGGCGTCGCTGTCATCGTACTCGACCGAGTCGTCAGCTCCCCTGCCTCCTTCGACTCCCTATGCCCAATTGACTGTCGGCGTGCCTCGTGAGACGTACCCCAACGAACGTCGCGTCGCCTTGACTCCTCAGAACGTGGCTCTGCTGCTCAAGAAGGGCTTCGCCAAGGTCATTGTCGAGCGAGGTGCTGGCGCTCAGGCTGACTTCCTTGATGATGGCTACGAGAAAGCTGGTGCTACCTTGGTCGACTCGGCTGCGGGTGTTTGGGGGGCATCCGACATTGTGCTCAAGGTGCGGGGACCGACCCTGCGCGAGATCGAGAGCGTCAAGGAAGGACAAACCATCATCAGCTTCCTACAGCCAGCGCAGAACAAGGAGCTCGTCGAGAAGCTTGCCGCTCGCAAGGCCACCTCATTCGCTATGGATATGATCCCTCGCATCTCAAGGGCCCAGGTGTTCGATGCTCTGAGCAGCATGGCCAACATTGCTGGTTACAAGGCTGTTCTAGAGGCATCTAACAACTTCGGACGGTTTTTCACGGGCCAGGTCACGGCTGCGGGGAAGATCCCACCGTGTAAGGTCTTGGTTATTGGCGCTGGCGTTGCTGGTCTGAGTGCAATTGCTACGGCGAGGAGGCTCGGTGCTATTGTTCGCGGTTTTGACACGCGCTCCGCTGCGCGGGAGCAAGTCCAGTCACTTGGAGCCGAGTTTATCGAGGTTGACCTCCAGGAGGACGGCTCCGGAGCTGGCGGATACGCCAAAGAAATGTCCAAGGAGTTCATTGAGGCCGAGATGAAGCTTTTCACGGAACAAGCTCGCGAGGTCGACATCATTGTCACCACCGCCCTCATTCCTGGCAAGCCTGCGCCCAAGCTGATCACCAAAGCTATGGTCGAGATCATGAAGCCTGGATCCGTCATTGTTGATCTCGCTGCGGAAGCTGGTGGTAACTGCGAGAAGACAGAGCCTGGCCAGCTGGTCACCTACAAGGATGTCAAGATCATTGGTAAGCGTCCTCGAGTTCAACACTTGAGGCTTTTCTAATCATGGGGCAGGCTACACGGATCTTCCGTCCCGACTACCTACCCAGTCTTCCACGCTGTATTCCAACAACATCACCAAATTTCTCCTCTCCATTTCACCCAAAGAGAAGGAATATGGGATTGACCTAAAAGATGAAGTTGTTCGAGGCGCGATTGTTACCAAGAAAGGCGACATCCTTCCTCCTGCTCCCCGTCCAGCTCCTCCCCCGGCACCCGCTGCTTCACCAGCTGCTACCAAGGTGGAAGCCGAGGTTGTAGCAGTGACCCCTTTCCAGAAGACTTCTCGTGAAGTTGCGTTGGTAACCGGTGGGATGGGTACTGCGCTCGCACTGGGTAAACTGACTGGGCCTCTGTTCATGGGTAACGCCTTTACCTTCGCCCTCGCCTCACTTATTGGATACCGCGTTGTTTGGGGTGTCCAGCCCGCGCTTCACTCACCCTTAATGAGTGTCACCAATGCCATTTCCGGAATGGTTGGTGTTGGTGGTCTCTTCATCTTGGGCGGGGGTTATTTCCCGCAGACGATTCCCCAGATGTTCGGTGCCGCCTCTGTCCTCCTTGCCTTTGTCAATGTTGCCGGAGGCTTCGTTATTACGAAGCGCATGCTGGATATGTTCCGCCGTCCCACTGACCCGCCCGAGTATCCTTGGCTTTACGCTGTTCCCGGGCTGGTTTTCGGTGGCGGGTTCCTTGCCGCCGCCTCGACCGGGGCTGCTGGTCTCGTGCAGGCTGGCTACCTTGTGAGCTCGGTTCTTTGCATCACTTCCCTTTCCGGACTGGCTTCCCAGGCAACTGCTCGCATGGGTAATATGCTCGGCATGCTCGGTGTTGGCTCTGGTGTGCTTGCGTCTCTGCTTGCTGTTGGCTTCCCTCCTGAGGTCCTGACGCAGTTTGGTGCTCTGGCTACTATCGGTGGTCTCGCTGGTTTCTTGATCGGCAAGCGCATTACCCCCACCGATTTGCCCCAAACCGTTGCGGCGCTACACTCGGTCGTCGGTCTCGCTGCTGTCTTGACAAGCATTGGCAGCGTTATGGCTGACCTCTCGCACGTCTCCACACTTCACCTCGTCTCGGCCTATCTCGGAGTCCTTGTCGGTGGGATCACTTTTACTGGGTCGATTGTGGCTTTTCTTAAGCTGGCTGGCAAGATGTCGTCGAAGCCGCTGATGCTCCCCGGCCGCCACCTCCTAAACTCCACGCTTCTCGCTGGCAATGTAGCAACTATGGGCGCTTTTGTCGCCATGGCTCCTGGCTCGCCCATGATCGCGGCTGGCGCTCTCGCTGCCAACACGGCCCTCTCATTCCTCAAGGGATTCACCACCACTGCGGCGATCGGCGGCGCTGACATGCCCGTCGTCATCACTGTGCTAAATGCTTATAGTGGATTCGCTCTGGTTGCGGAAGGTTTCATGCTGGACAACCCTCTTCTGACTACCGTCGGAGCTCTTATTGGCGTGTCTGGTTCCATTCTTTCGTACATCATGTGCGTTGCCATGAACCGATCGCTCACGAACGTCCTCTTTGGCGGAATTGCCGCACCAACGACTTCGGACTACAAGATAGAAGGGTCCGTGACCCAGACGAACGTGGAAGATACTGCAGAAGCGCTTACCAACGCTGAATCTGTCATTATCGTCGTCGGTTATGGCATGGCTGTTGCGAAGGCGCAGTATGCAATTTCGGACATTACACAAATGCTGCGCTCCAAGGGCATCAAGGTCCGCTTCGCCATACACCCTGTGGCTGGTCGCATGCCCGGTCAGTGCAACGTTCTCCTCGCCGAGGCCAGTGTACCGTACGACATTGTGCTCGAAATGGACGAGATCAACGACGACTTTGGCGAGACGGATGTGACCTTGGTTATCGGCGCAAACGACACGGTGAACCCGATTGCCCTCGAGCCAGGAAGTCCCATCGCTGGTATGCCGGTACTGCATGCTTGGAAGAGCAAGAATGTGATCGTCATGAAGCGTGGGCTGGCGAGCGGTTATGGTGAGTTTTTTCTCAGCACCCCGACACGAAGCAGTAGGCTAACAAGTCATGAAGCCGATGTCCCTAACCCCATGTTCTACATGCCGGGAACGAAGATGCTTTTTGGAGACGCAAGGGACACAACTGAAGGTTAGTACTATCCCCTCGCACATCGACAGAATCGATGATACTGACTCCCTTCAAGCGATCAAAACAGCCGTAGAGGCACGGCTAAAGAGTTAGAAGGAGGATTTCGCAACCCGACCTGTACAGACCGGCTGACCGTATATACGTCGCATGTTTCCGCCGTTTGGTTCCCCTCCTACTAGACCAAGACCGCTCGCATCGCAGATCTTTTTGTCAGATGTAGAGGACGCGCAGGCGAGCAGACCGCCTCATTGCATATTCTCAGTGTGGAGTGTTTTTTGTGTGTTGCATCTTTGCTGATGGATTCTTTGCGCGGCTTGCTCTGTTTTTGGATAGGGATAAGTGATGTCGAGTGATCGAACTTTGGTGGTCTAGCTGTTTTGTTGCCCTCGATTGTACTCGGTAGTTTGTCATCCTGCCTTACTACGTACATGTCCGTTCAAGTTAATGCAATTGTGTGGCTTGAGATGCTGTCCCAGGACAGAACGTGAGTGGGCGTGCGTTCCTTGAAGATTGATCTGAGGCTGTCCACTATCTTCTCCTAAGCTGACGCGATATGATGTTGCAGAGCACGCCACGGCCCAGTATTGTGTTGAAATAGGTGCCTGCATGTCTCATATCTGTCCCTTCCACGGATAACGTAAGTCAGCGACATCATTCCACCGCGTCAAGCCTGGTAAGGACCCAGGAAGGCAAGTCAGGCTAACGGCCCAGGAAGAATCACGCTGTTGTGGTGGCCATAAGGGGAGTGAGAGAAGTGAAAACATCGACTCGGCATAGATCGGACAACCCTGAACTGGAATGTTCTCCCTGAGGAGCGGATCGAAACCTGAATGCGACAGAGCATCAACCCGCCTCCTGTGCGTCTATGCCAAGATAATACGTATCGTCAACGTGTCTTTACAGTGCTGGATAAGCGCCATGATCAAATCCTGAACTGGATACCCGCATTTCGTTAAAGTGTAGTCTATTCGCCACAAGAGCATATGTACATTCCGCGCTCAGCCCTCGCTCAGATAGCCTATTGTCTCGGGGCCGCAACGGGTTGCCAAGCCTTGATCTTGGGCTGAGTTCTACGACAAGAAGTGTCAGAGGCGCACCTAGAATCTCGGAGACAATGTATGGTTTGACGTACGTGCTGTAGGTCTTGAAAGCCCCCCTAGAAAAGGTCAGGTTTGGAACATGGTTAGGGTTCGCCCATGGGCGATTGATATTGGCGATGGGGTCTTGGTTGGGTGGCGTGTCAATGGCGTACGAAATCCAGGAGTGCCAGAGAGGCTCGATATGGGCACTAGATGTAGGAACCACTGTTAGTTCCAGACACAGCTCTCTCGGAAGAGCTGGATAGAATAGGATAAACGTACGAATCAAAGTCGTGCTTCGCGTAGTCAACCCATCTGGTACGGACTGTATAGAGTAGGTAAGCATGTCGTCGACCGGTGCTCTCGATCGACACGTACGCGGCAATTCCTCGACGTTCTCAAAGTACTTGTTGCCGAACTTGTCGACTCCCACTAGCGTTCCAGCCTTGGTGTCGCCTGCATCGTCATCAGCCAATCCATCCCATTGATTTCTCAGCCTTGTATCAGCATACCGATATACTGTTCTCCGGGGCCGTCGGGGTTAGCAAAGCGGTCGGCGCAGTCGGAGGCGGAGGGGTCGGGGACGAACGTTCAGTTGGTGCCAGTAATCCTACCATCAATACGTCAGCATACATCCCCTCAGGTGAGACCGCAAGACACAAACCTTGAGGCCAATCTTGCGCAGATTCCTCAGCGTCCGGGTGATGGTCGACATCGTGGGCGAGGGCTGGCCAGTTGACCGTGGGGGAGACTGGGTTGTCGAGATTCGAATGGAGGTTGAAGTTGCGGATTGACCTCACGATGGCTGTGGGGCGCTCGCTGTGGGAAATGCCGGGCCAATGGCGACGCTCAATTCCAAGCGATCCACTGGAGCTTGGGGACCCACTCGCGCGCGTCAAGAGAACCGAGCTTGGCTCCCCGTCGCAGACTCAAAGTGTTGCATCATTATCAGAAAATAATTTTGGTTGGCAACAGGAATGCGATTGCCAGACGAGTACCCAACATCTATCTACGGCGATGCTGGCACGTTGCGCCCCTCGATGCGTTAGCAAGCTCCGACTGCCGATTTCTCGATCGTGCCCTCGAGTCAACACAGTGCAATGTCGCCGGTTCTCGATGCCGTCAACTGGGGCGCCTCAAGGCGCTGCCACTTCAAGCGCAGGCATGTTGGCGCCCTTTGTCAACGAGCTCGATAAGATAGCACCCTCCTTTAAGATCGATGGATCACAAATCAGGGTGCTCCAGACTCCAACCGAGTTTTACGAGACGCTGAAGGACAAGATCAGGACTGCTGAGAGGCGCATCTTTTTGTCAACGTTGTACATTGGCAAGTCGGAGAAGGAGCTCGTACGTTCTGTTCTGCCACCACCCCTAAGCCAACTTCCCCCAGACTGACCGACCAAGATCGCCACACTCCAACAAACCTTACGCGCGAAGCCCAATGTCAAGCTTAGCATCCTTACCGACGCCCTCCGCGGCACCCGCGAGGCCCCCGAACCATCGAGCGCATCGCTGCTTGCGCCTTTGGTTTCCGAGTTTGGGCCAGACCGGGTCGAGATCCGCATGTACCACACACCTAATCTCACGGGACTTCGAAAGAAATATGTGCCAAAGAGGATAAATGAGGGTTGGGGGCTGCAACACATGAAACTATACGGTGTTGACGACGAGATTATCCTTTCTGGTGCCAACCTTTCCAGCGACTACTTCACCAACAGGCAGGACAGGTACCACCTGTTTTCCTCTAACGATATCAC
>Ga0247760_1002788_pt1 | contig 12507 bp, 10 predicted proteins | sample UWRJL171409R4_FD_179936 | JGI IMG/M metagenome (GOLD analysis project Ga0247760, IMG submission 179936) | Plant litter microbial communities from Arlington Agricultural Research Station in Wisconsin, United States - UWRJ-L171-409R-4 | ecosystem: Environmental > Terrestrial > Plant litter >...
CCGTACGCATGGACCCATCGAAAAGCCTGAGCGAAACCGGCAGACGCAGGTGTCCATCGAGCACGAGCCGAACGGGATGCGTACCCGGCCAGAGCCTTGTGGTAAGCGAAGGATCGTCGACAAGCGCGGTGGTCGTGCCAACGAGTATGGATGCGGTCTCGCTGCGCCAGCGGTGCACCAGTCGGTCGGTATAGCCATTGCTGATACGCAAGGGACGGCCATCTTTGGCGATGCGGCCATCGGCAGACTGTGCCCATTTAAGAATGATGTAGGGCCGGTGCTGCTCGTGAAAAGTAAAGAAGATGCGGTTGAGCTCACGGCATTCGGCCTCGCAAACACCGACGACCACCTCGATGCCCGCGGCACGCAGCTTTTCGATCCCCTTGCCGTTGACCTCCACAAAAGGATCGCGGCAGCCGACGACAACGCGCGGTATTTTTTTGCGGATGAGCAGGTCCGCGCAGGGTGGCGTCTTCCCGAAATGAGCGCAGGGCTCGAGCGAAACATAGATGGTCGAACGGCTGATGAGCGCTTCGTCCTCGGGCTTTACCGAATCGATGCAGTTGACCTCCGCATGTGCCTGGCCGTACTGCCGATGATAACCTTCGCCGATGATGCGGCCTTCGTGCACAAGCACGGCGCCGACCATCGGGTTGGGCGCTACATGGCCTGCACCCAGCGCCGCCAACTGCAGGCATCGTTGCATATATTGCTCGTCTTCCATTCGGCTAAAGGTCCAAAAATAAAGAAAGGATTAAGTTTGCCGCCATGAAACTACACGAAGCCGCGCGGCAGCTGCGCACCCAGCTCGAGGCCATCTACGATCCGCAGGAGGCCGGCAACATCGCTGCACTGGTGCTGGAAGACATTGGCGGCTTCTCCCCTGCCGAAAGGCCGGCGCATGAAAACCTTGTTCTCGATGATGCCCAACGTGCCCGCCTCGACGACTGTGCGGCCCGCCTGCTGCGCCACGAGCCCGTGCAGTACGTTTTGCAAAAGGCCTGGTTCTACGGACTCGAGCTGTATGTAAATCCCGACGTGCTCATCCCGCGGCCCGAGACAGAAGAGCTGGTGTACTGGATCGTGCAGGATGTAAAGGCGGCAGGGCTGCCCGTGTTCGAGCGCGCGCCGCAGCAGGCCGACGTTACGACGGAATTGAAGATCATGGATGTGGGAACGGGCAGCGGCTGCATCGCGCTTGCACTGAAGAAGACCATGCCGCTCGCCGAGGTGTGGGGCTGCGATAAAAGCGACAGCGCCCTCACGGTGGCACGTCGTAACGGCTCCACCCTCGATATCCGGGTCGATTTCCAATCCGTCGACTTTCTCGATGCTGCCCAGCAAAAGCACCTGCCTACGGTCGATATCATCGTGAGCAATCCGCCTTATATTCCCGAGTCGGGCCGTGCGGAGATGGCGCCGAATGTGGTGGAGCACGAACCGCATGGGGCGCTGTTCGTACCCGATACCGATGCCTTATTGTTTTACCGGGCGCTGGCTTCTTTCGGACATGCACGGCTGCACGCCGGCGGTGCTTTATATATGGAAGTGCATGAAGACCATGCGCAGGAAGTGGCACAGCTGTTCGAGGCGGAAGGCTACCGCGACGTGACCATCAAAAAAGACATGCAGGGGAAAGACAGGATGGTGAAGGCACACGCAGCCGGAGACTAACGGCCATGCGCATGCGCAAATCTATACATCTTGCAAAATAGAATATATTATTTTACCAATGCAGACACCTTGGCGCCGTTCTTCTTGGCTATGCGCATGATGCGGAACACTTCGCCGTAGTAGGCGATCGTATCGGCATTGACCACTACCGAGGGTGTGTCCACTCTGGTGCGGGCCTTGACGATCTCGTTCTTCAGCAGGGAGTCGATGCCCGCTTCGGGGATCTGGGTCGAAGCGATGTAGAATTTATGTTCCTTGTCGATGGAGACGACGATGTCCTGCTTGGCCTTCGTATCCTTGGTACCGCGGGGATTGTTCACGCGGATGAGGTTGGGATTGGCCAGCGTGGAGGCGATGAGGAAGAACAGGAGCAGGATGAAGAGGATATCGTTCAGGGGTCCCGTATGTATCTCGCTGTGCGCGCGTAATTTTCTTCGGATGTTCATGGTCGTTAGGTTTAGCGCGTGGGTTCCTGAAGTATGTCGATAAATTCGGAGCTGGAGGCTTCCATTTTGTTCGCGGTCTTATCCACCTGCGTAGTGAGGTAGTTGTGGGCGATGTAGGCAAGCAGGCCGATGATGAGACCCGATGCGGACGTGACCATCTTCGTATAAATACCGTTAGCCATCGTCTGGATGGTGAACTCGCCGGTGGCGGCCAGGTCGTAGAAGAGCTTGAACATGCCCATGATCGTACCGAGGAAGCCGAACATCGGGGCGATGCCCGCGATGAGGGAGAGCACGGACAGGTTGCGCTCCATATTATAGATCTCGAGCTTGCCGACGTTCTCCATGCTTTTTTCAATGGTGTCGATATCCTTGCCTATGCGTTGTATGCCTTTGTCGATGATGCGGGCTACGGGGTTATTGGTATTGCGTGCGAAGCTGCGGGCGGCGCTGAGGTTGCCGTTTACGATGTGGTCGCGGATGATGTTCATGAAATTGTTGTCGATCTTGGAGGCCTTGCCGATGGCGATGAGGCGCTCGAAGAAAACGAAAACGGTGGCCACGAAGAGTATGGCCAGGGGTATCATGATCCAGCCCCCGAGCTTTATCAAGTCTATAAGTCCGATCTGGATATCCTTGGAGCCTTCGGCGGCGGCGGCCACCTTTGTCGTATCAATTTGCAGCAGGTTGATCATACAGGTTTGTCTTTTACGCGATTATTATGGCGATAGGCTGAATAACGCCGGGCACCCCTGCGTTATTTTACCGGGCAAATAAGAGACAAAATTTCCGGTGTTGTTTAAGCGGCCTTTAACTTTTTAACTTATTTAACAAGGCCCGGCTATCAGCGTTTTTCGTTTTCCGTGGGTGCGCCGGCCTGTTTTACCATCAGCCCCTGTATCTGCCTCATCGTCATTTCCATGCCCTGCGAGCTGCCGTCAAGGAAGATCACGTTGCCCCTGCCGTACTCCGCGAAGTTCTTGATCGCTTCGGTCCACATGCTGAAAAGAATGACGTTGGTATCGAGGTTGGCCTGCTTCATTTGTTCGGCGGCTTCGGTCATGCCGCGTGCAACTTCCTGGCGGAAGAGGGCCACACCCTGGCCGCGGAGGCGGGCGGCTTCGCGTTCGGCTTCGGCGGCGATCTTGATGGCATTACCCTCGGCTTCCGCGCCCTTGGTCTTGGTGATGAGGAGGGCCTGGCCTTCGTTCTCGGCGGCGGCCTTGAGGTTGTTCGAAGCCACGACCTTGCTCATCGAATCCATGATGGCCTTGTCGAAGGTGATGTCGTTTATCTGGAGGTCCTGCAGGTGGTAGCCCCATTGCTCCAATGTATGGTCGATCTGTTCCTTTACATAGTCGACGATCTCCTTGCGCTGGCCCAGGATCTCCGACTGGCGCTTGGTGGCCACGAAGGCGCGAATGGAGCCTTCGATGGTGCGGGTGAGGGCCTGCATGAGGTCGCGGTCGCTGATGAAGACGAAGGCTACGCGCTTGATGGTCTCCTCATCGTGGTTCTGCACGGAGTAGAGGAGCATGCTTTTGAAATATACGTTGGCCTGGTCGATGGTCACGGCCTGGAACTCCATTTCCACGGAGCGGTTCTGCACCGATATTTTTTTCATCACCTGCTCGAAGAAGGGAATCTTGAAATTCAGGCCGGGCCTTGCTGCGCGGCGGTACTTGCCGAACATCGTGATGACGCCGACATAGCCCTGGTTGATGGTAAAGAGCCCGCTGAACACGATCAGCAGGATAAGGATGATCCACCAGTAGCTTATGACGAATTGCGCGAGGCCATTGGGGTTCGACTGTAGGAAAAACATAGCGAAGATTTTGATTGCAGCAGTAAATATAACGAATCCTAACCTGTGGCGCCTCCGCGTGAAGTTTGCAGTTGGCAGTTAACAGTTAGCAGTTGGTGTCTTAAAGCATAACGAGCCTTACTGATCACTAACTTTTTAACTGATAAGCTGATAAGGATGAACTGCTCTTGTAAAGAATTTAATTCTTAGTGAACCAACTGCTAACTGCCAACTGCCAACTGAGAACTTCTTTCCTCCCAGATGCAGGCGATATGAACGATTGTTTCGACGGCCTTGTTCATGTCCTGCACGCTGATGAATTCGAGGCGGGAGTGGATGGCCTGCTCGCCCGCGAACAGGTTGGGACAGGGCAGGCCCATGAACGAGAGCCGGCTGCCGTCTGTGCCGCCGCGGATGCTTTCCATCTTCAGCGTGAGGCCGGCGCGCCCGATGGCTTCCCGCGCGCTCGATACCACTTCGGGGTGCCGGTCCAGCACTTCCTTCATGTTGCGGTATTGCTCGATGATCTTCGTTTCGAAGGTGGCGCCGGGGTAATTTTCCATCACCATCTCTATCAGGCTGATAAGGAACTCTTCTTTTTTCTTGAGTCCGGGCGTATCGAAATCGCGGATGATAAAATCGATGTGCGCCCTTTCGGCCAGACCTTCCACGCGCACCGGGTGAATGAAGCCCTGCTTGCCGTCGGTCGTTTCCGGCGACAGCTCGGCGCGGGGCAGCGATGCCAGCACGTCGCCCGCGATCTTCATCGCATTCACCAGCTTGCCCTTGGCATAGCCGGGATGCGTGATCACGCCATTGATCACCAGCTGCACGCCGTCGGCGCTAAAGGTTTCGTCCTCGAGCGAGCCGGCCTCCCCGCCATCGAGCGTATAGCCGAAGTCGGCGCCCAGCTTTTGCAGGTCGACCCTGGCGGTGCCGCGGCCGATCTCTTCGTCGGGTGTGAAGAGAAGCTTTATGGTGCCGTGCTTTACCTGGGGATTATTTATGAAGAAGTGCGCGGCATCCATGATCTCGGCAACGCCGGCCTTGTCGTCGGAGCCGAGGAGGGTGAGGCCGCTGGCCGTGATGAGGTCGTGACCGATGAGGCGTTCGAGGTAGGGAAAGTCCGCACGGCGCAAGACCTGCGTGCTATCGTCGGGCAGCACGATGTCCTGCCCTTCATAGTTTTTGTGCAGTATGGGGCGCACGCCGGTGCCGCTGGCATCGGGGGCCGTATCGACGTGGGCGCAGAAGCAGATCACGGGCACCTTGTGTTCGACATTGGCGGGCACGGTGGCATAGACGTAGCCGTGTTCATCCAGGTGCGCATCTTCGAGACCCATGGCCTTCAGCTCTTGAACCAGCACGCGGGAAAGGTCTTTTTGTTTTTCCGTGCTCGGTTGTGCGGACGACTGCGGGTCGCTCTGGGTATCGATCTGCACGTAGCGCATGAAGCGCTCGGCAGCGGTGAAGTTGTATTGGTCAAACATGCTCAAAAATACGAACTGGCAGGAACGGTTTTGCGGTTAATTGGTGTGAAATGATGACCGGTTGCGGCCGGACAGCGTTTTAATTGTGAAGGCTGGGCATAAAAAAAAGGTTGCCGGGGCAACCTTGAATTATTTGTCGGCCGGCAGGGCCGGTCGGGGTGATCAGGGCATGATGATGCGCGAGGTCGGCACGATCTCTACGAGCTCGATGTCGAAGATCAGGTCCTGGCCGGCCAGCGGGTGGTTGGCATCGAGGACGATGGTGCTCTCGCGTACTTCGGTGATGGTCACCGGCAATTGCTGGCCCTGTCCGTCGCTCATCATGAGCTGCATGCCTTCTTCGGGCGTGAGGTCGGGGGGCAATTGATCTTTCGGGAACTCGAGCATGCGCTCGTCTTCTTTGGCGCCGTAGGCGTCCTGCACCGGTATTTCTACGGTCTTCTTCTCACCGACGGTCATGCCTTTCACGCCGTCATCGAATCCCTTGATCACCTGGCCGCTGCCAACGGTGAACTCCAGGGGCTCGCGGCCGTTGGAGGAATCAAAGGTTTCGCCGGATCGGAGCGTGCCGTGGTAGTGTACCCGTACCTTATCGCCGTTCTGTGCTTGTTGCATGTTTGTTTGTTTTGTACTTACTGGTAATGATGTTATTCTTTCTTGTATGCCGCCTTCCGCATTCGGGCGGCTCCCCGTTGTTTACGGGACAGTTGAACTGCGATAACCAGGTGGGGCAAAGCAGAAAAAAAGTCCGGATGCAGGGGGGCAAGTTACTGATCTTTCACGTTTTACTGACTAATTTTTTATGACATTTGACCTATGAAGCTCATCATCGCCCTACTCGTCGTAGCCACCGGCTGCTCGCTGCACGCGCAGAAAAACGCACCTGTAAAAGAAGCATCTGCGCAGGCCCGCATCGTGCCCGGCGCGGCGCGTCTCGACCAGTACCTTTCCATGCTCAAGGGCAAGAAGGTCGGTGTTTTTGCCAACCAGACCTCTCTCGTAGGCAATACGCACCTGGTCGATACCCTGCAGCGGCTCGGCATCAGCATCAAGGTCATCTTCGGCCCCGAGCACGGCTTCCGCGGCACTGCCGATGCCGGCGAACGCGTGGGCAATTATACCGATCAGAAGACCGGCCTGCCCGTCGTCTCGCTCTACGGCAGCAAGCGCCGTCCCTCCGCCGAAGACATGAAGGACGTCGACGTGCTGCTCTTCGACATACAGGACGTGGGTGTGCGCTTCTACACCTTCATCTCTTCCTTGCAGGAATACATGGAGACCGCGCTGGTCTACAACGTTCCCCTCATTCTGCTCGACCGTCCCAACCCGAACGGCTTTTACGTGGACGGCCCCGTGCTTGAGCCCGCGTTCCGCTCCTTCGTTGGCATGCAGCCGGTGCCCGTTGTTTATGGCATGACCCTGGGCGAGTATGCGCAGATGCTGCTCATCGAAGGATGGCTGAGCCCCGAGGCCAACGCGGCTTACCGGAAGCTCATGACCATCCGCTATGCCGCCGGCGCCCGTTTCTTCCAGCTGCATGTGATCCCCTGCGCAAACTATACGCACTCGAGCCATTACGTGCTGCCCGTGCCGCCTTCGCCCAACCTGCCCGAGATACAATCGGTGTACTGGTATCCGTCCACCTGTTATTTCGAGGGGACGGTGCTGAGCGAGGGAAGGGGTACGGACAAGCCCTTCCAGATCTTCGGCCATCCGTCGTTGCCGAATAACCTGTACAAGTTCACGCCGGCAGCGCGTCCCGGCGCTACCGATCCGAAGCTGAAGGGTCAGACCTGCTACGGCTGGAACCTCGGCGGCACAGAGGGACAGGTGCTGCAGAAGACGGGTGAGCGCATCCAGCTTTCTTACCTGCTGCAGGCATATAAGCTCTTCCCGGACAAGGATCATTTCTTTATCCAGCCGAAGAAGGAGAATGCGCAGCCGCAGGACTGGAGCTTCAACCGGCTTGCCGGCAATGCCATGCTGATGCAGCAGATCAAGGAGGGCAAGAGCGAGGACGAGATCCGCAGGAGCTGGGAGCCGAAGCTTTCCGAGTTCAAGCAGATACGAAAGAAATACCTGCTCTATCCGGATTTCGGCGGCTAAGCCAAGGGATTAATGCTCACAATCATCCTCAACCATAGAGCAGTGCTTACCCCATAGAGCACTGCTTACCTGATCAGTCGCGACGCCAATCATTGATGCTGCAACCATTGATTTAACACGGTGCTGTTGCTCCCATTTTTCATGACATGCGATACTGCCATTGATTCTATTACCCAACCTTCTTATGCGCTCTTCCTGTTTTATTCACAATAGCGCCACTGCCACATCAGTGCTTTTGTGATAGCTTCATTACAGTCATCACGCTGCTGTTGCTCACATTGTTCTACCAGAGATTGATGCTGTTTATGATACCATCGCCGACACCCAATTTCAGGCGCTCTTGATCTTTGGTTATCGACAATAGCACCACGACCGCATCTGTGCTTACTGGGAGCTTCATTGTACTCATCGCGCTTGCAGTATATTTTTCCTCTCTCAGTGATCCAGGACTTTATTAATTATTAGCTTTCATCTGTATTAGTTTTTATAGTTAATAAGGAACTCATCTCATAAGCAGGCTTCAAGTCTGCCTGACTTAATCTCATAGTTCTATAATGGTGATAGCCAATCGAACACAGCATCAAGTATTTATGAACTGTGTTCTAATATCAATCTCTCATCGTCACAATTATAAATGATGTTGACAGAAAGCACATTTATCACATACCACAAATACATTCCTTACTACAAAACATCATCGCTATTTCTCTATTCAAACACATTACGGCGATCGTTATTAGCGATCACTAGCTATCAAGACCGATCTTCAGCCCAATCGTCTTTTATTCATCTATGTCTCCAATCAACACCCCGCCTATCCTTCCCTCCTACCTTACTAACACATCCGCAATAGTTCTCGGCAAGTGTTAGAAACACGCGGGATTGCTCATTGAGGTTCACCGCCGCTGGAATATCTTCGCAGGCCTTGCGCGTGATCACGAAAACAATTTCCAGATGCAGAACACTACCGACCAGACTCCCGGCACCGGCACCCAATCCGATAGCAACGACGCATACAGCCGCCTGCGGATCGTCTTCATGGGCACACCCGATTTTGCCGTTGCTTCGCTGGATGCCCTTGTTCGTTCAGGTGCCCAAGTGGTAGGCGTGATCACCGCACCCGACAAGCCCGCCGGCCGCGGCCTCCATCTGCAGGAGAGCGCCGTGAAGAAGTATGCCCTCGAAAAAGGCCTCACCATCCTCCAGCCCGAAAAGCTCAAGAACCCGCAGTTCATCGAAGAGCTGCGCGCCCTCCGCGCCGACCTCCAGGTTGTCGTAGCCTTCCGCATGCTGCCCGAGGTGGTCTGGAACATGCCGCCCCTGGGCACGATCAACGTACACGGTTCCCTCCTGCCCCAGTACCGCGGTGCTGCCCCCATCAACTGGGCCGTCATCAACGGCGAAACCGAAACGGGCGTAACCACCTTTCAGCTCCGCCACGAGATCGATACCGGCGATATCCTGCTCCAACAATCCCTGCCCATCGGCCCGGACGAAACAGCGGGCGAGCTCCACGACCGCATGAAAGAAGCCGGCGCCGACCTCCTCGTTAAAACCCTGCAAGGCCTGGCAAAAGGCACGCTTCAAAAAACAGCCCAGGACAGTGTTTCTGGGGAAACAGAAACAGAAAGGGAAAGAGAAAGAGGAGCAGCCGCTGTAAACACAACCACGCTACGCCACGCACCAAAGCTCATTACCGACACCGGCCGCCTCGACTGGAACCGCCCCGCCGCCGAGCTGCACAACCTTATCCGCGGCCTCTCGCCTTTTCCCGGCGCCTTTACCACCCTCGACGGCAAGATGCTGAAGATCTACCGCAGCGGAAAAGAAGTCGCATCACATGACCACACGCCCGGCCATGTGAAAACCGATGGCAAGACCTTCCTGAAATTCGCCACGCCGGATGGCTACATCCAGGTGCTGGAGCTCCAACTCGAAGGGAAGAAGAAGATGCCGGTAACGGACTTTCTTCGCGGCTACCGGCACAAAGTTGAATAAACGGCTAAAAGCCCACAAGAGGAAAACCCCAATTCTATCACGTTTTTTTCTTTACCGCATTTACTCAAGCAACAGCAGACAAAAAGTGAGAAAGAGAGCGGATAGAGCAAGAAAGAAGAGGGAAAAAAAGGTTGCGGAGAAAGCTTGGTCACGGCTGTTTCCTCTCAGGTAACGATAGGCGCACGCAACGAATCTATGGACGTCCCTCTATAGGCGGAACTGTTTAGCGCCTCATTTTTCCGACGTATGCTTTAGGAAACATTATGCTTTCCCCCAGGAAAAATTCAGCGCAGTAGGCATCTAGCTCCACCATGACACAACCATACGATGGAAATGCTCAAGGCTTAGTCTTGCTGCTCGTGCCGTCGACGTTCAGAGTGGTCCGATCGTCCATTCGCCAAAAGACTTCTCGCATAAAAGACTGACGCGCATCGAATGGGCTTGAATTTTGGGCTCCACCTTTTGTTTCAAGACAAAAGCGTGGAAAATGAATGTACAAACGGTCAAAGAAAACCTCGAATGAGTGAAGATTTGAAGGACCGTAACAGAGGAAAATTACGAATGAGTAGATCATAAATTATATTAGCGAGATAGAACAATGAAAAAATTACGAAAGAGCACAGCCTTTGAATGAGTAACAGAACAACACCCTTCTATTACATAGCCGTCCGCATACATGACATAACCACTTGCTGATGTCACATGGATGCATGTATCATTTACACGAGCCCTGCTTTCAGTTGAGGAAGGACGTGTTTCTTTTACGAAACCCTTTACATCATTCGCTAAGCCCTCTGCAACATTTGCACGCCCGCAGGATCCATTTACAAAGCCTTCCATGCCATTTGCAAATACGCATGCATCATCTCCCAGGCATCATGTAAGATTTGCAAAGCCTCCTGCAATGTTTACAAGAGCTTCTGCAACATTTACAAAGGCGCGTGATTCATTTGCAGAAGCCCTTGATTCAATAACGCAAAATGCATAAAATAGCCCCTGCAAGAGGGGCTAAATAAAGTGTCGAATTATTTATCATCAGTAATTCACCCGGACAATAAACTTCTCCGTATCAGAAATTTCCAGCGCCGACGCCCCGGCATTGCTGATGCGCAGATCATAACCCTGATTCTGGCGAATGCCACTTACCTCGCCCAGCACCTTCGCATAAATGACCTTGCTGTTCGTAGGATTCACCACCTTGATGATCGTGCCCGGCTCCACATGGTCCATCAACGCATAATATTTTGCATCCTGCCAGCCGCTGGCTGTTTTAAAGATGCCCGAAGAAGCGGTTTCATCCACCTTGGCCGGCTGGCTGCGCACCTGCTGGTCGTATTGGCTGCGGAAATAACCACCGCTGCCATCGCCCACCGCCACAGGGCGCTGGACCGGCGGCTCGGGGCGCTTCTCAGGCTCCACGCGACGCGGCTCCTCTTTCTTCGGAACTATTTTCGGGACGTCCTTTTCGGCAACTTCCTCATCTCTTTTACCTTCCATGTCGCGCACCGGCTCCGCACGCGCTACCGGCGGCTGCGGCTTGTCCTTCATATCGGTTTCGGGCACGTCCTTGTGCGGCACGTCGGCGGCAATGTTCTGCGCCTCGGGCGATACCAGATAACCCACGATCAGCTTCTGGCCCGTAGTGATATTGTCGTTGCTCAGGCGGTTCCACTTGCGCAGGTTGGCCATCAGCACGCTGTTATTGCGGAGGCTTACGCGGTACAGGCCTTCCTTTTGCCCCACCACATAATATACGGGCCGGCCCTTGTCCTTGGCCTGCGAATAGTTGGCGGCCGTCAGCGGTATGCGTACTTCCTCGCCGATCGTCAGGCCTTTGTTCATGTCGAGGGCATTGAAGGCGGCGATCTCCTTGGGCGAAATATTAAAGAGGCGGCCTACGGAATAAAAATTTTCCTTGGGCAGCACGGTATGACTGAGGTAAGCGCCCTTGTCGCCGGTCTGGATCAGCAGCTCGTTCTGCGCAAATACCAGTGCGTGGCAAAGGAGCGCGAGGGCAATGAAGAGGGACTTTTTCATTTGGATATGTTTTATTTTTTCACGGCGCAGGGCCGCGGATCAGCAGTCACAAATATGCCTATTATTTCTCAAAACCGGCATCATTTGATTGTTTCAAAATTCGTAATTCTTTGGGATAGTAATTATTTACGCGGTTGCCCAGGGCATTGATCCATCCGAGGTCGTGGCCGCCGTAGCGCACGCGCTGCCAGCCTCGTTCCGGCGGACGTACGGACAGCTCCGCGCGCTGGAGGTAGCGGATCGCCTCCGCATAATCGAGATCGGTAAAGGCCACGTCCGCCGACAGCAGCGGCGAGAGGGCCAACGCATGCTCCGGCACCAGACGCTCCTTCATGATTCGTCCTACCGCCACACCCCTGTACACGATCCTCAATACCGATTGCAAAACCATATAGTCTTCCACCTGCTGCGGCGCCAGGGCGAAGAACAGGTCGCCATCGCGAAGCAAGGCAAGATCCTCGTTCAGCCAGGGCTGCAAGATAGCACGCTCGCGGGCCGTGGCCGATTCGGGCCGCGCGGGCCGGTAGCGCGGTTCGCCATCGCTGCCTTTTTTGCGAAAGCAAGCGAGAAAGAATCCTTCACCCCGCACCTTGTCGGGATAGAAGCGATAGCCGTGTGCGCCGTTGCCGCTAACGCTTTCCACGATATTCCATTCGGGCGGCACCTGCAATTGCAAAGGTTCCATATCCATCGAGGCAATGAGCCAGTCGCCGATGGCTTCGTCCTCTTCACGCGAATAGGAACAGGTGGAATAAACAAGCAGGCCGTCCTGCTTAAGTGCGGGCAGGGCATCGGCCAGGATCCGCTTCTGGCGCTGGCTGCAGAGCTGCACGTTGTTCAGGCTCCATTCGTCCATAGCGTCGGCATCGCGACGGAAAAGACCGCTGCCGCTGCACGGCGCATCAACCACCAGCACATCGAACCAGCCGGGCAAAGAGGCAAAGGACGAGGG
>Ga0247760_1002789_pt1 | contig 12505 bp, 14 predicted proteins | sample UWRJL171409R4_FD_179936 | JGI IMG/M metagenome (GOLD analysis project Ga0247760, IMG submission 179936) | Plant litter microbial communities from Arlington Agricultural Research Station in Wisconsin, United States - UWRJ-L171-409R-4 | ecosystem: Environmental > Terrestrial > Plant litter >...
GAATTTGACATGCGCACGGCCTGCGCAGCCGTCAAAGCAGGTCTACCAATTCGAAAGGCTGCACGACGGTATGCCATTCCGTACACTACCCTCCGAGGCTAATTGGCTGGCTACCTTCTACACGCAGTGGCACACTAAGACTATTAGAGGCTTTCTATGCCTTAGGAGGACCTTTTAGCCGAGTGGATTCTTTTTTAGAATGACCTTAGTAACTCCCCTTTATACGTAACAATTCGAGAGCTGGCTACTAGAATTTCTATTAAGCGAGGAGACTCCTACTGTATTAGAAAACGCTAAGTTTGACATTTTATTAACAGGCACCTAGTTATTAAGACCTAAAGGCTACAGAGGATAGATATTACGCGTGTGAAAGCAGCTATAAGGGAGGTTATTTATAAATAGTTTAATTACCTTCGAATTCCAGTTATCCAGAGGATTTTACCCGAATATAGGTGGAATATGGATAAAGTTAGCTTAATAAAGGGCTTAGGGAGTAATAGCTATGTTGTTAGAAGTGCTGAAAGGCGTTTAGTTACATCGAAAAAGCTAAATTTACGTACTTAGATTAGTTTTATTAAGTGTATCTCTGCTTTAAGGGCATTACTTAATCCAGTCGTTATTTATAAGGGGGCTTTCGTGTAATAAAAGTGGTTTCTAAAGGTTAAAGGTCCTTATAAAGGCTAACATTTTTTAATTACGTAAAAGGGGTGGATTACTAATGAAATCAGCCTTAAATAGCTAGTTAAAAAATTTATCCCCTTAATAACCCCCTCAGATCCTAATTAACGCCACCTTCTTATTCTTAACGGCTATTACAGCTATATAACGTATAAGTTTATGTAGTAATACTTTAGTAATAAGATCTAGCTTCTTTATTTACTAGCGTATTGCTCCTACGTGTTATAACTATTAGATTTAAGTGTGTTTAACTTATTAAAGAATGCGTATCGGAACCTAGTTAACGCTTAGTAATGCGAAGGACTGGAGGAATTATCTGGGGCTAGCAAAAGAATCTTTTTAAAGTGTTATTCTTAGGTATGAAGGGTTAAGCTTTCAAATTAGAATATTTAGAGTAGTTAGAAGGCTAGAAGGTTATAGCCAGTTAATATAAATAAGCTATTAATAAGCCGGTATTTAGTAGAAAACAATAAAGCCTTTAAGCTATAAAACAACTCTAGCGCCACTATAAAGCCCCTGACTCCCCATAGGGCTAAATTAGAAGACTATAACTACACGTGCCCCCGGATTTTGACCCCCAAGAAGGCTAAGGAGTTAAAGGCCCTTTGAGGCCCTCAGGCCAACCTACTCTAACGGAGAGGTTTTTGTTTCGGAAGATTGAAAAGGCCTTTGATGAAAAGGACTTCCAATTATCTATGTAGAGATGAAAAATCGAACAGCTGGAAGCCACTGTTAAGAGGTTAATACCTAGTAAAAGGAAGAAGGTGGTTCCGGATCCGAATTCTGTATTTGTAGATATCGAGAAGATTCACAAGGCTCAGAAAGAGGTAGGCCGAATTTCGTCAGAATCTTCAAATTCCTCAGAAACTGAAGATTCTGAATCAGAAAGTTCAAAGGCATCAAGTTGTGTTGTTGTGGAGATATAGGTAGTTGAATAGAGTAGTTTTTCATACCCCTGTTTATTACACATTAGTCGAAAACAGGAGTGGTCAAAAAGTGGGCCCCCGGACTTATTCTGGTATTCCTTTTGGACGGTTTGACTTAGTGGGGTGGGTATTAACTGGTCGGCCGTCACACTCGTGTCATTGTGCTAGCAAGACCTATTGCCGAAGCAAGAGTAACCTAGCTTAGTATACTAAATAAGTGTAGTAATAGTAACCTCCTTAAGGTGATACGGCACGCAGACTACGTTTTGAAACGAACTTGTGTAACGAACCCCTAAATCGTCTCGCTCGCTCATTTCCTAGGCTAGGGGCACGAGGATTCACAAAGTCCCAATGATTAGTTAGATATATCTCGATGACCCGGAACAGGAGGCTCGGGACATGTCCCAGTGCCTTAACGAAAGGTCGGGACAGGAAATAGCCTAAACCCAAACACGCGAAACAGTTCGGAGAGTCTCACTTGTTAAGGTTATAAGAGCTCTATATTTTACACTAAAGTTGCCCTCAGCAAATTCCCTAAAGTCATAGGACACGGCGCCGAGGCGTCTTAAATTGGAAGCCCGTAACGCTATATATTGCGGCCCTGGCTCTAACAGCAGAAGAGTGGCACACAGATGAATTACAGCGCCCCTGATTAATTTCCAGTAACAATGTAAAGAACGGCCCGATCGCCATCAGCTTCTCGCAACAGCGGGCGTCCCTTGGAGCCCCGCATACTAACAGCCCTGATGAAAAGAGATTCTAACACGCTTCTCCTGTGTAACGCCCCGAGTGGGGAATGCGGCTAATCGGAGCTGAACGGAGCTGGACATCGCCACAATACTACCGGTATAACAAGAGCTCTAGGCAGGCTTCAATTGATCACTTACTCAACCCCCTACCACACGAACCGCCATCTTGCAGTGCACCCCCCATCCTCGTCAACCCTGACGCAGCTTGCGTTACATCCTGACCATCAGCTGGCATACCTGCCTATTATCAAATACATCCATCCATCCATCCTTTTACCTCAGCGACAAGTCCTGATTTCGTAGAGTTAATAAGGTATATACATTCAAGCGAGTGGATGGACAGTTATTGCACCGGCACGCCACGTTTAACCAATGGAAATAATAATCTTTGACTGCAGAGTCACGGAGGAGTCCTAATTTCCCTCGCTAATACCTCTTCCGCACAAGGGCGTGGTCGGTTCATCCATCCAGCTACAATACGAAATCCACACTTGCAATACCCCCAGGGCGGGATCGCTGGTCTCAAGTATCTTAAGGGATACTCTGAGGAATGCTGGATGGCGAAAAATGTACAGTATTTTGCGATTGGCCCTCTTCAGGAGCGGAAGATAGTCAGGCAGCGTATCCAGTAAATCTCCATACTTGCGTAGCTAGTAAGATAGCCAATAGCGAATTTATTAATTCGGACAGACTATATATCCTCAGGCGGAGTTAAGGTGTATAGAAAGACGCGGGAGATATAGGCTATCAGTAATTCGTTTACCTATTACAGAGGGCGAAAAAGATCGCCCCTAAACATCTCCTCGGACGCTGCTGAGCAGGCAGTTATAAAAACCACCCGTACAACCAAGTTAAAGGCGGCTTTCTACTCCTGGATACTAGACTCCGGGGCTCGATAGAGAAGATAACTCCTCGGTATATCTCCATTTAGCTTAATAGTTTTGATAAGTACTAAAAGGGATAATTCGTCCAATAACTGCGGGTTCCGACTTAGTGCGAGGCTTTTTTCGCCTTTACAGTACTTGAGGAGCTATTATAGGGTCTTGGCGCTCCCCGTATCTGCGCTTGGATCGACTGGTCCTTATACCTCGTCTGAAATGGCTGCGATATCGTCTATGATAACAGTAGTGGGGCTCTGAGAAGAATCCATTGTGTCGGTTATTTCCGAGGACTCGTCGCCCATCAGCCCTTGAAGTCCAGATGTTTGTCGTCGATTATTGCAGTTCTTCGCCATCCCCAGCGGGTGAAACTTCGAAGGGACAAGGCTCTTCAGGTCGGCTGAAACCTACGAAAGATTGAAAACGTTCTCTTTCCCCCTTTCCCACCCAAAAACAAGCTTGACGAGAGAATAGAATTTTGATAAATTAGACACATAAAAAAAAATCCAGCTCCATTACAGAGATTTTATAACTTTGTTATAAAAACCGCAATCTTTACGGAAGGCGTTGAGGAACGGATCACCGCGCCTCGGAGGTTCTCCCCATGTACCACAAGTAATCTGAAAATTATCAAGCCTTCTTCCTCCCTCTCCGGGCATCTTATATTTAGAGCTCGACTCGTACAAATTACCGGACCTCGGGGGAATTTTACTTTTGTACAGATTTGGGATCATGGTTATAACCCTTCAGTCAAAGCTCCCCATGAAACGGTGCGGTAGCTTCAATATGTCAGCCAACTCACGCTCAAGCGGCACCATACAAGGAGACTTACGAATTCGGGTTGTAGTAACAATGCCCTTACCCTTACCCGTGCCTTTTCCAATTGGTCCCGCACCACTTCCGGGCTCTTTTCCTTTTCCCTTTCCCAAGTCCTTGCCTTTTCCGGTGCCCTTCCCGTCTCCGGTATCCTTGCCCTCTCCACCATCCTTTCCCTTTCCTTTTGTAAGCGGCAAAGGCCCAAAGTCGGGAAGATTGAGGTCTACTCCAGGAGTAGTGCCTTTCCCGGGCATGCCAGGATTAGTACCCTTACCTGGTTTCCAATCCAAAGACGGGAAGGGAACAGGGCGCGTGATCAACCCAGGTTTCGTGAGGGTCAAATCCGCCGCCACAGCGTCCCACTATTAATGTTAGGCACCTGACAGTTACCCATGCACGGGTGAGGGAACTTACGAGGTCGGTCATGTAGTATCGCTTGGCAAGCTCCTGTCCGCTCTCCTTGCAATCCATTTCCTTACTCCCGCTAGACCGGGGACAAAGCATCTGTCTGACCATGGCGAAACCGCTCACGGCGTCCTTCAGCTCAGGGTCCATGGGCACCGACCAGTTCTCTTGCTTCCATTTAAAACAGTAGGCCTCGCCCCAGTACTCCTTGTCGCAGATGCCCATGAGAAGCTGCACCTCTTTCTGTTCCTTTTTCTCGGCTTCCGTCGTTGGTCCGTCTAGCTCACTCCATGCCTTGTGAATGACACCCATCTGCTGAATGATCTTGATCTATTCCTTGCTGGTGCATTGCCTCATGTAGGCCTCTGGGTCAGAATTGGGATCCACCGTGATCTCTTTGTCCAGTTCATCGATCGGAGCTTGGTTGTCACCGGTATCATCTCCACCAGGGGATTCCGTCCCTGGGTCCGCGCCGACGTCGAGGTCCGAGTCAAAAGGATCGTTATTATCGTCATCGTCGTCATGGTTGTCACCCGACATGCCCTCCCCAGAATCGTAATGCGGATTATCTTTGTACGGCAACCCGTCGGCGTCACGACACTGCTGCTCCTTGACCTCGCACGTGCCCGTCAATTTTGCACCGTGACCTTCAGGATCGTTGTACGCATCGACAAATGCACGGTCACCCTTTTTCTCCACGTATTCGTCCTTTGGTCCAAGTATAGCTCCCTCAACTAACCCTCCCGCAAAGCCAGCTATCGGTGGGGAAATAAGCTTGGCAGCTGTATTGCCACCGGGAATCTTCGACGCGATTATCGCGACCGTTCCTTCAACGCAAAGCCCAACAACCCTGACCATCATGTCGTAGTTCTCTCCTGCCTTTTTTATTTCCCGTTCTTTATTTTCTTTAGCGGCCTTCTCGCGGTCCGAGGGTGATGCATCTTCGTAATACACGTTGCCGTTCTCGTCCCTTTTCTTCTGTGGCGTCTTGTGGCTGGGGGATGAATACTTGGCGAGATCGTCGACGTTTGCATTCAGCGCGGTGAGGATGAGTCGGGTGTGTTCAGCTGATGCTTCAATCTGGGCGAGGCAATTGGTCGCTGCCATGGTTGCCCCGATCCAGCGCTCTCGATTGCCGGTGAAGAAGGTGTTGGCGCAGTCAGTCGTGGGCTTGCCGATGAGATCACAGAATTGCACAATCTCGGGCTGGTGACCAGTCGCTGCCTTGATGACGGCCTGCGCGTGGGCTGAGGATAGGGTCCTCGCCCATGTGCAGGCAGTGAGGGAGAGCAAAAAGAGGTACAGTGAAAACATCATGCTGCTGCTGGGACTATGGGATGCTGGGCTGAGCAGGAAACGCCCAGCTGCTAATAAAATGTCGTTTCGGCCTTTGTGAACAGGAGCGGCTGAAGAATCTGACCTGAATTGGGAATAGTGGGAAGCTATCTCGTGCGATTGTCAGTGAATTAAGTCGGGGGGGGGGGGGGGGGAATTCCGGACACCCCTGTACGAATATCCGTGGAGAACGCCACGCTAAAGCTTAGCGAGACGAAGACTGCTGTTGCGGCGCAGCATAGGGGGTAAAACCGACCGAAAAAAGCAAAAGAGAAATATCAGCGATAGCTTAGTGCCGGCTCGCCAAGGTACAGCAATCATCGAGCTAAATTTTGGCGTTTGCGCCACTAAAATCATCTGTCGATTTTAGGGCGCTGCTGTCACTGTAATGGGGCGGAGTAAGACAGTTTTTCGATCAGAGGTGTAAAGTTGTCAGAAACGCTGCACTCTCCAACCACAAGAATTAAAATGGTTAAACCCCCTTGAATTGAATTGCTCGGTGCAGTTCTGGCTGGTGGCTAGAACCCTTCTTGTGGACCTATTGCTCGGCTTCAGCCTTCGGCACGGCGGTGGCTGTGGAGCCCTATCGCTGCGGTAGTGCAAAGCCATTATGTCAACCCCCAGCACCCAGGGAAGCCACGATGCACGCCCACAGGGGTCCATCACCAACGGACTCCCTAGCGTGGGACTATTGGTCCAGCAGGGAGGTTGGGCGGCAACAGTGGGTCGGAACCCGAAGGATATGGGAGGCAGAACCTCCCCAAGCAGATTGACTCTTCTTCTTTCCTGTATCTTAGCAAGGACCTTTGAGGCCGTTGAAGATTATCGTGAATCGAGACTGTTAGTGCCTACCGTGGGCCATCTGACGTTCCAAGCCGACGACACGTCTCCTTGTTACACCCTGCCAGCCGTGCGATTCAGGGACTCCCACAACCCCTGAATCTGGGCCCCGCAATCTGACAAGATCCTGCACTCGTCAACAAGCGTTTTCGTCGTAGGAGCCAAGCTTCCGGTGCAAAAAAGAGTATTCGCGCTGCTCATACGTCCCTGTGCAATGTTGAGGTAGGGATGTTGTAAGCCAAATGCATTTGGGGGGAGCAGTACGGAAACTACTTCCCAGACGTTTTGACTGATGATCAGGTACATGTAAACTGCCCGAAACCCCCCCCCGATCTTGATATTTCTGAAACTTTGGTTGGGTAAGCGTTCCCTACTCCAAGTTACGTATACGTCAGCCAGTGTTAAGCCCACATTCTAACGTGATCGCTCCCAAAAGAGAAGCCAGAATTCTGAAGTTGGGTCTCCGAACCTGATGGGCTTATGAGAAAGTCGACAGGTGGTGTTCCTGACCACCTGCCCTGACTCATGTGTGTATGTGTGCAGCTTGGAGCTTAAAGTGGGGAACTTACCCTATAATTTTAGGAATTTTCAGGGCCATGGGATTTCGGGCAGTTTACCTTATCATCAGTCATAAGCTGGGGGACTAAAAGGGGCCTTTAAGGCTGCAGCTCAGGGAAGACATGGAATCAGGGAAAGCCCAGGACAAATCGGCTACAACTCACCCCAGCTCACCTCAGCTCAGGACCACGAACAAAAATGGAATTTTCATAAGCCCAGACAACAAGGCTGTTTCTATGCTGCATGCATCATGCGACTGCAATGTTGGCCGGCCTGACAAGGAGGTCGACCAACTCACAATCTACTGGGCGACGGCGCGTGATTGCGCAACAAAGATACTTTCTTGCATTGCTGCGGAGACCTGCATGCTTTGCTCCACATCAAAGCGAGGTTCAGCGGAAGAGTTTCGCGGGCTCTGATGCCACCGTAGACGGTTAAGTATAACATGCACCGTGTGCGTAGAGCATGATGCACGTGAGGTGAAGACCAAATCAAAATAGTGTTGAAAAACAGAAGTAGGAGTGCTTTGAAGAGCTAAAGGCAAGGCTGTTCACTTTCAGGATGGGAACCAATTTTGGCCATGTTTATGTAAGGGACCAATTCTGGGGGACCAATTCTGGGCCTACTCGGCTAGAGTTGAAGCAGTTCAGTATGCTGTGGCGCAGCGCGCCGAAAAGGGTACTTAGCCTGAGCAAAGATGAGCAAGCCTGAGCAAATACTGAGCAAAGACTGAGCCGGGCCTGAGCCGGAGGGAGCAGTGTCACGTGGGCGAGGTATAAAAACGGAAATTTCGTGTACCCAGATTCGTCTCATATTAACAGGAGGTCCCAATTTTGGGCCAACAGTGTCCCAAAACTAGTTGAACTGTGGAATACTGCCTATTCGTCTACACTATGTTTGGCGATATCTCTGATCATTTCTTAAGCAGTACCTGAGTATTGCCTGAGCAAGGTGACTAAGGGTGGTGTGGGGGACCGGGGGTTGGTGAGGGCAACTTTAGGGTAAAACAACAACACTGGCCTTTGTTTCACAAGCTGCCCTCGAAGGCGGATCCTGCAGATAAGTACTAGATCAGTAAGGCTTGACGCCAGGTCTTCCTTTCTGAAGCTTCAACATATTCTGAGCATGTATCGCGCAGTAAGCCTACCTTGTCGCGAAAGACGGCGAGAGAAATTTTGAGCTGTTTTTCAGCAGCGTTGTTGCTAGGCCACACCGGGAAGCCTACCTTACATAAGCCCTGTAGCCTTGAGAACTCGTAGCGAGAGAAAAAAGGTCTATTCAAGTAGCTACCTTGCCGCCTGTAGTACCTTCTCCTTGGAAACGCCTCGTAGAGTGATCAAGGCGTCCTTCTTGGAACTTTCAAACTCGTTCAAACTCGATTACCCCCTGAGCAACTGACTCGGCACCATCCACTTCGCATCTGCCTCCTCCATTCCACCCTTTGCGATGAAAACAACTTCAATAATAGATTCAAGTCATACTTCAGCAGCTTCATCATGCACGGATGACCCTCCTTCACTCATCCATCTCAACCAACTCTCAAGATCCTTAACAAGTTGCTCCCCAACTCCCACTTCCACAGCACAATCCTGCCAGCTGACAGAAACCTCCAGACCCTTCCCCTTCACAGACACAGCCCCAACATTGACCGCCGCACCCGCCACTTCACCACCCATCACAAACGCCGCCCGCCCACAGCACCACACAGCATCCCCACTCCCCTCCTCAGACAAACCACCACCATCCAGCACCCCAATATTAGACACATTCCAAGACAGCGATCTGGGCTTCCGGGTTTGACTTTTGACCGTCCCCCGCCAGTCCGTCACGACTCGCATCAACCCCACGATATCATTCCGCGTGCCCTTGTCCAGCCTCGCCTGGATTTCTTCCCGCACCCGCGATGCAATCTTCCACACCATACCCTGTACCTCCTGGGTGTGCGGAACCCCTGACGAGCCACCCCCCCCCCCAAGACCTTGCGAATCTCCCTCGTCTCAACCACGGTGAAATGATGCTCGACCGCAGACACAAAGTTAGCCATTGTATTCTCGGGGGTGAGGCTGTTAATAGGGGACGAAAAGCGGCGGGTGTTCAGTGCGGTTCCCCCCGCGAACGCTGGTGCGGTTTGCTTGTCTAGTTGGGATGACAGGGAGAATAGCACAACTGCGTTCAGAAGGCCGGTTAAGGTCGTGTGGTGCTCGCGGCATTTATGCAAGAGTTTGGTCAGGGAGTGGTGGTCCACTGAGAATCCACGGACGCGGGTCTCGAAAGGGGTGGTGCGGATTGGCGCCCAGGTTGCCTTCGTGTTTGCTGTGGTTTTTGGAGTTAGTAGTCGAGGTCGAAATTCCTTCCATGCGCTGGACAGAAGGTATGTGGGCGTGATGGGGTATTTGGCCCAGTGTTCCTGCGGCGGTGGGAAGGTGTTGGTATCCACTTCTCCAGATATGAAAGTCTCGTCGGACGTTTCTGAAGGCGCCGGGTGGTTGAGGTGCCGCAGGAGAGTCTCGTGGAAGATCTTGCCGCTGACGCCGTCGAAGTTTGCGTGGTTCCAGGCAAAGATGACTTCGATGTGTTGGTTGTGGGGATCGTGTAATAGGGTGACTTTCCACCCGGGACGGTCTTCGAGATCAGGAAATCGGGAGTCGAGGTGGGAGGGGATGGTGGTTTGGTAATGGTGGGTGAGGTCGTGAGGGGATTCAACTTCAATCCAGGAGACGAGCCATCTGATGTCGATTTCTTTTAGGCCAGCCCATCCTGGCCTTTTGGAGTCTTCGCCGATGAGTACGACGCGGAGGAGAGGGTGTTCGAGGATTGTTTGGCGGATTGCTTGGATGAACAGCACCTTCACGTTTTTGGCACACTCCCCAGCGGCGAATCCTTTGGGGATTGGGTATTGGCAAGTGACTACGACGCCATAGAGGTGGCCGTAGAGGTGTAGTGTGGATTGATACGTCTCGCTTTGCGGCGTTAGTAGGTAGCAAAAGCGGCATCCCGTGCATGCCAAGGGTTTGGGTCATAATTACAGGTCCCCGAGCGGTCTGATGATTTTTGTGTGGTTGTTTGTAGGATCCCGAGCGGTTCGAGCCGCGTGCTGTTCCCATGCCTCGATAGCCGCCCCAGGGCCCATCGTGAGGAGTATACTGTGTGGAATGGGGGTTCTCACCAGGGGCGGATGATTGACGATGCAGTCAAACGCTCATGGTGTTGTGATGATGGGTTGAAACTTGACTTTAACAGTCGCACGTCTCTTGGAAATCGAGTCACGCGTTTACCAGATTACGCGTTGACGACAGTAAGCCCGGCCAGCTATTGGTCCGCCCCTCATTCTGGGCATGCATTGCCAGCCAACAGGTGCCCAAGTGAGCATCAGAACCCATCACCTTCGTTGAAAAGGGATTATGTCCATAATAGGTGTCTGTCTGTATTTGGCTGTAGTGCAATGCACGGAGTTTGGAAAATGCTTGAAAACTGGACCCGCAACGCCAAGCCATTGTTGCCCAAAATGTTCTCCCAGCTGAGTGGCCCCCTATATTATAGTGGGGCAGCATTGTCCATTGTCTCGATGCAGCATTTGAACCCTGGCGCGTCCGCCCTAACTAGCCGTGCTATCGACTGACAATTGCCAAGGTCGACTAAGGCGGTTTAGTCGGGCCTCCTTCTCAGCTGGAGATTTCACCTGGGCTGAGAGTTGGAAAGGGGATCAAAAAGGAGGAGACGCCCTCTCCATGGTGCGCGGGCTTGTCATCTTTCTCTGTTGTGGTTCAAGAATTTAGCCGAAGTTTGAGGAGTTCCTCATCGTCAGTTGGTCCACGATGCACCCCCTCCAAGCATCGACGTTTTTCGCTCTCTCTTCGCTGGCCTTGGGTGACTTGCTCCCTGGGACATGCGACGTCAACCGCGCCCTCGGGTACTTTGCTGGCATCTGCCGGCGTCAGGGCCCACTCCCCGAAGCGTGCCTTCCCAGCATCGCCGAGCAGGCCACATCGTTTTGCAACAACTTCCTCAGCGTGGAGCCGGCCACGTCCTACACGACAATCGTCTCGACCTTTGGCGTGATTGAGACCACCACAGAGCTAAGCGCAGCCACAACCACCACGGTCGAGTCGACGACAACAACCACGACGGCCACCGAGATCGTCGAGGCCGCGTCAACACTGGTCGTGACTTCCACGCAGACCGTCACGACCAGCATCTGGTACAAAAACCGTCGCGCTGCCTCATAAGCCGCCAGCTGCACCAGCCTCCGGCCTCAACGTCTGACACGCCTCCCCGCCGAACGCGTCTCGTCAGCCTGCAGCTGCATCGGCGTGAGCGCCGCCCCCGAGTCGACCACAATCGCCACTGAGCTCAGCGTCGGGACAAGCACCGACACGGTCACGGCCACGTTCACATCCACCGAGACCATCACGTCGACTGACGTCTCCACGCTGGTCTCGTCGGCCACGACGACCCTCCTCGACGTCAGCACCACCACCACGATCGTGACCGCGACCGAGACCGTGTACACCAAGTTTTGCAACGACGCCATCGCCTACTGGGGCGTTCACCCGCCGGCTCAATACGTCTTTAACAATGTTGGCCAGTCGGCGAACCGCTTCACCTGCTGCGAGTACTGCGCAAACAACTACGTCAACGTCGTGGCCTCTGTGTACGGCACTGTAGGCCCCGGCGTGTGTGGGTGTGTCCTCAACAGCGTGCAAGCCCTCAGTGGCGTGACTGAATGGTGCCCATTGGGCACCTTGTCTACGCCCTACACGGGACCTCCCGTCAATGGTGGGTATGCTATGCCCGGTCTATGCGGGCCGATGGGAAGGTTACAGTAATGGGGCACAGTCCGTTGGGTTATAAAAGTTCAATCCCCAATAATTAATGATTATACTTCGTACCAGCCCATTTGTGAGAACATCTCAAAGTCCCGCTGGGTCACACCGATGATTTTGAGCCTATACCTTATATACCGGGCCCTATACAGCCAAGAACCTGACGAGGTATCATACGGCTAAATGCCAACCACGACGTGACACACATTCCCCAAACCCTACAAGCAATGCAAGCTGTCACCTTTCCACCTTACATGGACAGACTCCAACGATTTGAACTGACCCAAATTCTCAACGGGCCATACTGGCTTCCGCATCACTCACGCTATCCACCATGCCACCGCTTATCACGATCCTAACACTCCCCTCCCTCTTCACCCTCGCCGCTGCCACCTCTCCCGCCCTTTGCGGCTGGGGCCTCCCCCGCAACCCCCTAACCCACCTCCCCCTCTGCCCCGATCCCTTTCTCCCCTCCTCACCCCCCACCTGGACCCCCT
>Ga0247760_1002792_pt1 | contig 12498 bp, 18 predicted proteins | sample UWRJL171409R4_FD_179936 | JGI IMG/M metagenome (GOLD analysis project Ga0247760, IMG submission 179936) | Plant litter microbial communities from Arlington Agricultural Research Station in Wisconsin, United States - UWRJ-L171-409R-4 | ecosystem: Environmental > Terrestrial > Plant litter >...
GCGTGGGGGGGGAGGGGGGGGGGGGGGGGGGGACTGACCATGTGATTTCTGATTCCCTCGCCTGTTGTGTTGGCCAGAAACTCGCGCGGCCCAGAGCTGTGTGGTGCCGTTAGGCGGGTGGGGATTTCTGACTCGAGGCATGGGCCCATGGGGGAGTTGACTTGAAAGATGTTGACAGGACGCATGTTGGTCGTTGGGAGCGGGAGTTGGGAGGGCAGATGGTTGTTGGGCTGCTGAAGAAAGGTGCTAAATTCTAAAATTGAAGCTTGCAGTCAGATGGAAGTGATAGTGGCGTATACGGTGACGGTGACGAGTTGATAATGGCGGTGGTGCTAATGCTATTGATAATGTCTGGTGTCACGTCGTTGATGAGGGCCGATAGCCATATTTATACTCTTGTACCCCTATCAGTCGGGAGCTCGCTCCACCATCGGCGCCGTGTCCAGACAAATTCGGCATGGCCGCCCCTCACGAAGTGTCAAAATGATGCCGGTGCGGCTGCTCTGCAACATGGCCCGGCAGCTCGGCCGGTTTGAGCCGAATGGAGAAAAGGTGCGGGCCAAACACCACCAAAGAGAGAAAAAAAAAGCCCTGCTTTGTTGCCGGTCGCGGGTTAACTCAGAGGTTGGAACAAAAAATATTTCTGGACGGTTTGTCCTTGGTGGCTCGCGTATGTCTCGCGCGTGCTGCTGCAGCGCCAGGGGGGGGCAGGCGAATCGGGAGGGCCAGTGTGTGCGATCGGCAGCGGGGATAGATAAGGTAAGGTCGGTTGTGGTATTGCAAGTCGGCAGTGGCAGGTCCATTGAGGTTGATGGAATTGCGATTTTATTGCCTCATCGTGTCTGGGGCGCCTGGGATGCCGGCCGACCAGATGAGCCGGCTGGCACCGGTGAACGCTCGTGCAGGCGCGCAGGAAAGAAGGTGCTGACCGGTGGGGGGCCCTCGAAGACTTGCAGGCCGTTTACATATGCGGCATTCTGGGAGCGCTGGAATGGCTGATGTGCTACATGTGGGCATGCTACCGAGACGCTGCCCCGGAGTGGATCGGGTGGAGAATAGGCGTGTTGGCAAGGGCCGGGACGGGGACCGATCACGGGAGGAGGGGCGATGCACGGCCAAAAGTGCCGGGAGTGCGTGCTGGCTTGCCTTGGCTTTCGGGTTGCGGTTTCCAAAACCCTACCTACCACTTACACGACCGCACGGCAGGTGCGTTGTGCAAAGCGGGCCAGGCCGCCCAGTGGTCCAATGGTCCAATGGCCAGTGGTCCAGCAGCCCAATGGTCGAGTGCTGGCATTTTTCCCATGCTGCCATGAAACGGGACTTTGGCGGCTTTTAGGCGTGCAGGGGACCATTGGTGATCGCTCAGTGGTGCCCTGGGGCTGCATGTCGCATATGCCAAGACCGCGGGCGGTCCAAGCTGCTGCACAATCGAGTTGCGCTCACCACTAACTATTTTGAAGACCTGCCCCCGTGGACCTACCAGGCCTGGGGGAAGTGCGTCGGCCCGGCCTGACGCGCGGGGACTCGCACGGGAGTGGTTGGTGCTGATCATTGCCATAACCGAATCTCTGCAGCGGTCGTACGATGGGTAGAAGGGGTGAATGTACAGATGCAACATCAGTGAGAACATCGCCATTTACGGTAACTCAATCCTTCTGTGCCTATGGCCTTGTTCTATGGTCCAGCCCGTACCAGGGCACCCATGGTCTGCCTCTAGGTGTCACACCACTATCATATGCACCTTAGTTCCAGTGGGCTCATGGCCCCAACGGCACCTAGTGCACAAATCGCCGGAACGTGATCTCTGGTAAAGCCATCGGTTGATCGACTCGGGCTCCGATAGCGCACGCGTGGTTAGATCGGCACATGCTGTACCTGCCGGCGTTATTCATCCCCAATGTTACGCTTTCGTCTGCCAGTCCAGTGCTGATGCCATCCGCTAATGCAGTAGGCCGGAGACATCTCTCCAGGGTAATTTAGGGCAGTTTCGCATGTTATGAGCGCAGGAGACAGGTACCTGGTAGTCTTACTACGTCGGATGTCCCAATCATACACCGTCTTCGGAGTTCTAGACCCTGGATTACGCCTGGACCAGGCCGTCGACCAGGGTGATGTTGCACTTGTTCCCCTTGGCGTAGGTGAAGAACTTCATCAGCTGCGTCATCATGTCCTCGCTCATATCCTTGCTGATCATGGCGCCCCTGCATTCGCGGAAGAAAAGGGCCGTAGCGAGCCGCATCTCCATTTTGGCGAGGTGGATGCCGATGCAGCTGCGGGAACCGAGACCGAAAGGCTGTGCGACGCGTCGCTGCTTCTCCGTGGGGTGCTCAAACCGTGTCTCGTCGAAGTGCTCGGCATCGGGGAACAGGCTGTCGTCTCTGACCATAGTCCACTGCTGCGTCGAAATATCAGTGCCCCCTGGGATGAAGTACCCGAGCCAAGTGACGCCCTGCTCCGGCACCTGGCGGATGATGTTGCCCGATCCGGGATTGTACAGGCGCAAAACCTCGTCGAGGACGTTGTTGAGCAGCGGCAGCTTCTCGACGTCCTTATCCGTAAACTCTGGATCCAGGGTTGCCACCTCGGCCTCCATCCGGCGGCGCAGATCCGGTCGGCGTAGCACCGCCCAGACCATATAAGTCAGCGCCATTCCCGTCGTGTCCGATCCCGCTAGCAGAAACCCCGCCGCCTCGGAGCGAATCGCATCGTCCGTCAGCCACTTGGCATCCTCATCGCCTTCCCGTGCCTTGTCCGCCAGGGCGAGCATGTTGCTGAACAGATTCTGCCTCCCACGTCCCTCATCGCGCAGGTTCTGCACTGCAACAGTCCCCTTCTCGATAATCACCCGATTCGCATCCAGAATCTGCCCCAGCGCGCCCCAAAACCTCCCCACCACCCTCAGCACGACCTTGGGAAACATGCTGTTGAGTATGATATTCACCCCCGCGCGCTCCAACGCACCGAAATACTCGTCCCCTACAGCCCCTTTCCCCTCTCTTTTTTCCCCGTCCATCAGCTCAAAACTCTCCCCAAACGACAACAACGCTATTACGTCCCCAGCCATCAACCTCCACCACTTACAGACATCCGCCGTCCCCCTCTCGCCCTCCTCCCGGATCTTCCTAAAATTTGCCGATTCCACCTTCCCCTCACCCGACCCTCCCAGTTCTCCCTCAACACCTCCATCGCCAACGCCCGTGCAAACAACTTCCTTCTCTTCGCATGGACTTTGACATCAGTGATACTAAAGAGCATGTGATCCGGCCCGACCCTGATCTTTTCGTGGAAGGTCGTCTTCCGAAAGCCAGAGCCCATCCGGTGGATATCCTCCCATATCGAGGAGTCGTTCACGGCGACCCGAGTCGGGGAGAGGCGCACGATGGGGCCATAGCGAGCGAAGAGGGAGTGCGTCCAATGGGTGGGGGTGCCGACGAGGCGGTGATATTCCAGAGCGAGAGGGGTGAATTTTGTGTAGAGGGGACCGGGGAGCCTGGAGAGGGGGGAGCGAAAATTGTTGAAGAGGGTGTAGAGGATGTGGGTTAGAAAGAGGAAGAGAGCGGTAACGAGAACGAGGATGGGGGTTAGCATTTCAGGGAGCCAGGGGTTGAACGTGATGGGTTGACTCCGCGTTTTGATGGCGTCGAGGTCGACCAGGATTGACGGGTCTGTTGTCCAACGCGTACAGTAACACAGGTTGTGTTACGATGCGGTGGGAAATGGAGGACTCGGTTGCCGCGATTAATGGTGGGGGCTAAAGTATTTTATACGCTGCTGACGAAGATACCAAGACCCAGCATTGTGGTCGCAGATTCTTGTGCCGCAAGAAGCTGCAGGCATTCATCGGTGGCACTGCGTGGCGCCGACGCTTATTGGAGGACACACAGTCCGAGTGACATTCGGACAAGGGCTTACGCCCCCGAAATTGGCGCCGAGTCTTGTGGGTTTTTTCTCAGTCATGATATGATGGGACACCGCATTTCACGGAAAGGTCGCAGACGTCTCGAAGGATCAAGGTGAACTTGTTATTACTGATTAGGACTAATGCTTCATTGTCTGCGTATAAATCTTGCATCGTCAATCTGAGCCGAGGCCGCCCTGCCGATCATGTCTTACCGTCATCCTCAGGTTTGACTCCCTAACATCTCCACAAACCGGGAACCGCCCCTCGCTAGGCAAACACGCCGTGTCAACTAGCGCCAAAACAGTCTCACCCATCCACACTTTCCGGTTTCTTCACCCTTCACGCTGGCGCTGTGCCATTGCACAAAATCCAAAATCTTACGGATTACCGTCAGTCAAACCCATGCCTCCCGCCCACCTGCAGGTGCATCATCGCCAGCCCGCATTTCCGAGCCTGTCACATCACTACTACGCCCTGCGAGAATCACTCTCCCCATCTCGATGCCCTGTGTACCGCTCGTCCCCATCGCTATGCCGAGCGGTGTCAAGCCATCCTCGTCGGGTATATCCCCGTCTGCTCTGGCCGCGACTAACCGTTCCACAACAGAAAGGCTCTTACTTCCAACCGCCCAGTGTAATGGTGTTCGTCCCCGACTATCCTTCATGCCAATCTGTGCCCCGTATCGAAGCAACATCGCCGTGCAATCGGGACTGCTGTGTGCGAGATGCAATGCCGTGACGCTCTTCACCGCCAGTGGTTGTCGATATCGATTTCCATGCTGTAGATCCCCTCCTCTCTTGCGCCCTTGCAACCCCAACCCCACAGCAACCTCCGGACGAGGAGGACAAATTGACAAGGCCGCCTCAAACCTCGCATCTACCCTCGCATCGTTCTGCAGTAAGACACCAAGACACGCCGACCTGTCCGCAAAAACCGCAACATGAACAGGTGCCATACCCATCCCGCCACTACCACCCAGCAGGCCTTTTCTTACCCCACTCCCAACAATCCGATCGACATCCCCGCCGTATCTCACCAACGCCTTCAAAACCTCCACCATCCCCAGCACCACCGAAGCAGTCAACGGACTCGTAGACTGTGTCCCCATATTCGCATCCGCACCACACCCCAACAAAAACTCCACCATAGCAAGATGCGACTTTGGCCGGACTGGGGCGCGAGGTGACGCAATGGCTGCGAGGAGCGGAGTTGTGCCGAGGGCGTTGGCGGTGTTGATGAGAACTTTTGTTGGGTTTGTGAAGAGGGAGTGGATGACGGAATCGATGTCGAGGTTTGTGCAGGCGGTGATGAGGCCGGAGATTTCGGAGATGGAGGGTTTCGGTGGCGACGCGGCGGCGGCGAAGGTGAAGTAGCGGGAGAGGGAAATGAGGCCGATTTGTCGTGGATGTGGTCGGGATGATGGTTGTTGTTCGGTATGGAAGGTTTCGGCCGCGGAGGAGATCTTAGAGGCGAGGATTTCGTCTTCGGAGATGGTATTGTTGTTGGCGGCTAGTGGTTTGTGTGCGCAGGTACAGCTGCTGCTGTGCATCCATACGGCGGGTGTTGGGTTGGGAGTCCATCGGTTAGATGACAGCAGTTCGCGGCATTCTGTTATTGTCTTGTTTGCTTTTCTGGACACGCTTTTCCAACCCATCCGCGCGAGCGCCTGTTCGCTAGCGGTCCTTGAAATGGGCGTGCCAGGGCCAGCGCCCCAGTGCTGGGAGTTGGCCTTGACAGTCAGTGTTCTTGTTCCCGTCATCTGTGCCAGCGACTTGTGTCGGGTGTCTTTGCAATGTTATTGATGTCGACGTGGGTGATAGTGGCGCCTTCGAAACTCGAAATTGTGAAGATTTCTTCTTTTGGCCTGGAATGGGTCCTGGATATATCTGGCGACTTTCGGAAGCCTATATCGTGACTCTGCGTCGTTTGTCCGTCGGGATGCGCCTCGGCTCCCTCACCGTGTGTGACGTTATCAGCCTCAGTCCAACAAAGCCCCGCGGCTTGGTGGCAGTCTCACGGCATAATCTGCAGCGGTGCCACGTCAAACACATTTTCTATCTCGGCGTTTGCCGGCGCTGCGTCTGCAACTGTGCGATCTTTGCAGGCCTGATGAATCAATGCATGCATGGCTCAAATCAATGTCTCAGGCCCGGATCTTTGGCATCAATATTCTTATCGTCAGCCGCATCCATTACCGTCGGCAAACACTTTCAGTGACGGGAGATTGCTGTTCTCCTGGTCAGCTACTCGGTGTGGTGCCGGTTTGTGGAACGTCAGCGGAATACGAGATCTGAATGTGGACTTCCCGGTGACTAACAAACCACTGCGGGATCGCAAACTGTTACTCAGTCACGCGCTAGTGATTACAAGTTTTCGCGCATCTCATATCGCCCCATCAGACACCGCAGGTAATCCTCGCCCCTGCGGTAAAGTTGCACAACATAGACGGGTAGCTGCACCGTGTGCTAGCTTATCGGCGAGAGATTACAAGTCCAATAAAGCCATTCTTGCAGCTAGACGATTGTTTTCCCTCAATATTGGATTCTCGGCAGGATCTACTATTGCTGCCTGATGTGGTGTTTGAGCATCACTGACATGTGCAAACACTGATCAAAAATGAAGTCACCGCCAAAAATAACCTCTCCCGCCGGGAATTGAACCCGGATCCCGAGCGATGACAAGATGACAAGCTCATATACTGACCACTATACTACGGAAGATTTCAGGTGTGGGCACCTGATGTAGGGTTAGGGTTCTATTGCGAGACGTTGTGAATTAGCCCCCCATGTAGAGAGTAACTCCGCTTTTGGAGAGCGGATGCAGTGTGTAACCTCAAATGAAGAGGCCAGCGCCATCCCCACATCCTTGACGGTGTTTTTTTGCGCACCGCAAAGAAGGACTTGGGGAGGGGATGTGCTGAATTCTGCCTAATTTCCGCCACCCGCTGTCGTCGTCACCATTCTCAATCTCAAATGTTCTGGAATACTTCTTTAATAACTTTAATTGTGGTTCCCCTGCTCGAAAGCGGGTATCGTGGACATCCTTGACCCGGAGGGTGGGTATCCCTCCTCTGCGGATCTTCATCTATACAGCGACCGAGGTAGAACCGCTCCTGTCAATTCTGGATTGGCGCTCAACTAGTCTATCTAAACCGTCCTCTCGTTTATCTCGTCAAAGTTGGGGTAGCAGTTCGTCAATATTCTCCAAACGCTGTGGTGGACAACTTGAACGAGAAGCATTATTACCCAGGTACCTTGCTTGCCCAGAAACAGCTGTGTCTACAAAGGATGTCTGGCATCTATGCCGCTTGCGAGGTATCGAACCCTTTCTCCCCAAAGGACGGTAGGTCTCTGCAATTTTGGAAGCCCAGCGTCGCCAGTATCTCAATTGTCACAGTGGTCTAGATTATTCCATGCACCGGCTCGACTCCTATTCTTTCGCCAAAATATTCCCAATCTACCTATGCAGTTTCCAATTTCGTCGCTCAATCTCGGCCGCGATGGCGCCGTCGATTGACCTCCATCACCGAGATATCCGATATTACCTACTGTCACCCTCAATCCCAAATGCTGCCGAGAAAACCAGGTCGCGCAAAATGCCCAATCTCATCATGGTCACCCTCGATGTTTGCCTGTAATCGCCCCTTCTCCGGGGCCAGGGCGGCAGGGGTGGGGTTTGCGGAAGAATAAACACGGCTAGATTGGCTTAGACCATTTTCTCTTGGACAAAGGCATGGCGTCTAATCGGGGCCAATCACCTTGCCGTCTGTTTACCCCGGATTTATCCATGAGGTATCTCAATATGCGGCAGTTCACCTCGACATGTAGCCAAACATGTCAAGGCCACGGAGTCCGGCACAGCATGCGGGTCCAACCAGTACGGCTTCGAGGGGCGGGAGACACACCGAAGGAGTGCGGATGATGGCCTGGACCGGGATTATGGATGGGCCCGCCACTATAGTATTCGCTGCGTGTTCCTTGGGGCTTCCACACTCATATAATGGGCAACTGAGGGACTCCCGTCACACAGAGCCTCCCCTCTCGTGTGTGTTTGCTGTCCCGGTGTCACTATTCCCAGTCGTCCCCCTGACCACAGTCTTTCCCAGTCAAGATTCTCAGCCCTCTTCCTCCACGATGAAGACCCCCATGATTGCCGCCGGCGCCACGGCGCTCCTCGCGCACCAAGCAGCCGCGCAGTTCGCCCAGGCCGCCATGATGCGCTTCCAGTGCAACCGGCTGGTCGTCGAACGTCTCGATCCCCTCGTCAACCCCGGCATGCTGCAGACCCCCCATGTCCACCAGATCGTTGGCGGCAACTCGTTCAACGCGACCATGGAGCCCGGCGTGTACGACCCGTCCGAGAAGTCGTCCTGCACATCGTGCACTTTCTCGGAGGATTTTTCCAACTACTGGACAGCCAACATGTACTTCCACGCTGACAACGGCTCCTTCGCCCGTGTCCCGCAGTACGTCAACCTCGGGCTTCGCGGCAACGAGGGCGTCACCGTCTACTACATCCCGCCGTACGACGGCAAGACCAAAGTCACGGCATTCAAGCCCGGGTTCCGAATGATTGCGGGAGACCCGAACCAGGCCAGTGCGTCGGGTATGCAGCGCCAGATTTGCAATCGGTGTGTGCCGAACTATCAGCAGAGTCCTTTTGGCGGAGCGCCGTGCACGGGGGACGATACGGTTATTATTCCCAAAAAGTACTGTGCCGGTGGAATCCGGACGACGATTACTTTCCCAACGTGAGTACCCCACGTAGAACCGGGTTGGGGTGTGAGAGAACGGCCGCTGACGGGAGACATGACACAGATGCTGGGACGGAAAGAATGTCGACAGCCCTGACCATAAGAGCCATGTTGCGTACCCCGCCAGCGGAACCTTCGAGTCCACTGGGCCTTGCCCGTCGTCGCACCCGGTGCGTCTGCCGCAGGTCATGTACGAGGTCATGTGGGATACCCCTAAGTTCGAGTCGATCTGGCCCAAGGACAACCGCCAGCCTCTTGTTTGGTCGATGGGTGACTCGTAAGTTCTTCCTTCAACTGCGCACTCTTGCCTCGATTCCAGGCTGCAAACTTTCCGAAACCACTTGGGGGATAAAATTCATTGATGACTAACAATTCCGCAGCAAGGGATTCGGGCTCCATGGAGACTATCTCTTCGGATGGAAGGGCGATTCACTCCAGAAGGCACTCGACGCTCGCTGCAGTGGTGATCGGTGCTCGGCGCTCAAGACGCAGAGCGCCGAGGCCGCTGTCGCTTGCACCAAGGCCCAGACTGTCGAGGAGAAGGTTGAGGGCTGTAAGTTTTGATTCCTCCACTCGCCAAGGGAGTCCACTAACATTTATCCTCCTAGGGCTTGACGAGATCCCCGGCGGTGTTGGCATCGTCCACTAAGTCCAAGATTAGGTAGATTGACATTTAGTTTAAATGGGACATAGATGGGGGAGAACTGCGGATAGGTAGTTATGATGGCCGCACTGGAATTAATTGAAATACGAACTCCAACATTGAAGGCCTCGTGATGGCATTGCCGCCCCGCATCCCACGTTGCATTGCATTGCATTTCGAGCTTTTGAAGGTGCTGATCGTTGCCATTTAACAGGGGAGCCTCCAAGGCGGCCTAACAGAAATGATTCGAACGCAAGAAACGCCTTACCGCGCGAAGTAGCATTTAACCTGGTTTTGCAATTAAATATTTCCCCATTTGGACCATGTTGAGTACCGTTGGGAGGCTGAGAGAACCCAACCGCTTTCCCACTTGCTGCGGCAAGGGCACAGGGTCGACTTGGCACGGTACCGGAGCGGCGAGGTCACCCGCATAAGCCAATCAGGACTCAACCCCACCCTGTGGGATCACGAACCCGGCATGCCTGGGGTCACACAAAGGTCTTGACTCGAGCCCTGAGTGCTGCACGACTCACACTAAAACCCAGGCGTTGCGCCCCGCTGGGGCCCCGACTTTTGACCTTCAACTCCTTCGAAGGAGAGGAAATATCGAAGACATGGCCGGCTGGATAGCCTCCGCGCTTTTCCTGCTGGCCGCGTCGCGGCTTGCGAGCGCACTGGCGGACGTGTGTAATCCTATGATGAGAGGTAGCCTCCAATTCCACGGCCGTTTGGCACAACCCCATTCGTCCTAGACAAGACCAGCTAACTTTCAACTCTAGAATGTCCGCCCGTCCCCGCACTCGGAACCTCTCTCTCACTCAACCTCACCTCCTCCGAAGCTACTCTCGGCGCCTACATCACAAAGATCAACGGCCCGCTCGACTTCTCTGCTACTGGCGAAGGCCTCATCCTCCTTCTGACCAACCCTACAGACCGGCCTAAGATCGAAATCTCCAAATACATCTTCTACGGCCGCGTCGATATCGTCCTGCGCGGCGCCGCCGGCATCGGCATCGCCACCACCGTGCTCCTCCAATCCGACAATGACGACGAGTTTGATATCGAGCTCCTCGGCCACGACATACCCTTATCCCGCCTCGAGACAAAGTACTACGGCACGGGGTGCGATGGCCTCCCTTCCAGCCAACCCGTCCCGGAGTCCACTAACGTGGTAAGCCCCCTCGAGATCTACCACACTTACACTCTCATCTGGACCCCGACCCGGCTGGACTTCCTCATCGACGGAAAAACTGCCCGCTCCATGGTCCCCACTCCTCTAGTCGGTCCCGCCTCCTCACCCCCGTCATGTGCCAACCAGGGATACCCCCAAACACCCATGAAACTAAAAATCGGCGCGTGGGTCCCCGGCGCCAAGAACAACAGTGCAGGGACCATCGAATGGGGTGGCGGCATCGCGGACTTCAGCAGTGGTCCCCACAAAGCCTTCATCAAGTCGATCAGTATCACGGATGATGCAAACGGCGTGAAGAACGCAACGCAGTATCGGTACAAAGACCAGACCGGGCTGGCAAGGAGCATCGCCGTGGAGACTGCGGGAAACGAGACCAAGTGGACAGTCCCAGGTATCCCCCCAGGTGGAGAAGTGACATCGAGTCCAAGTCCGAGCCCGAGTCCGAGTACCGAAGCAGAGCTATCGAGCGTCTTTGTGAGTGGTGGTCTCGGGCCATCAACAATCGTTGGAATAGCAGTTGGCTTCGTCGCAGCAGGGGTAGTCATTGGAGTGCTAGTTTTGGTGGTGGTATTGCAGAGGAGGAAGAGGAAGAAGAAGTCAGAGACCGTAGAGGGGTTGGTTGATGGGGGCTGTGTGGTTGGGGGCGTGGATGGGAAGCAGGAATTGGGGGGTAATGGTGTCTCGGAGATGGATGCAGAGAATCCACCAGCGAGTGAGCTGGGTACGAAGGAGATCAGGGTTGAGCTGAATGCAGATGAGGGTGATAGACTGCACGAAATGCTGTCACCGGCATCGCCGGTGGGCCTGGGGTTTCCGGTGTCGCCACTATCGCCGCCCAGTGTGAACCCTGGAGGAGATGATGTAAAAGAGGCGGGGCTTGAGAAAGAAGCCGCCGAAGAAGAACCAGTCGAAAAGGAGATGTATGAACTTCCCGGAGACTCGATAAAGAGGTGACAGGTATGGCTGTAATAATAATAAATCGTTCAAATCCACCGTGGCGAGTCTCCTGCAACTGAGCAATACACCGTCGTTGTATCCGTTCACCCTCACCCCCTGTGCTCGCCAAGACTGCGTCGATGCATCGGGGGTAAGTGTTATATATATCGGTGAAGTGGGATAATTACGGTGGTATGAGGTCCTCCCTTAAAACATCGTGGATTTCCTCATTCTGATGTCATCCTTCTACATCCTCCTTGGAGCTTTCCCCGCATCGTGCTGGCTCCGCGTAGTCAATCTTGGATCCTCAAACTCTTACCGAAAGTAAAGGGAACTGTGCGGCCACCCAGCGAAGCCAATCGATCCGGCCAATAGCCCGGTCGACGCCTTCTCCCAGTCAATTGGCGCAATGGGATAGAGACACAGACACTCGCATATATATAAAGATATGTTTCCCAGTAAATCAGAATACTGAGATGAAGACACATTGACACTTACATAGATATGTGTATATATGTATATATATTCTTCCGCTGAATCAGTGCAATCGGATGGAAATACCCTTACAATCACATGGCTTCCTGGGGCGAACCCCTCGTGACCACTCTCGTGCCTCCTGATCCTTACTAGCGTTGCACAGGATTGATTGAACATGTAGATCTGGACGCCTTACTCCCCAAACCTACCTACAATCAACTCGACAGAGCAGTGGGCGGAATGAAACAATCTTACAAAGGTAAGAGGACAGTAAGGGTGATGTAGAAGATATTACCCTTCTTTGAAAAGACCATGGCAGTTAGCGGTGTTATAGATACAGCGATCCAGTCCAACCCAAACGTGGCCGCTCTGGTATGAGGTGGAAGTTCGTGGTCGAAGGCTCCATTTAATGTCAACATCACGAGAACCACGACACACAGGGAGGTATTGAATTGGCAATGACTGTTATATTGTCGAACTGCAGCGGCAGTTCTTGGCGCTCAGGCGCGCAGGCGCCTTACCGCTCCAGGCTTGGCTGGAGCGCAGGGGCCTTGGATCATGTGCTCTCCCCACACACAGGGAGCTTCCATTTGTAT
>Ga0247760_1002793_pt1 | contig 12492 bp, 13 predicted proteins | sample UWRJL171409R4_FD_179936 | JGI IMG/M metagenome (GOLD analysis project Ga0247760, IMG submission 179936) | Plant litter microbial communities from Arlington Agricultural Research Station in Wisconsin, United States - UWRJ-L171-409R-4 | ecosystem: Environmental > Terrestrial > Plant litter >...
TCCGACACATCCAACCACTAACCCCGCCAGTATCCTTCGTCAATACAATCATTTACGCACACCCTGCTCTCCGTTACCTGCAGCTTTGTCTCAACATATTCCCACTTCTCCACACGCAACGACCAATGGAGGAAACAACTTTGTAGACATTGACAGAAGGGCACACGCCGGTAGTGCGAGGAAAAAACACACTTGTCAATGTAAGGTAGGAAAGCAGGCAGTGTACCTTTCCCTCGGTCTTGTTCCGAAACGCACAACGACAATGAGAAAGAAACAGGGCCGATGTATCCTGAGTGGTGCGAAAAAAAAACATAAGAATAGAATAAACACACGAAACAGAATGGGACAGAACAGACGCCCCCACTCCCGTTATCCTAAAAATGTACATGAGAGCAAGAGAATAAAAAAAAAGGGGGGGGGGAGAACATTGGAGAGAACCTAATATCCACTCGAGTCGAGAGCATTTCCCACCACCGACATGGATCGAGGGAGCCTCGCCAGTCCGACCCTGTACCTTCTCTACTGCCTATTCCCTCAACCTGAGTTGTGATGTGTGAGTGAGAGTGAACGAGCAAGTAAAATCTGTGTGGTCTCCATTGACCTCATCTCCCTAGTCTTCATTGTTATGCCATCCTGCCCTGCTGCCATTTCGTTCTACCCTGCGTCTCCCTCCCATGGATCTAGCCCATCTCCAAGCAGCATACCAAGCCGTAGAACGGAGCGGCCAAGGTATTCTAGCTCGGGAATCGGAAGAGGAACCCATCCCGTACCCATGACGTTTTTGCAACGCTGTGAGATACAATAGGAGAAACAAATGCCAAGATGAGCGAGATCGTGAAAGCCGAGGCAAGACCTATCCTCATTTACACACCGCATCAACAGCTGGTTCTCCCACCCCAGACCAGAGTTGTTGAAAAAGAGACGTGAAAAGTAAAAAGCAAGATGCGCGGCTCCGGGCCCCGTTTGCAAATATGGGAGGAGTAGTGACCACCAATGCTTGCCTGCCCATTGTGCAAATAAACAACACCTCGCTACCGGTTGCCATCATGGCACCATTTGGGAATGGGAGGAATAAGATCACAAAGGGAAAGGACGAGAGCCGAGCTTCCGGTGAGGGTTCTACACCCTAGAAATTGTATGATGTTGTGGCGATGAATACAGTTGCAGAATGCGCCGGAATCGAAAACAAACAAGGGAAGATTTCGTGTCGTCGTAAGTCGGATTTTGCTGATCTCGAACGGGGTCGGCGGAAGGAAAATTAGGTATCGTCATGCACAATGAGCACCGGGACGAGAAAGGGTCTTGGGTCCCTGCTCGGCTTCATGTCCGACACCAGCATATACACACACGCCCGAAGCGTGGGGGGTGAGGCACCGGCCGCTCACATTACGATACAACAGCCACAGCCGCCTTTCTTCTGAGGAGATTCCTCGGGGGGCTCTGGCAGCCTAACCACAGGTTGGGATGGAGGAGGTTGAGGAGGCGATCGCGGGCTTGGCAGTGGACTCATGTTCGATTTATCCGATATCTTGGGCATTGTCGAGTACGAGTTGGTCCTTCCCGGCGGCTGTTCGTTCTTAGACTCTGTCCGTAATGGCCAATCGCCTGACTGGAACTCAGTCTCGTTCGCGGCTCCCTCATCTTGTTCCTCGTCCTTCTCAGGCTCAGGCGCAGGCTCAGGTGGTTTGAGAAAGCCTTCATCCGTGAGTGGCCTAAACTCCTTGTCATAGACATTGCCAAATTTGCCTTCCCGTTCCCATTTTTCTTGTTGCAGCCGTCTAGCAACCGTGGGCAGTAGCTGTTGATCAGGCGGGAGACGAGGGTCGGGGCGGTACGCGGACACCATCCATGGAGGTTCACCCTCCATCTGTTTGCTGGAGCCAATGGACAATTCGCGCTCCCCGGAGCGTGTTGAGGGCCTTGTTGTTCCACCACCGCTACTGGTCGAGTCTTTGCTCGGACCGCCTCTTGTCTTTGGTCGCCCCGCAGCACCGTTGGCTGGTTTCGCGCCCGACGTTTTCCTGGTACCTGTGGTCATTGTTGGCTTTTTTGGGGAGACGGGCTTGCTAGGTTGCGAGGCTGGTGCTGCTAGGGTCCCGTTAGTCGGTGTTTTCGTGAGAGCATTCCCCGTGCTGCCGCTTCGCGTCCGTGGCTTCGGGTAATTGATCGTATCATCCTCCCCAGGGCTGCTGTCCCGTTTACGCACAAGCAGCGTGTCTCTCTCAATGTGCTCGCTTGGAATCGGAACGGGGCTGACTTTCGCAACCGGTATTCGCGAGCCCTTGCCACCACCGCCGGCAATCCAATAACCATCGGCTTCCTCGGCGATCTCCTGCGGTAATCTTAGGTCCCAAGTAGGTGTGACAAGTCCATCCATCGATTTGGGGTCGGGCCCCGCAGCCGCAGAGTTCTTCCGAGACCTCGACACCGACTGCTCGAGACCCCCAATTGCCCTTGGCTGACTGTTCGCTTTGTCCTGACTGGGATCCCGCTTCGCGCGGTTCTGGCTTTTTGATCTTGTACTGTCCCGGTCCCTATCTCGTGGACGTGGCAAGAAAATACCCGCCGCTTGCAGTTCCTCATTTTCTATCCTGGCCAGCTTGTCTCGGTGAATCCACTTGGAGTCATCATTGTCCGAGTCTGTGCATAGCTCATCCACTGTCTTCTTCAGTGGACCTTTGCCACGCTCATCCTTGGGGCCGTCATAGAGGTCGAGGAGGCTGTCGGCGGGGCTGCCATTCTCCTTCGTACCCCGTTGCCTCAGATCTTTGTGGGGATGCGCCGAGACGTAGGTTGGCTCGGTAATCCTGGGCTTCATGTCGGAGCTGGTGTCGCCGTAGCTAGTTTTCCGTGAAGCTTGTTCTAGGCTTGAAGTGGCGCCAAAGGATGCCGAATTCCCATTCTGAGAGGGGCGGTCTGAGGAATATGTGTGTTCGTCGTTCAACAAAGGCTTATTGTCACTGTGCGTTTTCTGGCGGGGAACCCGTCAGCCTGGGTATCCTTGTGATAATGGTGTTTTGGGACAGGGGAGGCGTATGTCTTTCAAAGATGGCAGGAATGGGACCCTGAAAGACTGTGACTAGGTGAAAGACATACCTCTGGGTGACCCGACGCGGTAATGTCCCACGGGTAGCTCGTCCCGTGGGAGCTGGAAGGCGGCGTCAACGTCGTCATGGTTTGGGACATGGAGACCATGGGAGGAGATGCGCAAAATGGTTGACGACCAGGAAAGCTAATTCGGAGGAAATTACGCCCTCGCGAACCCTGTTTTGATCAGTTGGGGATACGAAGAGGCAAGATCGAATTCGCGGCCGTTGGCCTTGCTGCACACTGGGACAACCGTAGCGCGAGCACCTGTCGGTTTCGGTTGAAGAATTGCACCGGTGTCGCTTGCGAATTGTGGATGCGGTCACGCTTGCGGTTGCGGCCGTGTCGTTCTCACTCTTCAGTTCGTGGCTTGGGCCGAGGAAAAAAAAACATCAAAGGGGTGTCGACCACCAGCGAGCCGGCTCCCCAGGCCCTCCCGCGCCCCAATGTCGGATCTAAGTAAATGGTGAACGAGTGTCGCCGAGTTGCCAGCAGTTCGGGAGGTTTTAGGGGGCGGGTTCGGTCGCTGGGGCGTCGTCAATGACGAGCTGGATCGCGAATCGCGGAACACTTCGCTCTCGTCCTTCCAGGTTGGCTCGTGAGCCTGGGGCTTGGGGGTCCTAACTTCTTCGGGAGGCTGGCGCCACCACGGGACTCGGACTTTTCTTTTCTCCCCCCCTGCAAATTATCAGGGTGCAACCAAGGTGCTGGGAAATGTCCTCATCAGGGTCAGCATGTCATTTGGATGAAGTTGAGTCTGATGGTGGTTGTATTTCAAGACGCCGAAAGCAAGCGGTCCGTGAGCAAGAGCTGCATATTCCTGCTCCTCGCCGCTGCAGGGTCGCAAACAAAGGCGTCTTTGTGTGAGACAGTAGACAGACAGATGAACCGACACTACACAGCCAATCTCTGGCTGGCAATCCTGGATACACGCGAAGAAGCAACCGACAAAGTCTGCGAATGCTGGTTTTTGGACCGGTCAGCTCCGATCACCAGTGGATGAACTACGGCAGGGCTCCCGGAGCAATTTATCAGGGTCCCATCGTCAACAGTTCGTCCCTGGAGATGTGGAAAAGGGGTCCAACCGAACCCCACGTCATCATTGGTCAATCACACACCCCTATGGCTTTTAGTATTCCGCCTCTAATGTTTGGATTTCAGCAATCGGTACTCTAGCAGTCTCTACGCAAGTGCCCCCCCCCCTAACAGTCATTCTTTCACCCTTTGTCCCACTTGCTTACACAGTTCCGCCGGTCCACCGAGCGCCTGACGAGAATAAATTAGATCTCGGGCGGCGGGGTTGGTCTTTCCAAGGTAAAACGGAAGCGTCATCAGAACCCAAGAGATAGGGCTGATAAGGTTCAAAACGACCTGACACTAGACCTCACCAACGCTTCGTCTGTCTAAGACACTGGCTACACCGCGCCCTCTAAGCAAACAAATAAGAACCTAGATGTTGTGCTTGTGTGGAACTTTCTATTTCCCGGGCCCTATCCATTTGCAGTTTTTCTGCCCTGCCAGGTCAAAGGCTTTCGCAACTCTCCAACATGGAGCCTCATCATCAGAACTGACGGACTCGGATCGTTTGCACCAGCGACACGCACAACTGCAACGCCAGATTCCCAAAGGGTGATGTCTTGGTCCATTCTGGTGTCTTAACAAACCAAGGCTCCTACTCAGAGGTGATCTAGCCTTCAACCTCATCTTTCCTGGCGAATAAGCTGACGCGCACAGCTCTCTGAGGCGATCAAGTGGCTCGACAACACGGACTTCAAAACGAAGATCGTTGTCGCAGGCATGCGTATTCTCTAAATTAATCAATGACTCGCATGGAGTTTACCTTCTTGCTGGTAATCACGACCTATCTCTGGACCAGGCACTGCTCCCCCAAGGCTCACAAGTCCCGTCAAGAAGTATTTCATTATTTACCTCAAGTCGAAGTATCACATACCTATGGTACGAGTCAGCTGCCATCCGACTGCAAAATCCGAAGGCCCAAGGACCGAGTTTAAGGTATTTGGCTCTCCTTACAGCCCTCGCTACGGCCCCTGGACCTTCAGCTACGGTCGAACCCGAGACCTCTCCCGCTTCTAAGAGCCCTAGGCCAGCCGCGTCGGAGATATGGCGTGACGTCCTAGTCACCCATACACCGGCTCGGACGCACTGTGACGCTGGGCCGACAAACAAGCAACCCTTCAGGTGTGAGGGCCTCAGACTGACTCTGCGTCGGGTTCGGCCCCGGCTTCACGTATGTGGCCATATTCATCGCGAAAGAGTTTCGGAACGCCTGAGATGGAGAATAGACTCATCTGACAGCCCCACGGTCGAGCCATTGCTGGACCCGAGTCCTGATCCGAAGTCCGGCAAGATGAGTTTGGTCGATTTGACTTCCCGCGGGGGCAACCTGCTACCTGAATTGGGCACCATACGCGACCCTGTCGCCACGTTCACAGCTCCTAGGTGAGCCCTGGAGTGGACTCCTCCACCCGAATCTGTGATACCGGCAGACACAAGCGGCCAGTTTTCGGGGCGAGCTAATCGGGACAAACCCGGTATCGGATCTGTCGAGCATGCCAGCTTGAATAGGATCGATGGCGGGACTTTAGCTGACTCGGCTGACGCAATTGTACAGGGCTGGTCGGTCAGGGTCAACAATAGCCGTCACGAGACATGTGTCAGTAACTGTGCCATTGTCGCGACAAACTTCCCGCATGCGGGTGCAAAGCGGTTGAACAAACCGATTGTCGTTGACGTGGATTTACCGGTCTGGAGTTCAAAAGTGCAGTAATGCGACTGCCGTGGCGTTCCTTTATGTTGGCCTATGGTCAACTGACGTTCTCCCTTCAGGCCACAATTCTGTAAGATACGTGTTTCGATGACAGGGATCCATGTGCTCGGTTCGCCAACGATGGTGGCTGACCATTATTTTCTCCCCCGGACACTTATCGAGTCTGCGTGGCTGCACCTCTATGCGGCTCCCGGATGCCGGGTGCTGGGTCGCGTGCCGGAATCTCAACCGGGGCGCTTGGAGAAATTTATCAATGGCCTCGGCTTGTCCTGTATCGCGTGGAGAGCTGAGCGGGATGGAGCCACCTGGCTTCCGAACCGGACACCACAACAATTGTTGTCCCGCCGGCGCGATTTGTGTCGAGAGTGCCACGAGGGGTTTCTCCTGTCTTGACACGAGACCGTTTGATGAGAAGTGGTACCTTGAAATCACTGCATCGAACGAGCTTTACTATGTGACGGCCCTCTTTTCGCGTTCTATGTTCTCATTGACGGGTTGGCACAACAGTAAATACGGAGTCCACGTGCAAGGCGGAGTTCCCCTCAGCGATATACTAACTAGATTTGGTGGCATCTCCCCAGCCTCAACATGCTTGGATGCCGATCTGTCCTCGACTGACATGGCGGAGTTGGTTTAAATCAAACTGTCATTTATCCCAATTCGGCTACTGCTGCTTTCTCTTAAGTTGGGGCAGAGTGGGCAGTCAGCAGCGGGCCGAAGCCGCTGCTGGCGCCATCCCGCTGGACCGCTGGAATCCCCACTGCTCTTTGTCACTTGATCTCTGGCTGACCTCCACGATAATTGCGCAATTCCTTCCCACTTGGGATGTTCTCCAAAGCAATGCTTTGCTACAACGCGAATGGTTCAAAACCTCAGTCGAATGTTCGCCTTGATACAGAGTTCTCAGAACGGACCCTCGAACCTCGAACAGAAGACCTCTCCCGATTGCCACACAACCACTTGGCTGACGAGAGCTTCAACTCTTAATGTAAGCCGGCCAGGCACAGAGGATGGCCCGGGTGAAGCGCTTTGAGAGTCGCCGTCGGCCAATCACATTGTCCTGAAACGGAGAGCTCAAGAGAGGATATAACTAGTGGGGTTGTGAAAGTTGCTATGCAGGTTGTATCGGCTGGCACAGAAACTCGACTCCTGCATGCAACAGTACTTGCGCCATTTTGTCGTGGGGCTATGTTGCGAACCAATTGGCACTCCTGTCTGCAAGGATGCCTCTGATGTGAGTGGTGGAAAGGGCGCGACGATAGCGAATGTGGTAACCGAAGACGAAGAGGCAAGGCTTTCTGGTTCACGATGCAGTTGATGCGCGAGCCCTCGTCCACGGAAGCCAAGTTCTTGTCAAACTATGATGCGACGGCTGACTGGGGCCTCGGGCGTTCATTTCTGGCACACAAAAGGGTTGAGTAACACAGAAGGCAGGCTAGGGAAACTGAATGCGCCGGACGTCACCAAGCGCAACGCTTCACCGCCATGGAGGCGAGTGTGCACAGCATTCTGTCGGTTGTTGCGAGTGGGATTGTGGGCCTCTTGGCGAGCAGTCCGTCTTACCCCTCTCTACGATGCTCCATCCAATATCACTCTGACCACTCGAGCGTGATATACCCCACGGAGAAGCGCGCTCGCGAGTGATTGTTACTTGAAAGCCGTCTTCTTGACCCTCGCAGGCGTGGGAGGAGTGTGACATGCATGGGTAGAAAATCCGGCACCGCGGCAAGCCAGAATGAGGTCCTTTGGACGCAGCACAAGGGCAGTAGTGTCGCACAAGTGGAGGGGTCTGCCAAGTTTGGCGGGGTAGGGAACGGGTTCTGGAAGCTGACTCGCTGGATGCTTATATCTCCTGAGGAGTGCAGAATGACAAGCGGTGGCCGGGAGAACGGCTTATTAGATGTTTCTCGGAAGGTGGACTTTGGTTTCGTCTCGATTGGAGGGCGAGCAGCAACAAGCCCGGTATTTTGAGATGCTGAAACGTGGATGGCGGGGAGGTTCGCGACCTCTTGACACGTCGGCCGGCGAGCAGAGAGGATGGATAATGGATTTCTTCCCCCAGGGTACGGCGCAACGGGCTACGCATCCGGCAGCCGAAGATAGTAGGGCCCTCAGTTTGAGGTGTTCCCAGCCAAACAAACGGTGATGAATGTTAGTTAGCAGCCGTGGGCTCGATCGGCTGTGACAGGCTGGGTACCCCGCGGTGGTCGAGCGGTGGCCGAGAATGGCACCTGTGGACTCCGATGCCTGTAGTGTCGGGTGATTGGCGACGAGGCGTTCTCCCCCTTGCCCTCATTGGCCACCACAGAGACACTGCTGGACCGACATCCACCACAGCGTTGTCGAAGGAGGGGTCGAAAGGCCAGCCGTTACTGGTCAAGAGACCCCTCCACTTTTCGCGTCATTCATGCCCTGCGTGGTTGGTGCGGATTCCGAGGCCCGCGTGGTCAGTGTCACCTCTTCTCGGAGGCTTTCACCGCAGGTCTTCGGACCCAAAACGGTGAAACCCAAGGGGACGGACGGGAAAGACTTGGATGCTTGCTGATGGCCCTCGGTGAGCGGGCAAAATTCGAGACCTTGTTTATTGAGGGCTACACCACTTTCGCCGGCGAAGGGGGGCTCGCTGAGGGCCAGTACCTGCTTCCTGTAACCCGCGATAAGGCCCAGTTGGGCTTGGCTGAGAGATGGCCTGCAGCAGCAAGGCGCGGTTGGCCTATGTTTTGACCTTTGCCTTCGAGTCTTCCTCTCAGGCTGGAACCGGTCTCGCCCCGGGCTCCCCTCACTGGGCATGGGCGAACCAAGTCATGTCTTTCATTGATGGCCCATCGCAGCAGCAGCGAGGACGGGCAAGACAGCTAATCCAGAGACAAAGGGTGCCATGCTATGGTTTGTCAATCAGCAACACCGCACTGCGTTGGGGCGATGCTACAGCCAGTAGTGGGCGTCCCCAAGAATGCACGACCAAGTCCACCAGGTCAGGGCCAAGTCGCCTCGCGTCTGCGTGTGTGCTGGCCCTGTTCCCGTGGCCCATTGCCCATCCAAGAAGGCTTTGGTGGTTGCCGACACGCCACGAACTGCTGCAGAAGCACTTTCCATGGATCCAAGTGCTGCACCATCCATCTAATCTATGTTGGAAAGACGGCCCATGGCGAGGCTTTCGTCACAGATGCTCTCATTGGTAGGTTGGTACAGCCGCCGATGCGGAGCGTGACAGAGCTCGCAAGCAGCGACGTTTGTCTTTGAAGAAAGGAAAAAACAGCTGTTCAGCTGCCAACAGTGCGGTCTCTGCGGGTTATTTGCAATTCCCTCGCAGAGGAGGAAATAAGGTTCTGTTTCATTTGACCGATTCGCGCCCAACCCACGAGGAGTTGGCCTGGGGGGGAAGGGGGTCGAGGCGTCCAAACTGCTCTTCGGATCGCCTCACTTGTTGCAGTCAATGGTTTCCCGATATCGAATGGGAAACTGGCGAGACTGGGAACAACGGTTGCTGGGGATTCCGAAATCTAAGCTGAAGTGCCTCACCGCCATTGCTGATTGCGCGGCATGAACCAACTGCCTGTCTGTCAGCCAGGTTCAACGCTGGATACGGCGGAAATCGGCATTGATGAGCTGCGGTGCTCTCGCCGAAGCCCAACTGCCTGTCGATTTATGCGCCTGCGCCCACTACTTATCTCAGTAAACTCGTTTTAAAAGAATGTGAGAGTCGAGCTACGACAGAACGGCGAAGGGGCCAAGATAACTCGGTGGCACCAGGCATGTAGAGTTGCCACAAATGGAAAACTCGTGCGAAGTAGGTACGAAGGAAGAAGCCCCGGGTCAGACATAAATGGCCCTCGCCACCACCAGCCACTTTCGTCAACCCGTCGGGGCCTCGGAAGGCCGAAGCTGTGCGTCGCGGTGATTCCCGTACCCCAAGTGCGAAGACGCTGAGGCGAGGAAGATGCGACGCTGCACCGCCTCGTCGACAACGAGGGAGATTTTGCTAACATTCACACAAATTCACTCCTCTCAACATCTCTACCTGAGTCACCAGCACCATGGAAAACAGAGCTTCATCAGGGCTGAGTCTGATCTTGTGATTCACCAAGACTCGTATAGTGGCGAGCTGGAATGGCGGGTTTCTGCTGTGACCGTGAGTGCACATCAACTGTCAACGCTCCTTGGACACACCAACTCTGGGCCGCAAGCTGGGGTGGGGGAGACAACTGATTATAACACGGTAATTGACAGAATGATTTTGACCGCCTTCGCATCTCGTTTGCGATCCTTCAAATCTATCATCTATGGTACGCTGTAGCAAGGCAGACAGCAGCAGCAGACAGCAGACAAACTGCTTCTTCCCCCTCGTGCGAATCTGGAACTGGAAAGCCGGGCGACCTCCACGGGATAGCTCAGCATTTCGTTTGCTTGAAAGAGGGGTTTTGGGGTGCTGCGTCGCTAGCGAGCGGCATGAGCGAAGCTGAGAACTGGAGTACAAGAGAAGCCGGGAGAATAAAAAGGACGGCCGCAGCCAAACTTGGGCCTGCGCAGACATCGGATGCCGTAAGCCAGGCGACAGCCAACCGACAGCCAACCGAAATCAGGATAGCCCCAAGTCTCACTGTCCAGTAAGAGCAGCAGCCCTGGTCTTCAGTTGACCCACCACACCCTCACGGCCTCCCCACAGCACCCACAGCATCCCCCTCTCAAGAGGCCTGCAGCAACAGGGGGAGCAGGTACCTAGCGCTCCCGTTGCCCCCCCATCACTCTTTCCCTGACACCCGCCCCCGCTCGCCCATCGCCCCGTCAGTCTCGACTCTCGCCCACCCGCCGTGGCCGCTGCCCGCAGGCCGACCAAGTTAACAGCGAGCCCCCAGCAGCGCAGGTGACTTCATCACCACCCATTCACTCCCTCCCCCGTCACCTCTTCTCGACACCACCAACACCACGACAAAAACACGAACACCATAGCGTGAACCAGGCCGGATTTTGGGCTGGCCCTGACCGTCTTTGCAGCCGGTCTACAACTTTTTGCCTCTTGCTTCTCCACTGTTTTCCTTGCAGCGCTGTCTCATTCGATACCCTAGGGGACCGAGGCCACCAAAACAAGCGACAAGCCTGTCGACACGCACCATAACAACTCCACCCCGACCGCTCCAGGGCTTCCCTTCTTTATCTTGACCGATATACCCTGAGCCTGCACTCTCTCGAGTTCCCTTTTTTTCCCGCTCGCTGCTCCGTGCCTCCCAACAACTACCACAAGTTCAACCCCCATCGAAAGCGAGGACCTCAATCAGGCCACCTGCAAGTGTGTCGGCACCCTCGACCGCTTCTTCAGCCCGGCAACCAACTGTATTCCCCCCACTCTTGTCTTCACCCTCGCCAGGTCGACGCCTCTCATGCAATAGCAGCACCATATCGACAGCCGGTTGCTGTTATTACCAACTTGCACGTCGATAGCCACTCTCGCCTCGACCTCGCCCGTCCATCCGGCTTCAACGCCCTTATTCCTGTGCAGATTCGCTTCGACACCAGCGACATTCACCTCTCGGACTCGAAAACTCTCTGCACAACATGACTACCCTCCCCCCAGATCCGTGGAAAGCCCTCGGCGTTGACAAGTCTGCTGACAAGTCGGAAATTCGGATGGCCTACAAGAAGCTGGTACTCAAGTGTCATCCTGACAAGGTGCAAGATCCCACGCTCAAGGCACAAAAGCAAGATGAGTTCCAGAAGGTGCAGCAGGCGTACGAGCTCCTCAACGATGACGCAGAGCGCGCCAAGTATGAGGAGCAGGTCAAACTCGCGGAGCTGCGCAAGCAGGCCGCCATGATGGCCAAGAACGCACCTAATTCCTCAGCTTCCCGCTCCTCGCCTCGTCACTACGAGATCAGGACCGCCGAGCCTAGGCACAAGACCTCGTCATCTACACCTTCGGGCAGCGCTAAGGTGTACCAATATGCATCTGTGCACGCACGCTCACACGAGGAGATGCCCTCCCGCTATCCCTTTGAGGACGGTGAGAAGCACGCTCGCCGAACTGCGAGCTACGAAAAACCGTCCCGTGACGAAGACCGTAGGAAAAAGGACGATAGAAGACGCCGAGAAGAAGAAACAGATGAGTTCAGGATACGAGAGCGTCTCCGCGAGAAGGAACGAGAGGTTAAGGAAAGAGAGAAGGAGATGAAGGATAGGGAGAGGAAGAAGAACGAGAAAGAGCGGGATAGGGAGCGGAGGCGCGGTATGGAGGAGAGGCATCGCCGCTTTCCCTCCCCGTACATTGAGGACAATGACGAAGAAGATCAGCCGCCATACTCTCGGTCGGAGAAGAAGAGGTCGCCGAGCAATAAGCCATTTGAGGGCGGCCGCGAGCGCGAGCGCCAGCGTGAGAAATCCACCACCTCGCGCCGTGCACCTTCTCCGCACGTTGAGACTGTTCCTGCAGTCCCGCCTGCCCCCCCGGCACCCTCGGAACCCGAGTACTACCACAACCTCGACAAAGCCGCAACCTATATTGAAAAGTCCAAGCGCGGAAGCGCGAGTTCGTTCCCCTCGAGTCGTGGCGAGTTCTTTGTGCCGAATGCGCCGACACCTCCTCCCGCTGACGCGGATGACGAATTGCGTGCTGCTGCCCGTGC
>Ga0247760_1002794_pt1 | contig 12491 bp, 13 predicted proteins | sample UWRJL171409R4_FD_179936 | JGI IMG/M metagenome (GOLD analysis project Ga0247760, IMG submission 179936) | Plant litter microbial communities from Arlington Agricultural Research Station in Wisconsin, United States - UWRJ-L171-409R-4 | ecosystem: Environmental > Terrestrial > Plant litter >...
TTTGGGGTTTTTTTTTTTTATTTTTTTTTTTTTTTTAGCTTTCCAGCCAGTGTTTTTATGTCATCCTCGTCTTCAGTCTCATCGTCCATCTGATCAAAACCATATCTACGTCAAATTTACATTACGGTTTCAAAGAAAACAGGAAACAATGGGGTCCCTCCCCGTCTTTCTCCCCGATAAATCCTCCCCGGACCTTATCCTCACGCACCCTACGGATTCGGAACGACGTCGAACCTGGTCCATGACCCATCCGAAATGGGGTCCCGCTCTTTCACATGATGAATACCTCGCTCGCGAAACTTATGCCATGACCCTACCACTCGCAGAGGACGGGGGACTCGTCCATTGGATTCTTACGGATCGAACGCGCGAACCGGGTCAGCGGAGGGTGTTTTCGTCCTGTGAGACGTTGAGGAAGGGTGGCGTGTGGGCTACCGTGAGACCTACTATCCTTTCTAGTTCTAGTTCTAGTTCTAGTTCTAGTTCGGCTATACCAGAGACAGAGATTGAGGATGGGAAGAAAAAAGGTCAGCTTGAAGGAGAGGAAGACGAAGAGGGAATGGTGATTCAAGAAGAAGGAGTGGTATATGGCATTGGCTCGGTATTCACCGACCCGGCTTTTCGAGGAAGGGGATATGCGGATCGGATGTTGAGGGAGTTGGCAAGGGTGTTGCGTCAGGGAGAGAAGAAGGAGAGAGAGAAAGAGAGAGTTTTGGGTTCGATTTTGTATAGTGATATTGGCAAGGTGTTTTATGCCAAGAGGGGATGGAGGGCGTTTGCTAGTCGCCATGTGGCGTTGCCGGTACGAAGGAGGGTTGTGGTGGAATCCAGTAATGGTGGTGGTGGTGGCGATTCATTGATGAGCTTGATACTGCCTCACGGATTCTCAAACGGGAGGATATCCAACGGGGGCGCTTCTTCCTTTTCTCTGCCCATCCGTGCCCTCACCCGCGACGATCTGGCCTCTCTCTGCTCTTTTGACGAAATCCTCCTCCGAAAAGATCTAGTCAACCGAGTCCGAGCTCTATCCTGTTTATCTCACACCCATGCCCATCACCATCCCTCGGCGGGAGAAAAGAAAGGAGAAGAAAAAGCCAAAACCTTTTTTTCTCTCCTCCCCACTCACCAGCAGATTCTCTGGCATCTTCTTCGGGAAGAATACATGACAAGCCACATCTTTTCCGGCGCGACTCCCCCCCGGATTTGTGGAGCAGCTACCCAAAACCGCGGGCCGGGACAGCGTATCTGGGCGGTTTGGAGCCGAAGTTATTATGCGGGACGGGATTTTCCAGAGAAGAATACCTTGTATGTGCTGCGTATTAAAGTCGAAGATTGGACTCTGCCTAGAGATGAGCTCATTCAAGGGCTAAAGGGGGTGTTGGGTGTTGCGCAACAAGAGGCGGGAGAGTGGTGGGTTGGGGAAGTGCAGATTTGGAATTTGGAGGAACGAATAGAGGAATTGTTAAGAGAGACGGGAATGGAATATGAAGCCGTAGAGAGGGAAGAAGGGGGGATTCCCAGTCTGATGTGGTATGGGGAGGAAGGAGAGGACGAGGTGGAGTGGGTTGCGAATGAGAGGTTTGGGTGGTGTTGATGACTGGTACTCTTGGGCTTGGTTGAGAGTCGGATACGGGCGTTGGTCATTTCGGTTCTTTAAGACTTTGAAAGGCTGTTATTGCAAGTCGTTGATGGGTTTGCAGACCGCAGGGTCATAACTACGAGATGGGATCGAGTTCCATGTTAGGTATTACGAGCGTGCTTTTACCATTAGCTCCATTACCAGCATACCGTCAAAACTACACTAGTCAGAACCCCCCCGTCCCCTTCACCCTTCTCACTGCGCTAACCATCCCCCCAACCCAAGCCCTCACCCTCTTTGGAGCCACTCCCACCACCCCCTCCGCCTCTTTTCCCTCCCCATCTCTCCAAACCCCATCGTCTCTTAGCACCCCATACTCGCCCGTGTTCTGATTCCTCTGCACCGCCTCCATCCAGCCGCGACAAACCTCCTCGCTATCCACCAAAACGTTTATCTCCTGACTATGAAACCAGCTCTGCGTGTCCTGGTTCCCATTGCCCTGGATCCCTACCCTTCCGTCTACCACAAGGAGCTTTATATGACAGCTTCGTCTCCGAGTCGATTGCACGAGCGGACGGGTTTGGTCTTTGGCAACGTACCAGTGGTAGTGCAGGTATTTCCTCCCTTCTGGAGACAGTTGGGAATAGAGATTATGGGCGACCATTTCGTTATGTCCCCCCTGACGAGGGAGGAGTTCTCCGGCGTCATTGTAGCCGAGGCAGACGTAGCAGGTTACGTGGATGCCACGTTCGCAGGCGGAAAGAATGACTGGGACGAGCGGGGAGGCGTTGAGGGTGGGAGTTTGGATGAAGACTGACTCGGTGGCGTTACGGATAGCAGAAAGCCATGTGGCGTTTTGAGGGACGGAGAGGGACTTGTGGTTGGGAGGGCCGTGGGGTGGACGGTTTACTAGGGCCATGGGAAATGGGTTGGAAGTAGAATGGGTAGTTAAGGGGGTCATTTGTGACTCGGGCGGGCATTCAGGGGCGGGGTTGCCCTGGAAGCCGGGGTTGGTTGTGTGGTTGAGCAGGCGGGTGACGGCTTGCGTGTGTGTCTCGTTGGGCTTGGGGGCGAGGGCGCTTTCGGAACGGGCGACTTCTCCAGCGATGTCGATATCGTAGTGTGGACTCTCGAGGGTGTGCTCAGGAAGGATATGCTCGGGGGGGACATGCTGAGGTTTGATAGGCTGTCTGCTTGATGGTTTGGCTGCCGCTGCCACTCCGACACCATTCTGATCAGGTGGTGAACTGATCTCTCCGTCCGTGGCTGGAGCATCCCGGCTAGGCATGGGCGGGTCAAGCATCTTGTGCCACGAAATCAGGGCCATGTCATACAATGAGTTGACAATGGGACCTTCAAGATGGATCATCATCTCGAGGTTATCGTTGTCCTGAATATTGTTGCTTTGAAGCACAGCAACCGTGCGGTCAACCACCATGTACTTGGCGTGGAATGTCCCCATTGGTGGCTTGTGGAAGTTGATGACCTGCAGGTCAATATTGGGCACTTCCTCCGGTCTTGGGAGGCCGACATTCTTCCCGCTGTATTCCTTGGCCGGAACATAATAATGCGGCTCAAAAAGCTGTTTGGGGCTGCCGCGGTCGTAGATGATCTTGAATACGACTCGGGTCCTGCGTTGGCCTGCTCGACGGTCCAACTCCCTCATGGCGTTGGTGATGAACTTGGATGCGACGCTGTCCTGCCAGTAGTTGGTAGCCAGGTAAACTTCCCTCTCAGCTCGGACGATTAGGTTCGACATGTGCCGGACAATATCGGGTATACTATCATTGTTAGTCTACCTTGCCTAGTCTCACTCACCGGAGGAGGAAAACTTACACCGAGACGATAGTTAGGGGTATCACCCCATAGCTCCCCATGAGCGATGGACTGACCACCGCATTCGCAGGGTCTTCCTCCAAAGTGCAGAGCGCATCATGGTAGATTCTCAGGAAAAGTTCACTCGGCTTGGTCGGACCCCATTTCCCACACCTCGCCGCCTTTTCCAACTCCTCCTCTGAAGCTTTGTCCTCTCTCTCCCCTTCCCCTTCCCGCTTCCTCTCGACGCTTCGTCTTGGTGCTTTCCAATGGCCATAAAGTTGGTCCCAGGCATCGCCAGGAGCTAAGCGCGCATCTTCGGCAAGCAGCGATGATACACTGTGCGGCGATGTGCACAGCTCGATGATACGGTCGCTAATCTGATCTACTGGTATGACGTTTTTCATGCTGTAAGACACGAGGACTTCATCAATTTAGCCAAGACTTGACTAGAGTGAGCCGCAATGCAGATTAAAGATGCTGTAAACTGTCAGGTGCAACGAATGAAAGAAAAAGGAAAATGATAGGTGTTGAGGCTGATGATAGATCCTGCTGAACTTGTCATCATATCTGAACACACGTCCAACATTGCTAGTTTGCTGACGTTGAGCTTGCTGGCTGGTTCTCATGACGTCAGGTGCTCGTGGTGAGGGGAGTTGGGGAAGTTGCCACAACCACTCGGCCATTCTTGGCCGCGGCATCAAATCCAAGGTAAGAATGCAGCCGTGCAGCGATTGAACCAAATCAAATTTCCCCTATGTTTCTGTCCGTTTGTATCTAAGCTGTCTGTCGTCATCGCTGCAAATCCGACTATTGAGTGTGCTGTATTCATATCCGTCACTGTGCTGTCCAAATCCTGTTACGCCGATATCCAAACACCCGTGGGCTCCCATATGTTTACAAATCCCCCATATCCTCGTTCTCCTTCTCCAAAGTAGCAAAGTCGGTAAAGGCCAGCTCATAACCAAATGCAAGCGTCAGGCGCGCGTGCTGCAGCATGTGGTCGAACGACAGGTACTTGATCAAGTCATCAGTGCTGTGGATGTGGTTGTCCGAATACTCAAATGCCGACTCAATGACGAACGCTGAAGGGTATCCGGCCTTGGAAGCTGAAGCGTGGTCCGAGCATGCGTAGCCGCACTTGGTCTCAACGAAGGGAATGGCGCAATACTCGACAATCACCTTCTTGATGAACTCGGTCAGGTTGGGGTCGACAAAGTCAACAATGACACCAACGCTCTCGACCTCGCCGGCTTGGAGGGTCCTCGTGACAAAACCAGTCATGTCCTGCTGAAGCATGGCCTTGACATCCCGTCCGGCCTTCTCGTAGGCCTGGAAGATGGCCTGGCTGCCGAGAAGACCACCCTCCTCGGCGCTGTACCAATGGAACTCAATCGTGTTCTGGTGCTTGCCCTTGACGATGTCCTCGGACTGGAGGAGGACCCGGAAAGCCTCGAGAATGGTAACCGTGCCGCTGCCGTCATCGTCGGCTCCGGGCGCGGCGAGGACGCTTGGCAGCCAGAGGTTGATCGAGTCTTGGTGTGCTCCGATGACAACGGTCGAATTTGTCTTGCCAGGGATCGTGGCGATGATGCTGTTCTGGCCCCACGGATGCTTGAAGTGTTCCGCCTTCACTTGGCCATCTGCGCCAGCGGCCTTGATGGTGTCACGGACCTGCCCCAACAACCACTCACTCGACTGGCGCCCATAGTCAGACTTGTAGTAGCGCGTGTGGAAGGACGTGAAGATCGTAAGGTGGTCTTCCATCTCTTTCTTGCTCAAGTTGTCGAGCAAGGGGTTGACCTTCTTCTGCAGTGTAGGCTTCTTGGGGAAGATGGCGGTTTTGGAAGCGCGGAGAGCGCGAAGAGCGCCGAGGTCGGCATTGTCGGTGATATCGAAGAAGCGCTTTCCGTCGCGGCGCAGCTCCCATTTTTCGTCCTCAGTCACCCATCTCGTGTTCCCAGGCGACAGCTCGATGTGGTACTTTTGGGTGTTCTTGGGGAGTTCGGGCACGCCATTGGGAAGTAGATTGATGCGATCCGGTTCGTCGTGCTCGATGAAGCGGGCGCTGGCGGGAGCCAGTAGTGCGAGAAGGGCGGTATTGGAAAGCTTCATGATGGGCTCTTCGGACGAATGATTTGTGTGATGACAGAGTCAAGAAGCTGATGGAGAAGAGGGTTCAAGTACCGGAGGGGGCAGGCAGCTGAGCTCCGCATGCGTCAGCTGTTTCGGGGCCACCCCACACTGATAACAGCGGCTGAGCTGCCATCAGAGACGCTAGTGGATACAGCCAAGCCCTAGGCGCCTGTTAGCGTAATCTGGGGCTGCACGTGAGCATCTGGGCAAATTGCCACCAAAATTCCGATGAATGGACGCATCCACTTTAACAACTCCCCACGCAGTGCAGGTACCAGCCTTGCTGCTCAAAGTTGCCAGGGCAATAACTAGTGCACAGCTGAGCGCATTCTCAACATCGGGGCTTGATCGACGTGCAATGCAATCACCGAAGATTATCATTGTGCGTGTTGTGGTGATGCAGTGTTTGGCGTTCCTAAAAGGGTGTAGATTGTCCATCTCAGCCTGCAGAACTGTTACATTTCCCGGCTCATTGTTTTCAACCCTGCCCCCAAGCATACCTATACCTAGGTATTCGTAGACCTAAATTAGACTCTCTAGACTCTCTGGGTTGCTACACCTTCTGATGCCAGTCAGTAACTTGAAGCTACCTGGTAGCATTAGCGAAGTGCATGAACCGAAACTTTCGTTTCTCGGATCCGAAACCCCTCGGAGGGTTATTGCTCAATCCGTCTCGCTGACGGTGCTCCCGTACCGTGCTTTGTAATCTTTTGCGGCCTTACCCCTCGTTGATGCGAAGAAGTCGGACTGGTTTGGAGCATATATAAACTTATTAGCAGTGGTTCGCAACTCACAGACACTAGACAGCACAGCACAGATTGATGTCGTGGTGACATCATCGCTCCTTATTAACCACCCTGAGTAACACCAACAACAACCAAAGAACGTAAATTGTCACCTGCATTTCTCAAGACCAATTTCGATCTTCTTCTCCCTATAAACCAATTCAAATTCCAAAAATGGCTTCCAAACCATCCTCCGGCCCGTCCGGGTCCTCCGGAGGGCCGAAGGATATCATCCAACGCGGCAAATACACCTCCAATCCTCTCGGCTCCGCGACCTTCATCGGCCTTCGCGCTCTCGACCCCTTCCTACAATTCCAACTCCTCGCCCGACCCTGGGGCACCACCCTTCTTTCCAAGCTACACATCTCGTCCATTCCGCTCCACGGACATCTCCTCAGCGATTACCGCCCTTCAACATGGTCCGCCGGGCTCGTAACCGCTCTCGATGCCGTTTCCGTTTTCGATCTCCCCCTCTCCCGCCTCATTCTTCTCGTCATGGCCACGGGCAGTTCCGCCAAACATATCTTCTGGCTCTTGTATCTTAGTAAAGAAGAAATGTCCGTGTCGGCGGCTACCGCGGTAGGGCTGTACAATAGCTTCGTCAACACCGCGGCTTCGTTACTCCTGCTGAGTGTGTCCACTTCTACGGCATTGGGAAGAGGACCGAGATTAACTATCCCCGGAACGGGCGGGATGGAAATCAGTCTGCCCATGGCGTTGGGAACGGTGCTATATGGAGTGGGCATGGCCGTGGAGATTACCTCGGAGATTCAGCGGAAGGCGTTCAAGGACAAGGCGGAGAACAAGGGCAAGATTTGCACGACAGGCCTGTGGGCCTGGGCGAGGCATATTAATTATGGGGGTTACACGTTGTGGCGGACGGGTTATGGGTTGGCGGCGGGAGGTTGGCCAGCGGCCATGGTCGTGTTGGCCTGGCATGCGTATCAGTTTGCCGCGGCTTCGGTGCCGCTGCTGAATGATTACATGGTCAAAAAGTATCCCGAGCAGTGGGGAAAGTATCAGAGGGATGTCAAGTGGGTGTTGATCCCAGGGGTTTACTGAATTGTCAGGTTTTGTGCGGGCGTTCTATATATATAAAATGCCTGGTAAGTATACCTATTCGCTATGGCAAAACCGTAGGATGGAACCCAATGATACTTTTTTTTATTCATCATACAGGGTACGTCATGCTTATCCACTCCGTGTGACGCCGGGAACCTCATATATCGTAAAAGTCGCTGATATCCAAGCCATCGCTATCCAGCAATGTTCAGTGTGGAAGAAAAAGAAAAAAAGGCGCCCCGTCCATGCACGCCGGGTATATGTAGGTATGCCCCCTCACATGCTATCCTCCATCTGTCGACTCCTCGTCTTCGCCCAGTTGTCCCTCTCTTGCTTGCCACCCTGGCTCTCCAGACCCATACCCCGCTCAACCCACTCTTTACTCCCCATCTCGCTCAGTCGGGACAACGCACGCGCAAAAGCAAAAGCCTCTTCATCTCCCGTAAAGAGGTTCGACTTGGACAGCTGCTCGACATTATGCTCGAGGTCATCCATCATGTGGCTCATAACATCCTCGACTGACCGGGCTTGGTCGCCGTCCTTCATCAACGACTCCTGAATCTCAGCTCGCGATACGAAAAGCTCTTGCAAAGGAACCGCCGTCGTCAAGACCAGCTTGGCATGTGACTCGTATACGGCGTCGATGAAAGTGATGAAGCGCCGCGCCAGGTCGCGCTGCCGGAACGTCATACCCGGCACCTCGGTCACTACGAAGGCATCGTACGACCGCATCAGCTCAATGTAATCGGCAGCACTCGTAGGGCGTCCGATCAGCTCGTCGAAAGTGAACCAGGCGCACCGCCCGCTGACGCGGGGGACGATGATCTCGCGACCCCATACACGCTGGATCTCAGGATGGGGCTCGGGTGTGTCTGGGTCGCCGAGGAAGCGGAACCACTTCTCGGCGTGGGAAGCGGCATGGGCGTCGAGCGGGGTGTGGTAGACGCCGGATGGAGGGCGAGGGATCTTGCGGTAGTCGGTGGTCGAATCGAGGTTAATAACGTGGAGACGGCGCTTGAGGAGCTGGATAGCAGGGATGAAAGAGTCGCGCTGGATGCCGTTCTTGTACAGTTCATCGGGATGCCGGTTAGATGTGGTGACCAGTACCACGCCGTGCGACATGAGCGACTCGAGCAACCGTCGCAGAATCATAGCGTCGGCAACATCTGTGCACTGGAACTCGTCAAAGCAGAGCACGTTGGCTTGCTCGGCAATCTCGGCCGCCACGAAGGGCACCGCATCCACATCGCTGCCATACTGTAACTTCATCTTGTGAAGTCGCCGGTGCACGTCTTGCATGAAGTTGTGGAAATGGATGCGGGTCTTGGACTGCACCGCTGCTGGCAGTGTGTCATAGAAGAGATCCATTAACATGGTCTTGCCGCTGCCCACATCGCCGTAGAGGTAGAGACCCATGGGAAGATCGGACGGGATTGACCGGATCGGTGACTGGGAGCTTCCGCCGAGCCACGAAAAGATAGACTTTTTGGACGGTTTCAACGATTCAACGGTCGGGTGCACAACAGACCGCGCCTTGTAGTGTCTGAGTTCCTCGTGCAGGTGCTGCAAGCTTTGTATGATACCTGTATAACCCCACTATCAGCACCCGGGTCACCAGCGTGGGACAGCATGTGGTCGCGTGACACTAGAAACTCACCCCTCTGGTGCTCATCGTTGCGAATTAGACCGAGCTGAACACGCCGGTCATATTCTTGGATCGGGCCTATATCCTCAGTGTTGACTGGGTAAGTGGTAAGCCGGTGCGCATTCCGTAGGGGGCATGCGCGCCATCGTTCATACACTTTTCAATCGTCGCGGATGCGACTGAAGCCCTCCGCCTTTGTCCCGCCGTCAAGGTCGCTGGGAGTATAACACAGACGCTCGGCCGACTCGACTGTCGGACACTTAATGGGATCCCCGAGGTTTGCTGCTGACTCCTAGCCAGCCTGCACGCTGTGCATATTGATCGGCGACGCACATCGACGGGTATCCTTCGCGCGGACTTGGAAGGGAGAAGGAGTGCGCTCCTCATGGCGGCCAGGTTCCGGGAATGGCGCATTTTGGTAATTCGGATTGCAGAATCGCAAGAAAGAAAATCGATGCTAGGGATCGTTATGCATGATATAGGTAGATACTCGGGAGAGAAAATCCTCGGGGGAGGTCTCGCGATCGCAAGGGCTCGAGGATTGCTTGCAGGTTTGCGGACTTGATCCCTGTCTTTGATCTCACAGAACAATGGGATACGTAATAGGGACTAAGGTGTCGCTAAATACGGCCGTTCAAGCGGATTCAGGGTTCAACCTCGTGGTCTATGCTTAGGTTCAGGGGCGGCGGAGTCTGTCGATTTTTCGACGATAAATCGTTGAGAGTTTCTACTGCGGCGTTTTTAGGGAAAAGGCAAAAAAGACGTCATGCGAGGAGGGTCAGACGTGACGCTTCCAGAAGACCTGGTTCCGGGCATTCAGCGGGTTTTATCGGATGTGTCCAAGCGAACGGCATGTCACCAATGCCGCGGCACGCCCTCCGAGTCAATCAAAGCGCGGGGTTGTGCAGGTGGAGGGGCCACGCGGGGCCATGTGGCTTGGTTCTTTACACTCAGCTTCAGGGTAGTTCCCTGATCACCGAAACTCGCCGAGCGATGGCAATTTTTGACTCTGCTGTTGGGCTGACCAACGGAGAATGTTGCCGATTTCGATTTCGATTGTTTATTTCTCGACTTTGATTACCGCTATCTGCTTCCGTCTAAAATTCCCTTCGGCGGTAGATATGCACCCGAAGTGGGCGTCCTGGACCCCTGGCGTTGGTTGTTACTAAAAGCCACCACACCGAACTTCATCCGACATCGCAGACTGAAGCGGCAACATCCTTGTCTTGGCATGATGAGATGAAATGTCGTTCATGTCAGTAGGTTGGCTTACTTTGGGATGGCAAGATCTCAGTGAGGTCATTCTTGTGGCGTCTGTTCTGCAACGCATTAATTTGGAAATAAGCTACTCCGTACCTAACCATCTGTCGGGGATTTCACCTAAAGTCACCATTTCCTGCTCATTTTCATGCCCCTCAATCCCCCCTTTTTTTTTTACACCAATCTTATCCAGATACCCCTGTTCAGCACCACAGCAACAACACCAACAACACCAACAAACCAAACACGCCCCAAATTCCTACTTCACCATGGCGAAGAAATTTAAACAAAAGCGGCCATAATAATTCCTGCCACAGCCGCTGCAAACGAAACACCCACCCGCTCAGCATCCGAACCCGCAGTCGATGTCGCCGTGGTTGCAGACTCCGTACTGGTCGCCGTCTCTGTCTCCTCGCTGGCCGTTGCAGTGGTGGCTCTAGTCCTTGTGCTTGTAATTCGGGTTGTCGTCCGGATTCCCGAGGTCGCCGTGGGTCTGGAGAGCTGGTCGACAATGCCTCCAAACACCGACGGGGGCGACTGAGCGGTCGAGGCGCTCTTGGCCAGGGTCAGGTAGTTTTGCAGATTACTCGAGCCAGAAGGGTTGATGACGGCTGCCATGCCGTTCTTGCAGTGCGAGCCCGTGTTCTGCGAGCAGTAAATGACGATGGGATCGGTGTTGTTGACGGTCACGAGGAAGACGTTGTTCTATTCCCGTCAGTTGACTTGCCTGGATACATGCCGGGTGGATCCAAAATGAATGGGGTGGTCTCCTACGTTAGGTCCGCCCTCAGGCGTGGGGAAGAATCCAGAAAAGAATCCGCCGCCGTTCGACTCGGGCACACAGCCCGTGGACCACGTTCCCTGAACGACGCTGTGGTTCCGCGCCCAGAAGCGGAACTCGAGCACATCTCCTTCGGTGGCTGTGACCGTGTTGGGCGTGAAGGTGAGGCCGTTTCTACCAACCGCGATGGGGATTGTGGCGGCGCCGGCCCGCAGAGCGAGCACAACAACAGCGAGGACGGGCTTACCGAGCATCCTTGATTAGGGGGGTTTTCTTTGACAAATATGAAGATTGAAATCCTACCGGATTGGCGATCTTCCTGCTAGTGTTCATGGGAATGGAAGGGGAGCTTGAGAGCTAGCTACTGGGTCATTTCTTATACTGTCGTCTTTGTCTGGGGCGATGCAACGCGGAGAACCACCGCTTGCGCCACCTCGCGTCTTCGCCCAAAGGTTGTTGTCTGAGAACCCGGTTTGGGGATGATTTTAGTCTGGCGGCCCGTAATTGTTTCTTTCACGAGGGAGGTCTGACAACAAAGAGGAACCCGCGCAAGCCTCCTTGCCTCTTGCCCTCTCGTATCCCCCCCCGTTCCGCCGTTTCCGTACACCCCAACCTCTGGAGATTCCTATCGCGAGAGACCTTTAGCACTGATGCTCAACCTGAGTGTCAACAGGACTCTGGTGGGTGTTGCACTGAAGAAACTTTGCTCATGTGGGATACCCATATTCACTCACATGTAAACAATCCCCGGAGATAGACGGACTATGGATTTGGAGACATATTTTGAGTTCATTCGCTGGGCCTTCAGTAGGAGACCCCTCCCGCCCCCGAAACTACCTATCTATATACCTACATCACGTCTTCCGCTTTGTGTCAGATCCAATGTAGTCGATCGGGTTACGACACAACGGGCATGAATTCCGCCCGCTGTTTTGGAACCACTTGTACAAGCAGACGCGGTGGTATGAGTGGTGGCAGGTACCGCACGCCTTGTCGGGAAGCCTCTTGTCCGAGGAGACGATCGAGTAGCAGATGGCGCACTCAGTTTGGCCCTTCATGGTACCAATGAAGTTACGCCGGAATGTGTACAGCCCATCCGTAATACCTCCATTCCCAAACTGGATAGCTCCCTGTGTTGAAAGGAGCCACCCCTGCCACTTCTTCTCGTTAACTGCCACTCGGTTGATCCCTACAACCTCCACCATATCCAAAGGAAAGGTGGCTGGTATACGGATAGCCATGGCTGCTTTCTCCTCGTCAACTTCGTACTCGGCTATAACCTCGCGTGCAGCTTTGCTGATTTTGACAACAAGCTCCTGCTCGTCATCTGCTGGGGCCTCCTGCTCTTCGACCCACTTAGCTACCTCATCTAGGGCATCCGAGATGATAAGCGGCGAGAAGTATTTAATCAGCCACGGCTTTATCGAA
>Ga0247760_1002796_pt1 | contig 12486 bp, 4 predicted proteins | sample UWRJL171409R4_FD_179936 | JGI IMG/M metagenome (GOLD analysis project Ga0247760, IMG submission 179936) | Plant litter microbial communities from Arlington Agricultural Research Station in Wisconsin, United States - UWRJ-L171-409R-4 | ecosystem: Environmental > Terrestrial > Plant litter >...
GCGCGATAGCGTAGCCCAAAAGCGTTAATTCAAAGCTAAAGAAGAAAAAGAAAAAGAAGGAGAGAATTCACAAGCTGTGGAATTCCCTTGGTAGGTGGTGGGGTTGGTGGGTCTCAATTGCCAAGGCAGTGTGGGCTGGTAATTGACCACTCCTGCGTACTGGTCGCGTGGGGTAATCCCCAGGTCCCAGCCCCTATACCGTTACAACCCCCCCCTTTAGAAAAGACTCGTTTGCGAGTCTTCGGCTTATCGTAATTCCTAATAATTTAAAAAAAATCTGCCGCGAATAGAATTCGAATCTAAGCGCTTTTTAGGCAGAGGAGGGATACCCTTGGGGATTGGCTTGGTTTAATAACTTCGGGGCCCTTAATCCCTAACCATTGCGTTAAATGTACCTACGATTTGGTGTTGAAATTAACCCCTCTTAAACTGCTTTTAGTCCCTAGTGTTTTTATTTCTTTTTTTTTTACGCGTGTACGTATACGTTCCGTTTACGCAGTAGTATACGCTTTCCATTTTCAGCTGGAAGGTTATTATCTGGGTACGCCTTTACTACTTTATCCTCTTTTATAGCCTTTAGTTATTTTTCTAACCGTTTTAGTAATTCCGCCTTTCCCGGATTCTAATTATAGTAGTACCTTAAAGCTTATATTACGTATTAGAATAATTTCGCGTAGTATTAGGTTAGGTTTGGATCTTAACCTTTCCAAAATATGTTATATTATAATTTATTGCGGAAAATATGAAAAAATAGCACTTTATTAACCTTCTGTCACGGTACCGTGATGCTGCCTGCCTGCGGTTGCAACTAGATGTAGAAGGACTACGGTGCAGTGCCCTGACTGCACAACGTTCCACTTTTTGTGGTGTTTACGCATTGCGTCCTTTGGTGCCGTGACACCTTCCATTTTAAATCGTCCCCAATATATTTACCTTCTAAGGGTTCTAATACCTATCCTAGTAATAAATCCTTTTTATACTTTCGTAAGTAATTTATGTAAAAAAATCAGTTCCTTATTATATATTTAATATTTTTAATTAAAAGGTATTTTCCCCTATTTACTTAGTAATTTAGTAAATTATTTATAAAATAGGGAAGTCCAGCTTATTATTTAGCCGATTTATCTATTTACCAGCCTTTTTAAATATATATACGTAATTACTTACCCTAAAATTAAATAGGTATTAATAAAGGTTGGCCTTTTTAGTTTACTCCTTTTATATTTTTGTGATTTATTTCCGTATTGCGTTAATATATTTCCGTAATATTTTTGTTAACGTTTATGCTTCTTCCCTATTTAATTTCTCTCGTATTAATATTATTTAGGGGAATTCTGACTTTATCTCCCAGTTGAAAGGTATAGATATCGGAAAACCCCGTATAACCTTATATAATTGGAATCCGCTTAAGTTATTGTAAAATATTAAGGCTTATACTGCATTTAGTACCGGGATAGTTTTAGATTAGTTATTTTGGAACCTATTTACGAATAGCTGCAATTATTAGTTGAGATATTTATTTACAATTTCTACTTAACCCGTTATTTATTTATAACCTAATAATAAGAAACTCTACTTAACTTTTAAAATCTTATATAATTTATTTATAAAATTAGCAATAAACTAGGCCCTTTTATTATTTACGATAAATTATAGGACCTTGTATATTTGGTAAGGTCCTTTATAGTACATTTTAGTAATATTAATTACAGTTACTAAAGTAATATAAGGAACTATTTATAAGGCTTTGCTTAATCAGTCTACTATTACCAGGGTGTTATTATACCCGTCCTAATCGGGCGGTAGCTTTTTAAAGTTAATAACCAGGTTAATCTACGTTTAAAGGGGAGTTAGAAACGGTTAAAGGAATTCCGGGGTCTTGTCCCTTAATATTTTAAAAGACCAGTATATTATATAATTACTAATAAACCAATTTACGTCGCTTTATATCCCTCGCTACTAATATTATTTTTACAAAATCCGTATTATTTTATTACGGCTAGGGTAGGCTATAGTAATATATAAGTATACCTTGTATATGATCTTAATTCTTAGGTTATTAGTATCTAATATTACTAATCATCCCCTGTATAAAAGTAATCGGCTACTAGATAAGGTAAAATCCCCCGATTCGTCAGGGTTTACCCAAGCCTTTTCCCAATCTATCTTTAGATCCAGATCCTAGCGGTTTACGAGTAATAAGGCGTTTACAAGCTTATACCCGGATATATCTAGTAGTAGCGCGTCCGAATCTAAAATTGTAACTTTTATAATAATATTGATTATAAACGCTAGCGTCCCGTAATATCCTTTCGTATCGTTAAAGCGAAATATCTATATAATATAGTATACTTTTTTCCTAGCTTTCTAAGTTTTTACATCTTATTGCTTTCGTAATAATTCATCCGTTACAATATTTTTAATACTAGGGTGATAGGTAATAAGAAAGTTGTATTATACGAGAAACTCAGCCTATCCTACCTATTATATATTTAAAAGTTATTTCGTATTAAAGTATTTTAGTACTTTATAATTAGTAATTACTAAAAAGGGCTCCTCCCGTTATAATTTTACGAATTCGGCTCTTTAAAAAGTCAGGGCCCTAATTACAACTAAAAGCTCCTTATCCTAAATGGGGTAGTTTATTTTAACGTTTTATATAGTTTCTGAAAAGTAGCCTATTAATTATTAAAGGTTATTTTCCCCCTTTTAAAAGAGGATTCCAGCTACTATTCTATTAAAGGCGTTAGTTTCTAATTATATTAACTAATTATATCGAAAATACGTAAATAGTAACGTGTAGGTTAAAAGGTTCTTAAACGTATTAAATACAGTCTAATAATCCGCAATTTACACAAATAGTTTATTTTTACGTATCAGTTTTATTAATAACCTTACAACTTTGCCATAATTTTTAACAAATCGCTTATAAAAGTTATAAAATCCCAGGAATAATTAGACTCCCCTAAGATTAAATAGCACGTTTTAATTTACTATTACACTTACTTTTATAAAATTTACCAAGATTCCCTTTATTCCAATAATAAATCCCAGGTATTTTATTTACTATATATGGAATTTATACTTATCAATATCAGTATATAATCCAGCAACTTGGAATCGTTATAATACCTTCTTTACGTAAATCTTATATTCCTTTACCAACTTTGAGTAAATTAGGATATTATTAATATATACGCTATAAAAATCGTTAAGGTAGTCAATTAACGAATTGTTAATAAAACGCTGAAAAGTAAAAGGACCGTTCGTAAATCCAAAAGGTATTACCTTATACTAATACGCTTTATAGCAGGTACGGAATATCGTTAATTCTACTAAGGCAGGGTCCATCCTAACCTTATAAAATACCTATCGGATATCGATCTTAAAAAAGATTTTAGCCTTGCTTAGGCGCGCTAAGGTCTCATTAATTAATAATAGTAAATAGCGGTTTTTTTTTCGTTAATACGTTAAGCTTCCAGTAATCTACGCAAAACCTTAAGCTACTATTTACCTTTTTTATAAATAAAATAGGAGCTGCTTAGGGTACGGAACTGCTTTTAATAAAGCCCTTTACTAGGTTTTCCGTAATATATTTTTTACAAGCTTTCAGCTCTTCTAGTAATATTTTATATAGTATTGTACAAGAGCAGCGCGAATCCCCCCACACACTACGGTCGACGTACCTCCGTGTCCTCATCCAGTGCAAGCTGGCAGGAACTGTTAGCAAAAGATCGAGAGCATAGCGAAAACACAGCGAAAACGCAACGGGGAATAACATACATCTTGCTGAGCCCACTCTTCAAGCACCTCGGCCGGAATCCCACCAGTCTCGCCCGAGACTCTGAAGCGCTCCTAAACAATAGCGAGACGGCGTTCAAGACGGTACGCCCAGTAGGGTGTTCCACCAGGAGTAGTCTAAGCCGCGGCAGTGGCGCGAGGAGGCTGCGCAACCGCACCGCGAGAAGGAATTACCGGAGCAGACGGAGCAGGTCTCACAGTAACCCAACCCTACCAAGCGCGGATCATCTGATCGATAAAAATAAAATGGCGCTAAGATCCGTGTAAGTACTGTAATCGGTACGCGGAAGGTACAAGGAACTTACAGAATGACTAATAACGACGGAAATCAACTCGCGGGCGGCGCAAACGACAAATACAGCAGCAACTTACTGCTTAGGATCGGTGAGCTAAGAAGAGTTAGTAAGTACTAAAGCCGCAGCAAATACGTAAAGAGGTATATACAAAGACACACATCCGATTGAAATCCGCATAGCGCTGGTAGCGGCGAGAGCCCGAAGCTGCGAAAAATAAGCAAAAACCCCGAAGAAATAGTAAAAACGCGTAGAAAAAGTACCATTAGGTTACAGATACTTATAAAGCTCCCAACAACCACCGATATAAATGCCGCCGACGTAGGAACGGCAGGGGCCGCGAGGATAAAGATTAGCAGGACTACGAGAATTAGCAAAGGAGACAAGTAATGGAGGAGTGCTTACGCAGCGACTACGCGGTTCCACGCGGCGGTCTCGATCCTTAAAAGCGAGGCGTACAAAGTAATAAATAATAATAAAAAGAAAAAGAGAACGAGGGAGAAAACCCCCCTATTTATAGGCAAAAAAGGGCAAGAATCTACGTTTACGCACCGCACTCGTTTAGCAGGCAACGAGATTGCCCCAATCAAACGAGGATGGAATATTAGATAAAAATATACTAACGATACCCTTATAACCTCTTATCCGGAGTCCAACGAAGGCAAATTAATAATAACGCTACTGCGAAGGAAGGCACAACCCCCCCCTCCTCCCTCTTTCCATTTAAACATACTACTGATATTACGATAGCACCGCTGCTACAATAACCTTCCCGTAATACAAACAAAAGCGAACCGAAAGCGAGGTAAACCGTAAAAAGAAAAAGAAGCAAACTACCTATAGAAGAAGGCTATCGTCCGAATTACGGGTAAACCGAAAGTGAGGTAATAAATATAAAGGAAAGAGCCCCCCCCTTCCACCTTCCAACGATAACATAGCCGGGGTACCGGGGCCAAAGAAGAAAGAACGAGTACGGTCCGAGTTCGAACCGATACACGGGTACCCCCATTTTCCTTTTCTTACAAATTGTAATAACTCCCCTCCTATTACACATCCTAAGTAGGAAAAACCCAGACTAGTAGATAAAAGGCTGGAAGTAGAGTTGGTTTAGGTGCGATATCGTACTAATACCTATACTATAGAAGCACCCACAATGCCTAAACAGATAGATAGAGGGACCGCTTGCCCACTGGGGCGAGGACTAGAGGTCCTCTGCGGTGTAAGATTAATAATAATAATATTTTATATAGGGGGCTAAACCCTAGGTCCTTAAGCTACAAGCTTTCCAGCAATTTAATCTTTATATTATAGGGATAATATTCCGCTAATTCATCTAATATTACTTTACTAAATACGTCAAAGTATTTATAATATTGGGTTGGGACTAGGTTCTGGACCTTTTCCCGCAAGCTTACCTTATCCTTTTTTAAATTAATATTTCGTTTGCTTTATTAATGGTCGATTAATTAATTAATTTTATATATTATCGTTACGCTAATATACACTTCCCTAACGTTTTTTAAAAATCCTATTATACTAATAATTACTATATCTAGTAACCAATATTTATACTAACTAACCGTATCCCTCCTAAACTTATACAGTCCTTATAAGTCAGCACCTTTCTTTTTATCCCCCTTAAAGGGCGCCATTATTTTCAGGGTATCCCTTTTAATAGTATCTTTCGTAGGTTTCTGCTAAAGGTATCAGTTTATAGTAATTAGTAATCGCTTTTATCTCCTAAATATATTAGGGTAGTATTTATATTAATTTGGTAATTATATTCCCCAACTTATATTACTTCTTAACTATATTTTGGAATCCCACTCTATTTATAACTAAATAACTTACCCTTTTACTTATTACTTAAACTTTTCGATATAACGTTATATTATTATAAGGATATTTGGCTTTTTATTATTCTGGAAGATTAACGTATAGGTTAAGCAATTAGGTAGCATCTTATACTCTTCGAATTATATCCTTCCCAAAATCAGTAGGTATACTGATCTGATAACCAGGAGAGTCTTATCTTTAAATTTCCAACCTTAGGTTTTTATATTACCCCAAATAACCTTCGTAACCTATTAGGTATCCCGCAGGTCCTTTAAGTATCCCTTAATTTATACGGGTTTAAAGCCTTTAATAACCTTAAATTCCGTATTATTAATTAATATCTTTACTAGTTTTTTACTAATAAATTTATAATTATTTACTCCCGTATTAGCTAGGTTATTATTAGTGGTAATAAAAGGTCTATTTTTACTAAAGGTGTATTTTATTACAAAGGGGTCCCCCCCTAAATAGTTTTTTAAAAATCCTTTACCTTTCTTTAGCTTCCGTTCTTTTATTTTAATAATACCTAAACTTACCACCTATCCTAAGAGGGAGTCCTTATTTTTTGGGCATTTAGTTTTCCTACGATATAAGGGCTTTGATATATCTATATATAACTAATATTAATTAGATACGAGCCTTTTTATCCGTAACTGGTTTATTCTAGTTAGGGTAATTACGCTAGGTATAACCTTTATCTTTATAAAGGAAATAGTAACTTTCCATAATATACTATTTTATTTCTTCAGCTAATAGCTTTATTAATAAGGAGATAGTACGGAAATTGCCTCTGGATATTTTAAAGGCCGTTTTCCTAAAGGAAATAGCCTTATTAGTTTTATCTTTATTTTATTTTATATTTTTAAAATCCTTTTTATTTTTATTCTACTTCCTCACCTATTTTTAAAAGTATTATATCTTTAATACCAGGTGATAATATCCCTTAAAATCAACTTTAGGATCAATATATACTATAGCCAAATTAATTTAAAGGGATTAAATTAAATAGCGTTTAATCTTCTACTTCTACTTAAAACGCAATTTATTATACTCTCCCGCTAAATATATAAAATTATTTTTAAATTTTTAAAAGGAATTTCCCAGCTTTATTTACAACTTTTCGAAATTATTTAACGTATCTTCCACCTAGGTTAGGTTATAGTATTTATTTTACAAGTAGGTTAAAAGTATTTTTAAGTTAGCGATTTTATTGGGGTAAAAGTTGTATAGGTACGGTTGCAAATTCTTAAAAGCTAATTTTTCAAAACGGGTTTTAATAAATATTATATAAGCTCTATTATTCCTAAAATAATTAATATTAACCTTAAGTTTATTCCAGACGTTCTGGATTTATACTTTAAATAATATAAAATCTCTGGTCCTATTATTATAAAAGACGGGGATATCCGGGATTTTTATAAAATATCTACCTATATTATTAAATATATATTTAGTAATTATTAATAAAATAGATATAATGTGTTATAATGTTACTAAATATATAACGGACCCTTTTAGATTTTGGATCTATCACTTTTTCTTAGCGTTTTCTTATATTATTTTCTAAAGTAACTTTATAACCCGGAATAATTATTCCTTTAAGGTATTAGGGTTTTAAGCTGGCTTTATTCCAATTTTTTTATAACTTTTTTCGTTATTATTACTAAGGTCTTTTAAAAGTCCCATCTCGGGATCCAATATATTATTAATATTTTCTATCGTTTTCTAAACGGCAAGTTTAGCTTACGCAACTTCCAATTAATTATTAAAATAATTAACCTAATTATACAAGTAAAATAGGCTTATATTTATTTTATAATAAATATTAAATAGGTTATATACCTATTATTAATAGGAAAATATAATTAATATCCTTATTTTAATTTCCTTAAATAAAGCGTTAGGGTTTAATATATACAGATTTTTAAAAATTTCCAAATTAACCAGGCTACTAATATTAAATACGATATAGCCGGCTTGGGTTATAGGTATAAATGGGAACGTAAGCCCTATACGGGTTGTAAAGGTCTGGGCGTAAAGGTTAACGCTTTTATTAATTTCGTTAATTATATTTTTAATAGAGAGGTTAAATTGTATATTTTTAAACAACTCCTTTATTATTTTCTTATAATTTTCAAATATTGGTCCTATTTTAAGGGTAATATCTTCTTCTCCTTCTTTATTAATTTTACATTTGTATCCGTTTTTTTCGTCGCCGTTAAGGGTTATAGTAGCGGAACTAAAGGAAACTCAGCTAAAGCTATATAATACGCAGTACGTATAAGTATCAGGGATACGGTTTTTACGTAAAATCAAAAGATTTATTAAATTTTCTTTCGTTAGGGCGAAGCTAATGCCTACCGCCTACTTACCCTTATTAGGTTGATTTAAGATACTCGCCCCGAATCTCTGGTTATTATTACGCGTTATAGTCAGCGTAGGTATTATTTTAATTATTAAAAGAAAGCGATTTCGTTAATTTCAGGTTGATAAGCTTTGAATTGTAACGGTAGGTACGTAATTCACGAGATTGATATGCGATAACGTAACCCAAAAGCGTTAATTCAAAGCTAAAGAAGAAAAAGAAAAAGAAGGAGAGAATTCACAAGCTGTGGAATTCCCTTGGTAGGTAGTGGGGTTGGTGGGTCTCAATTGCCAAGGCGGTGTGGGCTGGCAATTAACCACTCCTGCACACTGGTCGCGTGGGGCAATCCCCAGGTCCCAGCCCCCACACCGTCACACTTCCCAGCTTATTCTATCTCTACTAAAGCAGCGGCCTACAGTGGTAAGCTACAGTGTACTCCCCATTTAAGAGGACTTACTTCGACGATAGTCTCTTAATCAACCCTAAATTTAGGCGTCCTGCCTTACAACTTGTCTTAAACCTTCCCGGGTGCAGGCCGTAACAGTTTGGGATTGGTGTGACAGCGACTAGAAGGACCCACACTCTAACTGAGCCAACCTCCTAAAAAGGGATGTTAAATATCAGGGTTGGGACTTGATGTTCGAATATGGGTTTCTAAAGGCCAGTGTTATCACCATGACAATTAGTTTGATTAGATCCTTTTAGTTTATTTTGTTTTTTTAGTATGGTATAGGTGACTCAGCTTTGATAATAGGGCTTCCAGGACAAGTCACAAGCACACTTAGAACACGTGTATGTGGTATTTGGAATTGTTGCCAGGGGTTATCTTTACAGATTACGCGTCTGCTTTCAATCGAGAGGAAACTTTAGCCGGAGGGGACTGAAAAGGGGCCTCTGAGGCTGTGCGGCGCCGGCGCCGGCGTATGGAACCTTAGCTCAGGGAAGAACCAGGGGAAGATCAGGGCAAATCAGCCACAGCTCACCCCAGCTCAGGACGACGAACGAAAAAGGAAATTTCGTATGCCCAGATTCGTCGCAGGCAACCAAGCTGTTTCTGTCACGGGCGACGCTGCCTTCTCACTCTCCGTGCTTGGAGAATCCACTTTACAGTTTTCGACATTTAATTTCGTGTCCTTTAGTGGCGCCCGTCATGATGGCTGGTTCCCCATGGAGATGGAGGAGATACCACCTCCCGGGTCGCAGGTATGGGCGCACACCATTATCGAGGGGAATTACCACAACTGGAAGGATTTGGAATTCGAGTTCCGCGCCAAGACTGGATCAGGACGAAAACTATTGGGGAAAATAAAATAACCATGATAAATGGCCAAGGCGAATCAGACGACCATGGCCACGACGGTGATCTGTTTGTGGCCCCGCGGAATTACTACTATAGAAAAACCACGATCCCGAAGGAGGCGTTCAACGTATACGTCGTGGGAGAAGATATCAACGGCGCTCCCTTCCAGCGGTTGGCTCCCGGTCCTAGCCCTAGCCCTAGCCTTGGTCTTGGTCTTAGTCCTAGTCCTAGTCCTAGGATATTAGGATTTCCTTTTTCTCAAGCTACTACTACGCCTGTGTCTGCTCATGATATTTTCAAGGGGATGATTCCGGCTTCCATGTCGATCTCAGAGAACAGCACTGCAACTATCACTTCTACCTGTCCAACATGCCAGCTAACCCCGTCCCTCATGCCGATATATGAACTTTTCACGGCAGGTGGTGTGTCCGGACAGGTTTGGGGGAGAGGGACAATAGCAATGCTACGCCTTGTTATGACTGCGATTTTGATGTGGAACTTGTGAATTTTAATCTACGAATTTAGGGGGGGGTAAATATTGCAGAAGAGAATATCAAATTTCCGTTTTGTGTATCCCTCCTCGCGTGATTCATATCTCTCGTTCATGTTTACCCTGTCCATCATTCCTCAAGTGTTTGGTCAATGCTTTAGAGATCTGACAATGATGGCCTCTACCCGTAGTGCAAGTTTCTCTGCTAGATACCGCTGTACTGTGTAGTGCTAGATAGGTACTTAGTACCTAAAAGTACGGGTTTAAAGATGAGTTATTACGTTTACTTTTTATTTTATTTTTTACATTCACCCTGTATATTCAGTTAGATGCCGATGTGATTGATATGTGTGTTGGCGAGTTTGCGGGTTCGGTATTTTTTTTTTGTCCCAATGGAGCCCACCTACCTAAATACCTAGGCATTGACCTGGGTAGGTACACAAAGCCACCCTTTGCCCACAATGCCACGCACGCGTTTGCTCATTGGTTTAAAGATTTGACCATGATCGCCTCGATCCATGGTGCAAGTTTCTCTGCAATGATATCACTGTGTGCTGTGTTTGCAAGGTTAAGGGTCAGTTATTTTATATAGAGATAAATGGATCAAAAGAGGTTTTGCTCTTACCAATGCACCATGAATGGGGAATTTTGTGAGTGTCAATAACAGCTCTAGACTCTTCTTCTTGATGGGCTGCCTGTCCGGGGATCTCTCCATGCGAACGTATAAGTTGGTCTCGCGCGTCGTTGGGAACGAAGGGGTCCTACATGTCATCAAAATTCAGCAACCGATTGATCTCCTCTCCCCTCCTCTCCGACAGGTGTCAGGGACTAGGGACTAGAGACTAGGAACTAGGTAGGAACTGGGGTGGAGTCTGGGTGATGTGTGAGTGGTGTGGATGGTGGTTCCTTACATTTTGCCCAAAATACATGTACACAGCCGGGTCGTCGGGCAATCCGCTACCCCAAACATCTTGTTTCCATTTGTCGTCGGTGATGGTCTTCATTTCGTCTCTTCCTAGCCAGCTAAAATTGAAACCATACAGTTAGTCACAACAGACAAGACTAGACTAGCAGGAATGCGAGTGATGCTTGCTTACAGAGTCTGGGCGACACCATTCCGGCTTTTTAGGAACTGAGCAAAACTGGCAGCCGCAGGGGGAGGAAGCCATGCGAACAGGCGGAGAAAATAGTATAGGAAACCCAGAGGTACGAGCAAAAATACAGCGTTGGCAAGAAGGCCAATGAGGGAGGGTAACCATTTGGGAGAAAGTATAGGCTAGACTCAACTGTTAGTACCTTCCTACATAATTTGACAGGGATGATGAGAAACATGGGAAACATACAGTGATGATCCGACCGAGTCTTGACCTGGCGATATACGTGACCGTCGGAAAGACCAGAATCCCCCCGATAAGATCAACGCGCTTAAGTTCGGTCCTTCTCGCAAGAAGCTCCAACAGAATGTATGCACCAATTGAGTGGCCTATTAGAATCACTTTGGTTGGAGGTCCCGACGGATCTGGATCCGCAAAAGACTCGACGTCTCTCGCGCAGGCTGCGATTGTGTCGGCGAGACCAAACATGCATGGCCCGCCGTCTGTGTCTGCTTCACCTTGCGTCTTCTCGCTTGTCGCGACCTCAAACCCTCGGTAGGATTTTCCACATATCCTGATTGCGGCCTTGTCGGCACTGTTGCCTGCCTTCAACAGCGAGACGAGGCCGTTGGCAAAAGGCTCGTAGAAAGAAATGAGCCCGGGATTCCCAGGGAGGATGTAGACCAGAACGCGCTCAACGTGTGAGCTACTAGGAGGGTGTTGCTGCTTTTTGCCGACGTGGACATCGTGGACTAAAATGTCTCGTATATCCGAGGAGGGCATTGTTTATCGCGCACGCACTTTGATGTCCAAGGTCGCCGATCCCATAAAGTCGTGAGGGAGGGGGTAATCCCAAATGCGGCTGAAGAAGGAATGACCAGGGCGGTTGGGGAAAGAGGGACGAGGATTTTTAGGCGCCAGCCCCTCCTCGACCCCGCAGGTTGCAGCGACCCTAAACAAATCACCGAAACATTACAGATGCAAATGGCAAAACAAAAATGCTTGAATTTCTGGTAATCTGGAAGCATCACAGTACACGATGTTGGGGATTCGGTTGAGTTTTTTTTTTTTCTCTCTATGTATATCTTTTTTTTAGGGAGCGCTTTCTTCACCGCGAGCATGTCACTTTCACAAAGACATATTTTGGGATCACGACCAGCTGAACGGTTCGCGAACTTTCAATACGCGCCGTCCTGAAAACGAGTGGCGTTGTGGGGGCGGCCCCCCGTAAGGAGCATTACCAGCATTAGTTGGGCCAATATTCCGAAAATGAGGCAGACATCATCGTTTGTCCCCTCGTAGAATAC
>Ga0247760_1002797_pt1 | contig 12485 bp, 8 predicted proteins | sample UWRJL171409R4_FD_179936 | JGI IMG/M metagenome (GOLD analysis project Ga0247760, IMG submission 179936) | Plant litter microbial communities from Arlington Agricultural Research Station in Wisconsin, United States - UWRJ-L171-409R-4 | ecosystem: Environmental > Terrestrial > Plant litter >...
TTGGGCCTGCACACTATCTTTATATTGCCGGAGAGGATAATAATGCTGCAGACAAACAGCTTAAGCGCTTTCCAGGGTTCGGAACTTTGGGGTGTTGGGTTGAAGTCAAGACTCTCCTCTCCGAAGACGACGACGATAACGATAATGACGACAACTCCGAGCATGGAAATTACAAGTATAAGTGGACGAAATATGCTCTGACCAGCTATAGCGTCATACGAGCATGCTTGAACGGTTTTCAACTGGGCAAAGACGCGCAGGGAAATGCAGTTCCCCTCAGTCCCAGCGAGGGTTCGGAACTCTGGAAGGCGGATATAAACGGAATATTCCCTGACTCCCCAGCCGCTGCTGAAGTTGTCCCCCTGGAATCGCCCACGCGTCGGACCCATTCCTGGGCTATATATTCGCTTGAGACGGAGCTACGACAAGTCGAATCATACATGTACCAGGGCTATGAGAACATGAAAGCGGAGATAAAGTGTGAGCTTAAGAATAAACGCGCCTTCTTTGACGACAACAGCCAAAAGAATATCTTTGGTACAGTGTACTGTGCCTCAGGATATACCCGCAGAACAAAACAAGGTGGCCGTCTAGACTGGGCGCTTATCAAACCTGCAGATACAAACGAGGAAACCCGGATCGGAGAGGATGAGCTTAAAACCAGGGAGGAATGGATCGCCGCGTCCTATAGCGTCGATATACAGCCTAACTCTCCTGCAAAAAGCCCGTTGGCGGATGGATCCCGTGCCCTTCTTTCAAGTTCCATGCACAGCAAGCCGGAAAGAAAGAGGATTGACGCGATCAAGAACGGAGATGTGGTCTACAATATTGGCAGCAGTACGGGTCCGACGGGTGGTCGATTTCAACAGTTTGCCAAGGTGCTTGTTTCAGTGGCAGAGGACCGCCATGTCCAAGAATACATTACCGTGACCAACGCCAACGCCGAGACCAAAACGGAAGGATCAGAGCGATCATACTTATCCACCGAATATATTTTCTACGGCATGGGCATGGGAAGAGAAGGTTCCCGAGTCGCCAAGCGGGGAGATTCTGGCTCCGTAGCATTTGATGCAGACGGAAATGCCCTTGGCCTGGTATTCGGAGCAGGCCAGGCCAATTTTGCAACAAACGGCGGTCATGCGTTTATCACGCCCATTGAAGACGTGTTTGAAGATATCAAGGCGTACTCGAATCACAAGATTGTTGATATTCGTATCGTAAAAGGATAATCTAGCCCCTGAAAGATTGTTAGCTAGGACCTAGCGAGTATCCAGTAGAGGTGTGTGCAATATAAAAACAGCTGAGAAGCTATTTCACAAGGTGTCAAGAGAGAATATTTACGCCTTAATTCTCACATTCAACGCCTTGATCCCCCCGTATTCACCCCTCAACTTTCTCTCATCAAGCCCCCAAAAACAAAAACGAATGCCGGGAGTAGGTGAGGTTGGCCCAGAAGCTGCAGCCAAGCCAAGCTGTAAAGTACCACGCGCGAACATCTTTCAGGAGTTGGGGGCAAACCCACGGACCTAAATGCCTCAAAGACTGGGATTCCGGGACTGATGTGAGGGGTGGGTGGGATTATTGATGGGTGATAGAAGAGTAGAATAGATGGATAGATTGCCCATTTTGATGTTGCACAAGTGGTGGCTCCTTATCATTCCTGACTCCTAACGGGGAAATGGGAGGCAGCCAATGCCTCCCACCTGCATGAGAACCCCTCTTTTTGAACAACCAACATCACATCCACGCCTCCAACCTTCAACGTCATCCCCTCTATCAACCATCACACCTCGCAAAAATGAAGCTCACCAACCTCCCTGCCGAACTCATCGGCGAAATCGCAGACCTTCTCAACAAACACGACAAACGCGACCTCTTCGCCTTTCGTTCCGTGTGTCAGCAACTCCGGGACCAATCCGCCTTCGTCTTTGGACCCTATTTTTCCTCTGTCAAAGTCGAGCTATGCATGTGCAAACCCTCTCTCCGACGCCTGCAGCAGCTCTCCCAGGAAGATACAATCCGCCATTATATCCGGCAGCTGGTCTTCTACCAACCTCCCCTAACCCACTATTATCCCGACAAGATACCACCACCCCAAACCAACTCGGCATTCCCCTATGATGATGATGATGATGATGCCGCGACCGTCGTCCTACATGATTTGGCCGCCATCTTCTCCCAACTCCCCAACCTTTCGCGACTCATCATTCGCGACGATGGCTTTCCTTGCCCGTTTAGCCCCGGAACCCCCCACTCCCGAGCAGACTACATGTTGTTGTCCTCGCACCGCCGCCGCCTCTGTCTCGACGTGACTTCCACCCTCCCTTACTTTATTCTCTCTGTTCTCACCCAAAGCAATCCTCACCTTCCGTCTTTCCACATGTATTCCCGTCGGAACATTGAACTTAACGTCAACGTCAACCCCACTCTGCCCTTTGACGGAAATCCCTTTCCCAACATGCACCTCCTCCCCCGGAATTGGGCCACCCACCTTATTGATCTCAGTCTGGACTGGAACCCGCAGCAATACTCCTCCATCACCCCGTTCGCCGAGCTTATCGCCCATCATTCCCCTGCGCTGCTCAGCCTTCGGTTATCGCGATTTCCCACCGAGTTTTTTCGCGCTGTGCTGCTGCTGCAGCAGCAGCAGCAGTCCAAGTCTGGGCGCCGGCCGCCAAACCGCCTGCCGAAACTCCAGCGCCTAGAGCTGGTGTATTGTCTGTTGGGTTCATCTCTGCGCGAGCAGCGGAATCTGAACCGGGAGGATTTGACGGGGTTTGTTGCGCAATTCTACGAGACGCTGCAGCATTTCCACATTAGTGGGCTTCGGCTTGCCGCATCAGCAGCAGCAACAGCAGCGGAAGATGGACCACGGTACTACCAACAAGGCTATCTGGACGGCCCGGCGACTGCGTGGCGGGACATTCTCGCCCAGTGGGCCGCGGGCATGACGAGGCTGAACTCGCTCGGTTTGACGTGGTTGCTGCGCCAGGTGGGGAAGGGGGGATGTAGTCTGTCTAGAGTGGTCGTGTTTCACAATTTGTTTTCCTCCTGGAAGGAAGGTGTCCCGACTGGCGTGCTGGGGGTGAACATCGCAACTGACAGGCCCACGTATGGAGTGCGGTACTACGGGGAGGGGGAAGACGAACATGGGAACGGGGCGAGGGCGATTTTAACGCGCATGGCCGAGCATGCGAGGGATTGCGAGGTGACAGCGACCATGAACCCCGACAAGATTTCTCACTTCTTGGGCCCGAACCTTCCCGTTGATGGAAATCTGGTGGCGGGCAGGTTGAGGATCAAAGCAGAGACGGCTGATCACGTGCATTGTCCTGATATTCTGGGGGAGAAGCAGCCAGAGGTGCCATATGCTTGGTTAAGGGCGTCGGCAACAGATGAGACTGAGCGTCGAAAAAGGATGAGGAGGGTGAGAGGAGACAGGGAGATATGACTTGACAAAACTATGCCGGGGACAAGACATTTAGGTCATTCCAGAACATTAGCAATGCAATTAGTGAACTGGAAGTTCATCGCTCTGAGTCTTTTTGTTCGGGGCGAACTCGAGTCGTGTTGTGGTGTATGCGGTTCCTGGTGTACGTTTTTCTTGGAAATAATGCAGGCGATTGGGCGTGATTGTGACCCTCGGTTTGGGTTCGGCATTTTCCGGGCCACACTGAACATCAACACAGCCCCAGAGCCTTGTGATGACATTGTCGGGCGCCCTCTGGAAATTTGCGCTTCTGACCGACTTTTTGCATGTCCTTTTTATCACGCATATTGCCGCTGACAGATGTTTTTCGCTTGTCCCATGCTTTATCGCCGTTGTATGTTGTTGATCTGAATAGTGCGAACCTGCTGTCATGACATCCCTCTCGATATCCCCCCGCGTTCTGCTCCTCCCCGTCTTCTTCCTCCTCCCCCCTCCCATCCGAGCATACACCAGCTTCCAGCCGACCTGCTCCGTGCCGAATGAAACTGTTCACTTTGTGGCCTCGGCTGGTGTGCGGGGCACATTCGACATTCTCTGGAGTTGTCTCTTCACCATTCTGGCTTGCACCTGGTCAATCCAGCATCTCAATATTCCCGAGCAGCGTGACCGACGCAAGGAGACGAGCAAAAGATGGGGCGCCACGACCAGGTACGATACCGTGTGGGCGATGAAGCGATTTTGGACCAACTTTAAGTGGATGGTTGTTACCATCCTCGCGCCGGAGATGATCCTGGGGAAAGCCATCGGGGACTTGATGACAGCGCGGAAACTCACCCGCAAGTTGAGAAAGCGTGCTGAGGACGAGGGTGTTGAGTGGAGCGTGACACACTCGTTCTTTCTGTTGATGGGAGGGTTCCGGTTCGAGAAAACAACCAAGGGATCTGAGACTGAGCCTAGAATTGACGTCGACAAATCACCATCCGAAATCGTGGTCTTGACTCCGGGAAGATTAAAGTACATTGTCGCCAAATACGAAAATTGGATCTCCCTGGGACCCCGCGTTTTGCCTCGGCTTCACAAAATATCGGGAGAAGAGATTAAAGATAAAAGCAAAAGCAACTTGTTCGTTAAAACTGTTGCCGTGATCCAGGTCGTCTGGGTTACCGTGCAGGTCATCGTGCGGACATCTCGTGGCCTTCCTGTATCGCAGCTCGAACTGGTTGTCACAGCATTTTCCGCCTGTGCTGTGCTGACATATATCGTTTTGATCCCCAAGCCGCAAGGCGTCGAAGTTCCTGCCCCCTCAATACCCGTCTTTGAGTCGCAGTGGCATACTGTTCAAGGCCAGTAGAATTCTGGCACTATTCACCTCCGAAGCTTTTTCATTCCTGGCCTAGACGAGTCTGAAGACAGAGAATATACAGGAGCGGTAGCCAATGACGCCATCTGTATAGATGAATACCGAGACGCCTCGTGGCATGCTTTCGGCATCTCAGCGAGTGGCATTCTTTTTGGTGTCATTCACATTGCGGGCTGGAATTTCGACTTCCCCTCTCACACAGACCGCATGATATGGCGTGTCTCGAGTGTTCTTATCGTTGCGCTCCTCCCTCCGAGCCTGCTTCCCTTTTTCTGGAACTGTTACTCTCAAACATTCAATCTTTACCGCATTTCTTTGCGCAGAGAGCGATTTGCTCAGATGTTCGCTCTTATCTGTGGATTCATATACACCCTGGCACGTCTAGCCCTTCTGGTTGAGACATTTCGTTCGCTGGCATATATGCCTCCGCCGGCGTATATGCCTCCGCCGGCGTATATCTCGACGTGGGCAGAGAATGTGCCACATTTTGGTTGACATGGGGGTTCGCTCTGGATACCCTCGATAACTCTCCCGCGACCCCCCCTCCCCACAGAAAACTCACACCTGCCAGCTGCATTGAAAAGTCTGAAATTCCGATACAAAATCTTGATGCGCAGGTCAGGCTGTATCGCACCAACGGCACCAACGCCCAGCACACAACACATAGCACACAGCACTATGAACAGCGTGTAATTCCATCGGCGCAGTTCGATCAATTGCGCAATCGGATTGATCGCGTAGTTGGATTGATCCAGTCGCGCAGTCAGTCGCGCTGGACTGTACAACCTCCAGTCAGCAGCTGTGCAGCTGGCTGACACGGTGACACCGAAATTCGAACTCTTCCAGTACAGAACCTGGGCTTTCAAATGCCCAGGTGTCTGGCACTGGCACAGGTGGAGATGGGGGGTCGCGGGAGATTTATGGGGGGTATCCAGAGCGAACCCCTTTTTTAATGAGCAGTCACAAATGGATGATACCTGGGCAGGGATAATAGTAATAATTGATTTCCAATCTCGTCTTTCCAAACGCCATGATGTGGCCTTGTAGCCGCAGTGGGTACTTGGTATCGTCCTGCTCCCTTCAATGACAAAGCCGACCGTGATGACAACTTGAGACACCCATCCCAACCGCTTGACCGCCGAAGCCAGCCGAATCGTCAAGTACGCTTCGACATCTTCACTTCCAACCCCTCCTGTCGCGGGAACCAACTATTGATGATCTTCCAATCCTTGTCTGGATGGGCCAGTTCAACATCGTACAATACTGCTAGAGTGGAGACAACTTTGAAAGTTTCCATCAGACCCAAATGCTTGCCGATGCAAATGCGGCTGCCACCACCGAAACTGAGATCGGCATTGTTCATGACCTGCAGGCGTTCCTCGAATTGCTCCTTGGTTTCGTCTTCAGTCTGCAACCAGCGCTCGGGGTTGAACAAGTGAGCGTCAGCACCGAATGCGTTCTTGTCGCGACAGATAATCCAAGGATTGAAGGCGAGGATGGTATTCTCGGGCACAACACTACCGTCTGGAAGGCTCTGGCCGCCACTAGGTACGTAGCGCTCAAGACCTAACGAGACACCGGGCAGATAGCGGAGGGCCTCGCGAACCACGGCTCCAAGATAGGGTAGGTTGCGTGTGACTTTGTGCGAGAGGGGGCACTGTTCCTTGGTGAGACCAGCGGCGGCAAGTTCACTACGTAACCGAGCCCAGACACCGGGTGTCTTGAGGCTGTAGTAGATTGCAGAGCGAATGGTGACAGCCGTGGTGTCGGCGCCGGCGATCATGTTGATCATCAGCCAAGACACAATTTGGTTGTCGTTGACAGTGTCCGGACTGGCATTTTTGGCCTCAATGAACTTGTCCAGGAAATCTGGAACAGCAGGGTCATGATAGTCCGAGTCGCTACCCTGATACCTGTCAATCAAGTGCTTGATGCTGATGCCTGTGATGTTTCCGAAACCAGGTGGGCCGATGCGATAGATGGGGTTCTTGTCAAACCAGTGGTCAAGGGAAGGAATGCAGCCAACCCAAGAGAAGTAGTCCATGGCCTTCTCAGCGTTGCCTAGAGTGCCGTCAAAGTCACGCCCGTTTGCGAGATAGCCAATCGGCTGGCTAAATGTCACGGATCCAACAACATCCCAGGTGACTAGATGCATGTCAGCGCTAGGTTGTGGCGGTGGTGGTGGTGCCCTGGGAGTTCACGAACAGTACAGGATCCAATCCCCCAAGTTGAAAGCCTTTCCAGCCTCAGCCCCAGTCATGAAGCGTTTCTCCAGCTCACTGCAAAGCTGCTTGATAGTTGTGTCGACATGAGGCTCAAAGGGGGCAACGCCGTTTGGTGTATAATGCTTCGCGATCGGCTTTTTCTCTGCTGCATGCTTGTCCTTATCGAGTTGACTGAAGATATTGTAGACAATGTGGCCCTCGACCAAGGCGCTACTTGCAAGATAATATCCAGTCTGGCGTCGTGTTAACAAAGTCTTGACGTATAGTGTCTGAGTGCAAACCTTTTTCCAATCCCCCTTGATGTTGAAGACAGTCTTGTTCAGGTCGGGAAAGTCGATGTCGAGGACATTTGGGCCGATGCGGACTACCGGGCCGTACTGCTTGTGGAGCTCCAGGAGCTTCTCATGGAAGCTTTTGCCCGCAACATGGTACAGCCGCCAGAGGTTGGTGAATTCTGTTGGCAGCTGCGGTCAGCTTGTGCCTGTGGATAAAATTTGGGACGGTCTGGGTGGGATGGATGACCTACTCGCCAGGAAGGGCCCAGGGTAACGTCGAAGTGGGGAGCTCAAGTACGATCCCACGAGGTAGAGACCAAAGGCAATCAGAGTGCCGACAAGAGACAGACGAAGAGTCTCGCCGTCAAGACGTGTGAAGAGGAGTTCCGTACTCATCTTTGCCTGTACGGTTGTCGATGCAGATCAAGGTACCTTGTGAGGAAAGAAGCAGAGGGGAAACTTCTTGACTGCGAACACTTGAGTGCGCAACAAGAGGTGGCAAGCTGCTCGGTGCCGGGGGTGGGTGGGCAGAGCTTGTGCATTTCAGCAGGGCCATGATCCGGGGTCCTTGTAGCCCGACGACATGGATAACCCAGGACAGGGAGGGGTTTCAGCCTGCGAGAGGTGCAAGCTGGCTGGTGCTGCTCACAAGTGCAACCCTTTGGGGAGAAGCTAACCTCATGCGCTGTTGCATTGCAGACTGCAGGTTGCAGCTCGCAGACGAGGGCCAGCGAGGCCAGACGGGCATCGTCGGCAGAAGGCCGTGCTCCCATCCGCTGTCAAAAAGGATGGGGTAGTGAGATTCGCTCAAGACACGGACTGCTGACTGCGGATAGTGCGACCCTGTGGCGGAAGCTCGGAAGTGAGATCTGAGCAGGCGGTCGGATGTGGTAAGTGTGCGAGCAAAACGAACAGTTGGGGAATGGAGAAATTGTGTGATCAATCATGTCCGGATGCAGCAGTCACACATGGCGGTGTGGGATCCACTTCGATAGGTGGGAACAGAGGCAGGACTCTGCAGGACGGAAGGTACTGAACGTGAATGGGAGACGTTGGTTGGGTGAGCTGGTTGCTCTTTCCACGATTCCCAGAACTGAACTTCTGCACCGCAATCGGCTGACGAACTCGCCAATCTGTCTCTCGCTTTCTGCAATGTCGTCCAGTGAAGGTTGTGTGGGATTTTCAGTGCTTACGAGACTCCTCCCGCGTGGGTGCCGGTTTCTTCGCGTCCCCGACGGAGAATTGTAAAATGTAACCAACGAAGTTGCTTTACCGACTGCGCGGGAGACAGGGGTTCGCAGAGCGACTGGTCAAGTCCGCGGGGGCGACCCACTGCCTGTGCGCCGGCCTATGGCCCTGTCCGTTCGTTCCACTTTGACCAGCGACCGACGCCACTACGGAGCCCTCAGACTCCCCGTGATTCTCCGAGCTGCGGGCAACCGATCAAAACATGGGTGCTATCTGTGCGGATTCCATCTCATCGGACCTTAACCCGTCGTTGCACACTGACGACGTTCAAGTGCAACTACGCCAAGAAGCAACTGCCGCCGATGATGAGAAACCCAGAGAAATTCTGTCAAGCCAGCTCGAAAATTTGCGATTCTGCTGACGCCCATCGTAATACTTGGGGTCGCAACGTGGCGTCTGCCTTGCCCCCACTGCGGCTGCATGTGGGGGTTGCGATTGGGCTTCGTCAAATCGTATTCGACATGGAACAGGTGAAGAAGCAAACATTTTGTAACCTGTCACATTTTTTGTGTACTTTATGTACTTTTGTGTCCCCCCTGAGCAGGCATTGGCTTGTGAAGTTGACACAACTCTGGCATAACTCGCGCAACTCGCGCATCAGTCCGCATCAAACCTGACACCGCTCTCTCCTAAAGAAACCGAAGAACAAACTGCGGAAGAAAAGAAAGCAACCCCCCCCGTCGAATACGGCAAGTTTCTCCTGCCACAACCAGGGTACGGCCCAGGAGATAACAGCTCGCGCATCTTATTCGTGGAAATTTCCCTCAACGCTCGCAAAAGAAACTCTGGAATTTTCGTTCTGGATCTGGCCTCCCCTGTCAACGGCTCTCGCGGTTTTGACGACCGTTGACTGAAACCCGGCAGTTGAGCCCTGGCTGGTGGAGGGTTGTCTCCCTCCCCTTTTCCACCCCATCACCTGGAGATTGTGTGCTCCTCAAATATCATGTTGACCTGTCTTCTTGTCGACGAGCTGGTCGGAGATTTGGTCTCTGTTAACACTCTGAGAATGCCACCGCTGGTCGATGGGAACTCTTTCTTATAAGGCCCGGGACCTTGTTTGCTATTCAGTCTGCTATTCAGCACCTCAAACCGCTTAGGCTCCTCCGAAACCTCATCCAGTCTCCGACAAACCCGACATCGCCATGATAGGTGGAAAGGCCCCGATGGCTCTGGCCATCATGTGGGTTCTCACGGCCATCACTTTGGTCTTGGTCGTCCTCCGCACCTACACCCGTGCTGTCATTGTCCGTCAGTTTGGCGCCGATGACCACGTTTTTGTCTTCTCAGGGGTGAGTTTCGGGCCTGCCGTCTTCTACAGCTGATGCATTAGTTGTTGGAGTACTAGCAAAGGGCTGACTGATGCAGCTCATGCTTTTGTTCTACACCATTTTCCTCCAAGTGTCCGCCAGTTACGGATTCGGTCAGCCTGTGCTTTCGCTGGAACTTGACGATGCCGTCCATGCTGTGGAGTGGGAGATGATCGGCCAGACCTTTGCTGTTCTCGGTATGGCAACGGCAAAGGTTTCGCTTGGTTTGTTCCTCCTCCGCATTGTGGTCAAGGTGTGGCACAAGATTGTCCTTTGGGTCGCTAGTGTCGCCATTCTGCTTGTGTCCATCGTCGTTGCGATCTTGTTTTGGACGCAGTGCCTCCCTCCGCGATCGCTTTACGATCCCCGCGTCAAGGGGACATGCAGCTTTGGCATCGCTCCTTACTCTCTGCTTCTCGGAGGTCAGTCATACCCCACACTGCTTCGTGGGTGATTTGTCATTCTGACTCGTCGAGCGTGCAGTTGCTTGTATCGTCGCTGATTTCTTCTTTGCGGCTTTCCCCTGGGTTTTCATCTGGAGGCTCAACATGAAGTACAAGGAAAAGGTGACCATTGCTGCAAGTTTGAGCCTTGGTGTGGTGTAAGTATTGGAGTCCTTCTAATGCAAGCAGTGGTTGACTGGTCGATAGTGCGGGTGTCGCGGGCATTATCCGAACTGTTTCCCTCAGCGGTATCGCAAGCCGGAACTACACAGGTTAGTCAATACTTTCTCAATCGCCCCTGTTTCTTGGCTGGCCATGTCTCACCGATGCCCCGCAGAGGACACGGTCACCCTCATCATCTGGTCTGCCGTCGAGCTCGCCGTCACTATGATCTGCGCTGCCATTCCCGTTCTGCGCCCGCTGTACCGACGAATCCGCGGAGGAATCTCAACCGATCGCAGCCACAGCTCCAACGCCGTATCCAAAGGCTACTACAAGCATGACACGGGCAACGACAACACGGACGCCGGTGGCAGCATCCAGCTTAAGGATGTCCCAACCACTGACAGCGATACCGATCTCGAGAACAACCACGGCTTCCCAGAGGCCAATCCCAAGCTGGGCATCCGTGGTCCGACCACGGTGACGTATATCCGGCGTGATAATAACAGTGATGAGGAAATTTTGGGTCCTGAATTCCGGAAGAGCCAGAGTGAGGCCAATGCTTCTGGTCGTATTCAGGTGTTAGAGCATGTGGATGTCCGTGTGGAAAAGGTGGGACGCAAGTAGAACCAGTGATAACATCAAGCAGTGCAACAAAGGACTAGAGATTGCAGAGTTAGGAATAACTAGAGTAGGTAAATAGACGCTCACGCGAGCATTTGCTTCATTGTTTCAGGAATGATGGTGACGAGGTATGACTCAGGCCTTTTCCTCGCACTGCTCCGAACTGGCTAGCTGGTAGAAAGGAATGCATGAGATGAAAGACATGACGGGAAAAGAAAAAAAAAAAGAAAGAAGAAAAAGTCATTATGTGCAAGCCCCCTAGTCGGATGAATGAACGAGTGATGTTCAACCTACGACCAATCTGTCGCATCGTTTTCCACGCTGTGATCTCCGCTCATCCATCCACCCGGACATTTGATGTCGACTAATGACATCTAATGTCAACTGCTGTGTCTCCACACCTCCCCCTGCCCCCTTCCCGCCGCCGCTAACTAAAGCCGAACTCAACATCAACTTCTTGTCCCTACCGATTCTGTCAACTCCATTCCCCGTTCTCCCCGCTTGTGGTTTCGCTAGATAGTAGATAGTAGGTAAGGTGATGAGGTGGATAGGTAGGCAGGTAGGCAAGGTAGTTCCCAACCGGAGGCGGTGTCACCTTTCGAACCTTGAGGCGTCTTGCCGACTCTCTTCCAAAGTTGGTTGCGCGGGACGTGGTGTTGACTGGTTGCACGTCGCCACAGCCCCTCACTCGGCGACAGCAGCCGTTCCAGTCCCCATTTCGTCTGAACGCAAGACCTGCCCCAGTCGAGATTGTTTGTACGAGCAATACCGGAACTCTTCGCCTTGTTGATTTGGTCAGAGTTCAGAGTAGAACCCCGGTCCCGCCCCTGCACCGCACTGCACTGTGCTGCACTGTGGCGCGGAGAGACTGGAAGACGGAGAGTCCTACCCACCCGCCAACCTCGCCTTTCCCTTTTCCTTTCCCTTTTCCTTTCCCTTTTCCTTTCCCTTTTCCTTTCCCTTTTCCTTTCCCTTTCCCTGTCTCTGACTCTTTCCCTCTTTCCCTTCCATCTCACCTCACCTCATTCACGTCCCGTCTCAGTTCCTCTTCTCGCCCTACTCCATCAGGAGGGTCGGACGGGAAGGAATCTTGACCGATTCATTCGCTCATTCATTCATTCACCCAACGCCTGTCCATCCATCTACCCACCCAGACTGCCGGACAAGACAAAACAACCTAAATACCCTGTCTGTCTGTCCGTCCGGTAGTGATTGCTGGGTTCTCCGGTCTGCACCACCACACCCACACTCTCTCAATATCTGTCCGCTTGCACCAGACGTAAATTGAACATTCGCCTGTGCTTATGTGCGTCTGTCTGCCTCTGCCTCTGCCTCTGCCTCTGCCTCTGCCTCTGCCTCTGCCTCTGCCTCTGCCTCTGCCTCTGCCTCTGCCTCTGCCTCCTCCCCACCA
>Ga0247760_1002798_pt1 | contig 12472 bp, 10 predicted proteins | sample UWRJL171409R4_FD_179936 | JGI IMG/M metagenome (GOLD analysis project Ga0247760, IMG submission 179936) | Plant litter microbial communities from Arlington Agricultural Research Station in Wisconsin, United States - UWRJ-L171-409R-4 | ecosystem: Environmental > Terrestrial > Plant litter >...
AAGGGGGAAAGGGGTTGCTGAGAAAGGGGGAGGTGATGGTTGATGTTGTTGGGGGGGGGTTGGTTTCGCAAAGGGAGGTGTTGGGGATTGTGGGGAGGGTGGTCTTTGGGAGGGAGGTGGAGGTGGGCGAGATGGGGGAGGAGGAGGCCGTGAGGTTCTATGAGGCTGGGTTGGGACTGCCGGAGGCGTCAGCCAGGACGTTGGTGGAGCAGCAGACGGGGCGGGAGAAGGGGGGAGATCGGTTGTACGGGGAGGTCTACTATGAGGAATCGGCGAAGATGCCTGAGCGGTTTCTGGGTAGGCCAGCGATGCGGTTTGAAGAGTGGGCTACGAAGAACAGGGAGAAATTTCTCTGATTCATGTTTGGAATTGATTAGGACACCTAATGATATACCTGCGATTAATAGCCAAATCACTCATCATAAATTGCCTCAAAGACACAGCTGGTTGGATCGTCGGGCACTTGGTACGTGTTCCTCAGTACCAGCTTCGGGCTTGCTGCCGTGAAGAGACGACCGTATTCCTCTTTGGTCCGTTCCTTTGAGTTGCAGAGCGCGAGTGCCATCATGTCCATTTGTCTGGAGTGGTGTTAGTGTTAGTGCACTGTCGACCGTTTTTGACTCAAATATGGACCGACGTACCGCAACGGCTTGAAGTCCAGCTTTGCAAAGCCGGCCACATTTTCTTCGCTTTCGCTCGGAGCCAGGTACTCGCTGAGCAAAACGCGGGCGCCCGGTTTCAAGGCCGGCACCAACGCCGACAGCACGGCGATGGCCTCCTTGTCTGGGTTGGCGTGGATGACGTGGCGCATGTAATAGACATCAGCACCCTGGACCGCCTGCCGGTCGAAGAAGTTTTGCACCTGGAACGACACGTTGGTGAGCTTGTCGGTGCGCGCCCCATCTTTTTTCCATGCCACTTCCGCCGCCTCCACAACTGACGCCAGGTCTTGGACGACAAAGGTGTACGACGGGAAGAGCTCGGCCAGATCCTTGATCACATGGCCCCAGGAGCCCCCTACGTCGACGATTGTCGCATCTGCGGGCAGCTTGTCCCACGGATACGCGCGGATGTCGACGTCCTGCAGCCGTTGGCCCTCGCGACTGACACCCTCCATACCCTTGTCGAAGATATCTCGTATAGGGCGATTAGCATCCATCCAGCCGTAAAAGCTCAGCTCCGTCTGCTGCGCAACATTGTGTGCCGTCTCTGTCTGACCGGCCGTGTTCGGCCACCGGCGCAGCGCCAGGGGGATGGCGGCGTTAGTGAGACTGAAGACATGCGTGATGGTTTGGACGAAGACGTTAAAGTTGGCCGAGCGTGCGAGATGAGCTGAGAGATACGTGTGGCGGACATGCCCGACTGGCTCTTCACGGAAGATGAAATTGACGATTGCGTAGCGGATGATTCGCACTGTGATGATTTGTGTAAGTGGCTCTGTGTATGTCAACCCGAGACGAGATAATCAATAACACTCACCTAATCTGTCTTCGTCGAGGCCAGTCTTCTGAGCCAGTTCACGGTAGCTAATTGGCCTGTCCAATGGAACCAGCTCGGCAATGTTGAACTCGGCAATGACCCCCAGGATTGAGGCATCAAGGGTCGCAAGAGCCAAGACACCCAGGCTCAGTCGGGGCGGTTGAGTAAGGACCTCTAGCTCCCTTACAGCCTGCGCTAGCTCTAGAGCTGCTGACGCATCGGTCTCAAACAGACTCTTTCGAGATGCTGCACCCACGTCGTTTACGGTTGGCGAGGAAATGCCCTCGTCGTCACAACCTTTCTGCAGCTGTTTGGTGAGCCGGCTGATGGTCTCGCCCAGCTCGACCAGGGAACGCCCGCTAGACATGGCCTACGTAAGCGAAACAACGTAGATGCTCGTAAAGGATGATACTGTTGGAATCACGAAAATCACGAGAGGAAGGGGTTTTGCATTCAGAAGCTGACACGGGAGGGATTGGAGTGCTTAACCTAGTAGTACCTACTAGGGTACCTCGTGGTCTTAGAATATGGTACCCCTCTTTTCTACGTTTGGTATCCCGGCATCCACACCGGACCTAGCCCCTATTCCCCGTGCACTAGAACAAAAGTGGAACTTGGCACAGCAGCTTGCCCATCCCAGGTCTGACTGCTGACCTCAACGGAGGGAAACGGCGATAAGTTCATGCAGGGGATCCATTTGTTGGAAATGGTTCAAGACGTGCATAATCAACTGCAATGCTACCCACGGAAAAGTACCTCTGGCCGGGTATCTCCCATCCTGCATCCGACGGGAAAGTCGTGTCATTTGTACCTACACAGCATTGGCCCTCAACTTCTCCTCTCTTAATGTAAATTCCGGGTCTGTTGAGTATGCAATCCTTTCAAATTACTATCCAAGTTCGTAATACCAAGCTTCCCAAGATTCCCTTTAGTATGAAGAAGAACTATGTTGGCCTGGGCGGCGTGCCCGAAAACGTTCTTATTGGCCCGGTGATACCAACACACACATACACATTTGACCACATCCCTGTACAGTCGGGCGCGGCAGCTGAATTCCATTTGTAAAAGTCGCTGTGAGATCGTTAGTTTGGAGATTTCTAGGCGCGAACAAGATTCAGGGGGGACTGACTCCAACGAAATACCCGCGTCGTTAGTGATCTGCCAGCAGCCATCTCCCTGCTGGACGTAATAGAACCTACGGCACCCTTCAACCATTGTTCCCTGAGAATACATGTTAGCCTTGGGATCAGAGATCAAACGGAAACACTCACCTGAACTGGCTGCGGCGTAGCTATGGGTCTGGCCGTCATTGTTGTCGAAGGCGCCGACGTCGTACTCATGCTTGAAGACTTCCCTGTCGCTGACGACGTGCTGCTGGATTTTCCCGTGGTCGAAGTATTCGGTGGGGGCATTATCGTTGGCGTGCCAGTGACCGTCCTGGATGTAGGCGTTCCCGGGACGGCAACACAATACCATTTGCTGATCTAGCCCCTTGTTAGCTTTACCCCAATCTTCCCCAAAACCGATGTCACGAACCTTGAGCCCAGAGCAATCACTGCCGACACTCGGATTCCACGTCTTGAAGTTGGCCTGCGAGAACGTCCCAAACATCATCTCCACTACCGCACATGTATCCCCCGGCGTAGTAAAATACCAAGCAACGCAACTCCCCACCGTATCACCCGCCACGCCCACCGGTTTGGTACTCACCGTTGGCGGCTGCGGGAACTCTTTCGAGCTCGAATACGCGCCTACACAGTAATAGTACTCCTTCCGAACGTTTGCGCATAGCCCGCCCAGAACAGGGTTCCACTTGAAAAACTGCTCTTTCGTGATCTCCGCGTGCTCAGTGAGTATTACGTCGCAGGAGCCGGCCTTATCGCCTGTCGCAAAGACGAGGCAGTTTCCTGGCATTGGGCCGTGTGACGGCGTTGGCGAAAAGGACGTGTCCACTGTCGGCAGGGGAGGTGGCGTGTAGGACACATACGGCGGGATCGTAATGTTGCCAGCAGCGGGAAATTCGATAGTGACTATGACTTGGGGCTGAATTTCGACGCATACCCAGGTGTATTGGACCAGACCAGTACAGTCGGTGCCGACGGCGGGGTTCCAGGCAAAGAAATCGGCCAGGGACATCCAAGTCTTGTAAGAGAAGGCGATGGACTCGCAGTCGTCCTCGCCTGAGACGGGGTGCCAGTTGCTGCAGTACGAGGGCTGGCCGGCTTGGGTTTTGGTCGGGGGCCAGGTGCTGTCGTCGAGGGTTGGGGTGGTGATGACCCAGGTTGTGGTCGGGTGGCGGATGGAATAGGGGGTGCTGACGGTTGCGCTGGAGGAGGTGGAGGTTTTAGTGCTGGTGCTGGAGATGAACGGGCCGAGGCCGACGCAGTAGGCGTAGTCGGCCCAGAAGTTGGCGGTGCAGTCGCTGGAAACAGCCGGGTTGTACTGCCGGAAGACATCGAGGGTGAGACCATATAGTTTGAGGACGGTGTTGCAGGTCTCCCCGCCTTTCACCAAATGCCATGAGTTGCAGTTACCAGGCGTGCCTGTGAAGGTCGGGCCCGGGGGAGTGGTGACGCGTGTGGCCGACGATGCCTTGGTTGTTGAAGTTGTTTTCGTGATGTTGGGGGGGGCTATCGATACACTGCTGGTTGATGAGGTTGTTGGCTTGGTGGTAGACGAGGATGCCGTCACGGCGCCAACGCCGACACAGTAGGCGTAGCCGCCCCAGAAGTTGGTGAGGCAGTCGCTGGAAACGGCTGGGTTCCATGATATAAACTGGGCGTGCGAGATCTTGTACTGGGCCTCAATCTTGGAGCAGTCGTCGCCCTGATTCGCCAAGTGGAACTTGTTGCAGTTCGCAGCGATCCCCGCGTGAGTTGGCCCTGGTGCCGTGGCCTGCGCGACGACCACGCCGGCGCCGGCGAGGGCCACCACCACCAAGGAGAGTATCTGGCTGATCATCATGCTATCTCTTGGGTTCGCATCGACGCAGTGTTCTGGTTTTCTTTGGCGGTAACCGACCTGAGAGGTAGAGCGCCGAAGGACAGACGGGGAGTGACGATCGAGTCCAGTCGCGACGGGCAATCCCAACTCCATCAACTCCGAATTCTGTCGCCGGGGTACTGATCAAGCAGGCGGTAGCAAGGCAGAGTCAACGGTGCTGTCATCGGCTTTCAGATGGATTATCCGTCGTCAGCATCGCCAGCGTCGCCATTATGAAGAGATGCAATTTCGTGCCTTTGATCCCACTGGAATACGGTGAGCGCGAACGAAGAAGGAGCGATTCAATCCGCCCCGTCGCACAGTGCGGTCGCTTCTATGCAAGGGTCTGATCGTTCTCTTGGGTCACAGTCGTCTTCGCCAATTTGTGACGACCTTTTCGCCCACACGAAATCCCACATGTGCCGCCAAGCCGGGCCCTACGGAGTCATCGTCGTCTTGAGCGCCTATATTGCAGGTATGGGACCCAGTATTTATAGCCGCCATCTGCCGAGCGACTGCGCCACTGACTTTCCATGCAGGGTGCCTCCCCCGTATGTAAAAAACGGGACGTTACACGAAGGAGTGCAGTAGCACCCAGCCCCGGCGCAGGATCACCGACGAGATTGAGCGCAATATACTGTCAGTACCAACGGCAGCACGATGTTAGGCCGATAAACCCCTTCTGCCCTACCCGTAATGCATTTGATAGTGACGATATCCGCAGGAAGGATTGGTGGGGAATGCCTTGTTGACGTTGGGCACGCGACCATGCTCGCTGGGCGAGTACCTCTACCACGGCATCCGAATGCTCCGTCGAAACCACAGCAATGCATCCTCAGGGACTGTTGAGTTGGTTTACTGCGGGTTATCTCTTCTACTGACAGTCTACGGCATCGCCTCACCTCGCCGTGTCCTCGGACACTACTCCCTCTATCCTTTGTCCTCTGCTCTGTTCGTCTAGAACTTCGACCTCAGACCATGGCGCCCCTCAGCTTTACCGCGGCCATCTCGGCACTCCTCACCGTCACCCTCGCCGGCAGTCCCGTCTGGGAGGGATCGGTGCGGCTGCAAGAACCGCACCCGGTCGAGCACCTCGCCATCGACGCCGCGGGGTTCGCCATCATGGCAGACAACGCAACAGCCCACGCCATCGCCAAGCGATACGTCTCCATAGTGCCCAGCAACGAAAACAGGCTCTGGCCAGACCGCACCATCTCGTACTGCTTCGCCACTGACGATGCGAAAGACAGGCTCGCCGCGAAGCTCGTCGCGGCCACACAGCTCTGGCAGAACGCCGGCTTGAACCGCAACGTGTACAAGTACAAGCTGGTCACGGAGAAAACCGGCGACGCCTGCACCAAGCACAAGAACCGCAGCAAGATCCTCGTCATCAACTACAGCGCCGAAGGCAAGCTGGAGACGTCGCTCGGCATGATTGCTCCCTATGACGGGGTTGAGGGGCCAAGATCGATGCTCTCCGACTCTGAGCACGTCGGCATGCTCAACGCCGTCTCCAACATCGCCCACGAGCTCGGCCACGCCTGGGGTCTGACCCACGAGCACCAAAACCCCCATTTCTGGACTCCAGACATTGCTGGCGGCAGGGCCAGCATGGTCAACGGGCCCTTTGACACCAACGTCTTCGTATGCACGAACCTCAAGGACTATGATACTATGCAGGCCAAACTGTCGGCCCCCGACGGTGGCGGCCTGGGCGGTTCGTTGGCCATGTTGACTCTGTGCCAGAGCCGCGCTGCCGCCTCCCACGCGGGGTTCTCCGCCGCCGAGTATCTCCCGTACTTGGAAAACAGAGTCAAGCTCGAAATCACAAAGCCAAATGCCGGCGATGACGACGTCGATTGGGCATCCATCATGCTGTATCCCACTGGCGCTGGCGGCAAGGGCAAGGCAGATCCGCCCGGTAACGGTCAGGCACTGGACGCGAACGATCACAGGGCTCCTGTTCTCATGCGTAGGAACGGCCAGAAAATTCCCATTAACTTGGTCCCATCGGCGAGGGATGTCGAGGGCATCCGGTTGATGTATGACGATCCGACGTTTCCAACCGGGAACCCTCTGCTGCCAAATGACAAGACGCACAGCAAGTTTACCAGTTTTATTAACAAGTTCAAAAAGGATAAGGATTGTGGTGGCCCTTCAACATGATGCGCTTAGAGAAGGGGTTTCTTGGATAGAGGAGTTGGAGATTGTCGCTCATGTACTTAGCGGTACTACTGACCCCGTTCAAATGGGTACTCTCAACTACAGATCGCGCCGTTGTGCCTGATAGATTAGTTCCCGCATACACAGACGCTCGTTATCAATCAATTGAATTGCGGCGATATCAGATCGGGCCCGCATCAAATTGCCCATGTTACTGCTACGTATTTATGTAAGGGCAATACGTGCATTTTGCCCTTTCAAGTCTTTCAGTATCTTCCAGAGCCATTCCTTGTTCTGCACTTAGCGCTTTTCTCTCATGATGGTCAAATCTCCGAATACTACTGCCTATCACCGCCCATCACAGATAACAGAGCCATAATCTAACCATTGCTTCAATTCTCAATGATAGGGTAAAGTTTGAACTCGAGTTCAGGCGATTTGTTTTCAGACAATTAGGTATCTGCTTATCCAAGAGAACTTAGCCTTCAAGCAACCTAGTTACACGGCTGCTTGAATTCCATCAGCCAACGTCCCAAACGTACACATCCCAGGGCCCGTGTCATTGAAGACCATCGCCTTCTTCCGATTGAGGTTAGCCCCCAGCGCGTTGATAAGCGTCCCATCGTCCAAGTCAACCGCCCACACCATCGTCCTATTTCCCCCATCATCAGCTTTGTGTCACATAAAGGGGTAGGCAAAGGTACTCACCCGCCAAGGCACCTTTTGTTCGCAAAGTCCTGCTTGATCTTAAGCGTCTTCGAATCATCCCAACTGACCCATTGGTCCTTATTCCACGTCACTATCTGCACGGCGGCCTTCTCATCGATCTTTTGCTTCCCTCCGTTCTTGATAATCTCAGTGATCTCGTGCGCCGAAAGCACACCAGGTGTGCCTGTACATCGGCCGGCGTTGGCTCCTGTGGCGTTCTTGAACGGACACCCGGCATCCATGCAGTTGGGGTTCTCCATGGTAAAACTGCGGCCGTAGAAGCCCAGACCGAGGTTGACACGCTCAGGGTTGACGTTATTGCGCCAGAGGAGGTTCAGGCCCATGTCGATTTCTGAGAGGTTGGTGTGTGCGTAGGCGTAGGAGCCAATAGATTTCACCGTGCTGTCCCAAGTGCCGTCTAGAAATTTGTCAGTTCTGAGTTCTCAACAGGGATAGACTGAGAGCTGGCACGTACGAATATCGTAGGTCATGATGTTGAACCAGTCTATCGATGGCTCTATGTCTTTGAGATTGAATCCCCTGAGGTACCAATAGCTCGCGGGCTAGCAGAATACGTTAGCGCCAGTTCTCCTAGGGTTGTAACGGAGGGAAACACGCACAATCGCGATACTAATGCCATACTTCTTGCCAGTATTGTTCAGACGCTCTCTTAGTCTCTGTAGCATGCGAGCGTAATTGTCGTAATCTCCGCTGATTCCGCCACGGTCGTCGGCGACAGGATACTACGCAATTGGTGTTAGTCAAGTGGCTCTGACCCCTATCTTGGCGCCTTTTAACTCACCTCCCAGTCCAAATCAACTCCATCAAACCCGTACTGCTGCATAAAAGTCACCAACGACTCGAAAAATGCGTTCATATTGGACGGCGACTTGGCCATGTCGGAGAAGGCCGTCCTGTACGGGCCCGGGTCGTTGTGAGCCCACCCGCCGATGGCAATCCACACCTGGAGGCCGGGCTGCCTAGCTTTCAGCGAAGTCACTTCTTTGTAAAGACTTGCGGTGTTTGCGTCCATCGGCGCGACATGGAACGTTTTGGGATGCACCATGGCAAACGCAAAGTTGAGATGCGTGTAGTATCCCAATGGGATGTCCTTGGGCTTCATCGTGCCGCAAGGCCGCTGCAAATTCCAGCCCTCGTAGTAGCCGACGGTGCGCTTGTCTGAGGTCCTTTGGGCAACCGCACACTCGGGATTTGCCACTGCCCTGCCCTCGCAGAAGTCCTGGGTCGTGCCGCAGAAACCAAACCTCGAGCAACAGACGTTCAGGGGGCATGTTGCCATCTCGGCGTATTTGGTGCCCCAGCTGCCGGGATCGCATTCGCTTTTCCAAGTGCATTGCGATGTGCACCTATTGCCACAAAAGTCAGGGCCACCTCCGCAGTTGCCTTTGCCCGTTGATGAGTCCCTGTACCAATGATCAGTGTCAGCAAGCTGCCTGGCGATTGACAGTCGGGAAAGTGACAATTCTCACAGAGGCCCACAGCAGCCAATTTTGCATGCCTTCGTCTTCGAGCAAATGTAGTCCGGCTCCTCCTCAGCGAGCGCCGCAGCAATGGCCTCGATATTGGCTGTTGGGGAAGTCGCGAAGGCGCGCACAGGAATGCCGCCCTCTTCGTTCACAAATGAACCGGCTTGCGCTGCCAGGCCGACCCCCAGCTGGAGCAGCACGACCAAAAGAGTGGAGCCAAACATGATTAACCAAGACACCTCGCAGTTTAAAAGACAGTTTGTAGGGACAGCTAGACGCTTTCGTGGCCGACATCAAGAGGGGGTCAAGGGAGTGTCCATCGATCGAGGACTTGACATCGATGCTCCTGAGGCAGGAGCTCCCAGGCTAGAGTGGGTCGATGGATGCGATAGGAGATGAACCACACGAGTGAGGTTAACCGCGGTGCCCTGCGATAATTAGCCAAGCATCCCTTGTACCAGTACCTGTATTGCTCGCGTGACACAACCGGGACTTCACAGCCCCCGATGTAACCACGCTCTAGTTTTGCGGGTGAATCGCATCCTCTAGCACGACAGTCGCACCAAATCCTTTGCACAGTGTTGCGCTGGTAGGATTTCCGTATCAATTTGGAGATGCATCACTCGAGCGCGGTACGATCCATGGCGCGCGCTGTGCGGAATATTTTGGTATTTTCCGTCGTTTGCGGGAGGCTTTTGCACCGAAGCTGCAAATGCCTTGCCAACACCAACCAATCGCCAGGATGTTGGAGAGTACGACGCATGCGGGGCGAACTTAGACGGGGAGCTCATCGAGCCCCTATGTCTGCCCCTCGTCGGTTCTGTTTCTTGTTGCCCGTCTTCTGCGGACGCACGATTCCGCAAGCTGAGATTGACACTTGCGCGCCGCGATCATGATGCAATCACCAATATGGTTTCTCGCCGCCACGCTGTGGTCGACTCTCTCCTTAGTGTGTGCTCTCCCCGGTGGCAGCAATCCCGCCGTTAGGGCAGGGAGTCGTGATACCACGGTCCTTGAGGCAACACCTCTGCTTGCAAAGCGAGATGACACGAGCGTCTCGCTCGACTGGGTCCAGCGGTGGGCGGCCATCGGCGACAGTTTCACAGCTGGTATCGGATCCGGCGAGCAGATCGGCAAGCCTGTCGTCAACTCAGAGGCGTGGTTTTGTTCGCGCTACACCTACACCTGGCCACGCATCGTCGACAACGTCATCGGCGCGGGCAAGAAAGACTTCCAGTACATCGCCTGCAGTGGCGACCGCTCCGAGGGCATCTACAAGCAAGCGAATAACCTCAAGGGGGACCTCGATGTTGTCATGCTCACCGCCGGTGGTAACGATCTATGTCTTGTAAGTCGCACACAAGCTGCTCCAGGCAGCAACAGACTGCTAACACTCTGTCGAGGCCGCCATGATCCGCACCTGCGTGATCCTTCCCTACAGCGGCGAGGATGCCTGCACCAAGGTCATCAACAAAGCCCAGGAGAATATCGATAAGATCCTGAAAGGTAACATCCGCCAGATCCTCGAGGCCCTCAAGCCCAAGATGAAAAAGAACGGCATTGTCATTTACAGCGGCTATGCGCCATTCTTCAACACCAATAACGAGGACTGCGCAAAAGATCAGAGATGGGCCATGCCCTCCTGGGGCTCATGGCGGTACTGGTTTGGCGGAGGCTTGACACTGACTATCGACCGCCGCAAGAAGTTCAACGACCTGGTTGGCAACATCAACAAGGCCATCAAGGAGGTGGTAGTCGAATTCCAAAATGACAGAAACAAGAAGTACGACATTGAGTTTTCCGATTGGAGCGAATGGCCCGCAGAGGTCGATGGCCAAATGTGCAGCCCCAGCAGCGACGGCAGCTATCCTGACGAGAATCAGCCCGAGATGCAGTTCATCAAGCCGAACACCTGGACTCGCGGATACGGACGCGACCATGACTTGCTGAGGCGCCGCGAGCTGAATGGCACAGACTACGACCAAGAGCTCCCCTACGAGCTGACTCGGGAGGAGCAGCAGGCACAGGAGAAAAGCTGGAATGAGCTCGTCGCGAGATACGACGAAAACATCAACCTTTATGATTCCATCCTCTACAAGTCCCCCGATCCGCGCGCCGTGGCCCGCCATCGCCTGGATAAGCGCGCCCCAGTCCCCCCAGAGTGCCCCGGCGACGGTGGCTTCGACCCTACCCTCGGTCTCGGGCTCCCCGACACCTTTGGTCGCATTTTCCACCCCAACCCCAAGGGCCATGAAACAATCGCCGCGTTTGCCCTCCAAAACCTCGCATGGGTCCGATCCGCGCAGCTAGGCAACCGCGGCGCCGTTTGCGATCTCAACAAAGACGAGTTCAAATGCTGGGCGGCCGATGGCTCCAAAGCCTTCACTTCCTGGACGAGCGTGGACAGCAAGTACAAGGAGTTCTGTAAATTTGTGGATGACAAGAGGCCCAAAGACGGGACCATCAACTGGCACATCGAATCGGAGCGGTACTTTGACAAGACGCCCGACGTGTTCACCTTCAAGGTCCAGCTCAAGAACGGTGCTAAGGACTTCAACCTCGAAGAGTGCGAGAAGTCGCTCGACAGGATCATCAACTCGTGCGATGCCTCGGACAACCCCATGAATTGGAAGAAGGGCGGCAAGTGGGTGCGCGGCAGCTACGAGTATTCCGTCAACCCCAAGAAGGATAGAGAGTGGATGACGCGGCCCGATGGCAGTTGTGGCGGGTGGTACAAGTGGGCGTATGGAGAGTACAGCTTTTATGGGAAAGGGTGGGCCAACAACGACTGGGGCCAAAACTCGCTGCTGAGCTCGGCCAGGAACTGTGTGGGTTCTGGTGTTACCTCATGGTTCTTTGAATACTACGATAAACCGAGCGAACATGATGGGTGGGAATGGCATGCTTCTTTCAATACGCCGATTTGGGTCAGGCAGAGGTGCTTCAACAACAACAAGGTGCAGAGAGGGGCGGGAGGATATACGCATAAATGGAGGAGCAACTTTGGTGACCAGGACTACAATGACGGTGGTTGTGATGGGAGCGATTAGAGGTGTGTTGTCAGTCAGGGCTGTTGTAATTGCAGCAAGAAAAATATCAACTCGCAGAAGCTAGTCATTTATTTTTTATGTTTTTGTCAACAGATACGAGACTGAATTGAACGATTGTGTTCTCGAGGTAGAGTGGTCATTTGGGATGACAAACATGAACGTGGCTACGAGGTGACTTTGAACATTAAGCACCACGAGATGTGCGGCCGAGAAGCGCATCGCACTTCAGACAGCATCTTGTCTCTGCCAAGAGATTGTTGGTCCGATCGCCAGGTGCTGATTTGCCGAAGAACGCGGAAAGGATCGACTAGGCGCCCCCGTAATTGGACGCCATTGTGTGAGACTGCGCTGACACCCGTGACACAAAATCGGATTGGTATTTAGAACCATCCCTCGCTCTTTTCCTCGCATCATCCAACTTCAACTATCCCAACGGCACGCATCCCACACCAACAACGGTCAGCAGCTGGATCATACTCCAGCCCATTGCCTCCCAAATGGCCGCCCCTCTTCCCGCCTCCGACAAGCCCACCCTCATCCACCTCGCAGTTCGTTTTTCCCCCTTTCCCCTAGGCCCTCTCCAAAAAGACTAAAACAACAAAA
>Ga0247760_1002799_pt1 | contig 12471 bp, 14 predicted proteins | sample UWRJL171409R4_FD_179936 | JGI IMG/M metagenome (GOLD analysis project Ga0247760, IMG submission 179936) | Plant litter microbial communities from Arlington Agricultural Research Station in Wisconsin, United States - UWRJ-L171-409R-4 | ecosystem: Environmental > Terrestrial > Plant litter >...
GAGAGCACATGACGAAAGGCTCCTGCGTTCCAGCCTAGCCTGGAGCGGTAAGGCGCCTGGGCGCCTGAGCGCCAAGAACTGCCGCTGCAGTTCGACACATTTGCTGGAAGATTTCCTCGAGCCTGAGAGTTGTGGAGATTGTGAGCGGGGAGAATCCTTTGTTGTTCTGAAGGTTGATGTCGACGGAATTGGTGGCGAGGAGGAGCTGGACTATTGCGGCGTGGTTTCCTCGAACTACGTGGAAAAGAGGGGGACTGCCGTCGGCGCCGGTTGTGTTGATGCCAATGTTTTGTTCCGTGAGGAGGTGGTTTACGGCGGCTTCGTCGTTGTTCTTCACGGCGGTGATGAGTAGGTTGTCGTCTGCGATACTTGCCATTGCGAGGGTTAACTTTGTGGGTTCAAAAGGTTCAAAACTGTGGCTGTGTTTTGTTCAGATCAGACCTGATAATCCGAATCAGGGCTGGTGCAAGTCCGTGGGCGACCAGTGGCTTTTGCGGGGGCCTTCTTGCCGTCTCGGATAAATGAACCTCATATCGTGCTGTAATCAAAGCTGGACGCGGCTCTGGCATCTTCCTGGAGGGGCAGGTTGTTTGCATGTTTGTCACGGGTAATATTCTATTCGACTGCGCCTCTTCCCAACCACAATTATTGGTCTGAAGCGGTTGAAATAATGTCGAAACGTCACATGGCCAGAACGGCGGCTTTTGGCAAAGGAGAATGGACTAAAGAACGTCTAGGCAGACATTTCCACCGCTCCTAGCTTTGGCCTAGTTTTTATGGAGTGTTTCGTTAACGCAATGTATTGGACAGGTAAGCTCGTACGAAAGACGTCTTCTTACTGTTAAATCAGCCCATGGCTTTCACGATGTTAGGTCATCTCTTTTTCGTTTAGCCTCAACTCTCAACATATACATCAGCGCTCAGAAAAACAGCTTCAACATCGAACGCTTCATCGTCACCGAACTTGACCGCGTCATCTCCCAAAAGCAGCTACTGCGCGACAAGGTCTCCGGGAAGCTGAGACAGCAGATTATAGACACGTTGAGCAACCGTGCGAATGGAATGTATGGTGGCGAGACTATCCCTCTTACTGATGTCCGTTTACAGCTAACATAATTATCAAAGGTTCCGGTGGGTCAGTCTGCAAATACAGAATCTTTGCGACCGTCGACGGATGCGAATAGAGGACGACGTTCGAGCTGAACTGGGAAAACTCCCCAAAACTCTCGTAAACTCATACAAAATAGCCTATGACCAGGTCCTCAGCTCTGGTTCGACGAGTTCCAAGCTAGCTACAAGGGCGTTACAGATTCTGCTCGATGCGTACCGACCTTTTGCTTGGGCCGAGTTCCTCCACCTCGTCGCGCTATCCGATAGTGGCATACAACCAGGGGTTACCAAGGATGGTGTTCTGCACAGTACCTGCAACTTCATCTACGAAGACCCGGCAGTTGATCGGGTGGCATTCCCTCACCTGTCCGTCCGCGAGTATCTGGAGACAAGGCCAGAGTTCAAGTAGTCCGCATTGCACATTGCAGCATCGCAAATTTGTCTCAATGACATCCGGTACCCTGACCCCAGGGGAAACTGGCAACGCGGCTTCACCTACGCCGTTCTGTACATCGGAAATCACTTGGCCGAGCTTAGTACAATGGAGCGGAAGCAAGTAAAATTGCTGGAGCAGTTCATACTTTACGACCCGCCATTAATTTGCCTCCTATTCAGCACGGCTGGGCGCTATCTTTCGCGGCCAATGGTATGAATATGGCCTACCCCAAGTGCCAAACCCGGTCATATACTACTACTCTGACCCCCTATCTATGATTTGTCTGTATGGGCTGGACCAGTTTCTGGAAGACTCATTTTCTCAGAGCCCAGAGGCCCTCTATACGCCACATACTTTGGATGCCAGATATGTTGAGTGGCATGGGATTGGTGTGTCTTCTAAGACAACATACAATCGTGTCTTGAAATGGCTGTCATGTGCCGGCGCGGTAGCATCCTGCGGCAGCTCCATGTTCTGGGTATCTCCACCAGTATCCCCAACGACCAGAGTGAAACGATTCTACATCTTGCTTGTTCCCAGGGATTGGATGGCATGGTCCTAACTCTACTGTCTCTGGGTATGGACCTTAATCAAATGACCACGCCCGGCCCGCCCGGCCCGCGACAAAGGATACGGCATGGTGACATCGCCCTGTCTGAGACCGCTCCAGATCCGATCATGCACCGACCAGCATCCTCACTAGGATTCCGAGCACGCGACAAAGAAGGTTTTACTACACCCTTTGGCACGGAGGAAGAGCGTAAATACCCCATATACCTTGCTATTGCCCCAGGTAAAAGCATTGCCTGCGTCAGAGCCTTGATGGAACACGAAGCAGACAGCAATGTCAGAACCTCCAGCGGTGCCACAGCCCTGCAGCTCAGTTTTGAGATGGGCGACGAGACGGGCGATATTGTCGAGCTATTACTTAGTCGGGAGGCAGATCCCAATGCCCTCATTAGTATGGGTCGGACCATGCTTCATCTCGCTGCCGCCATGGGGCTGGACGAATCGTACCTATATTGGTTGCTGCTGGCGCGGACATGACTCGGAGAGACTATTTCGGCCAAACCCCTTGGTCTACCGCCGTGCGCTATGGGCACACAGGCGTTGCCTCGGCTTTAGCCACTGCTGGTGGGCGGGTGAGTCCGGTGATCGAAGCTGTTGAGGAATACCTAGATTCCGAGGATGATGGCTTAGGAGATGTGTACGAGGGGCGTGAAGAGACACTAGAAGACGGCGACGATGATGAGGGGCCTACTACACCAAACTTCTGCCATGAATCCCGACCGACAGAGGTCTCCCATTCGGCAAGAGAGCCAGAGAAAAAGAGGATTGCACTCTCTGACGTGAAAGAAATCACTCCCAATACTCCTCTTGCCCCCAACCCGTCAGCAATGGCCCTGTCGGTGCCGAGGGAGGAGAAGAAAAAGAAGAGAACGAAGACTTCGGACAGAGTACAGGAACAATGGACAAAACTCAGAATGGGGTTCCGCTGAATCAAAGAGGAGGGCTGATATCAAATTAATAACAGTCTGCGGACAGTTGTCCGCGCCTCACCGATTTCCATGCAGGCGTTTGCCCTTCCCGGCAATTCAGCTTCCAAGGCGGACCGGGGCGAAAACCGCGAAAACGACCAGGACCGCTTTTTGGGCCCGAAGAAGCATGCACCTAAGACATCCGGGAGACCAAGCATGCAGAGCTTGAGTGTTCTGTGTTGTCGTCCCCTTTTGGCGATTTGGGCCAACCGCACCCGGGGACTGCATGCCCGCCGCTGCTTGGCAATCTAGCTGGGCCGACTTACAGCTTTTAGCGGACATTCGACCATGAGCTATTGGTTATTAGTTGTCGATGGTGCCGGGGCTGGCGTTAGACGCAGGCACCATGCTGGCTTGGCTGCGTGTCTCGGTGGGGCGTGCGTGCTGCTCACCGCTGTTCGGTATGAACAACAGCCAATGTCGACCTCAAAAACCGATGTTTCCCATCCAAAAGTTGAACCGGACTTGGCCTCTTCGGCCTTTTACACCACAACCCCCTATCCATTTGCAGAAAAAGCCCCAGAGCTCGTTCAAAATGCCCGACTTCGGAGACCACGTCAACATGGGGTTGTTCGACAAGATCCTAGAGCTTGACGACAACAGCGACGACCGCGAGTTCAGCCAAGCTATTGTTACCGATTTCTTTGTGCAGTTTGAGACCACCATTCAAGAGATCGATGCTGCCATGTGAGTGGCCCTTCGTCTTTCATCACCCTTGTCGTAAGGCTGACTGTGTTCCGTCAACAGCGGATCGCAAAACCTCCCAGCGCTCTCGAAGATGGGCCATTTCCTCGGACACTCTTCGGCTTCTCTCGGTCTCACCAAGATCAGCGAAAGTTGCGAGGCTATTAAGAAGTACGGGGCAAGGATGACTCCCGAGGGAGAGCCGGCGGGAAGCGAGGAGTGCTTGAGCAAGATTCAAACTGTGATCTCGGACCTCAAACCAGAATATGAGGAGGTGAAGAAGCTTATCCTAGAGTTTTACAAGAGCGGTTAGACTTGATATTTATACGGACAAAGGAGTTCCGATGCCCTTACTTTGTGTATTCCAGGGTAGCATTCGAGTACCGTAAGGAAATGTATTCACCTTCCCATCTCAGTCTTGCCTCGTATCATCCCCATTTTCTTTAACTTTCAACAAGGTACCTGAGATAGGAGAAATAATCAAGATGGCCAGATTTTCACACGGACCTGGGCAGCACAAAAAGCGGATCTCGAGCTGGGGTTTGTAGCGCTCATCCTGCCTCCGAAGCTAAAACTCCTGCTAGCTTGAAGTGGCATAGCGGATATGTCGTGGTTAGGGGTGGAGGTGGGTTTATAACGCACTCACCTCCTTGTTTCCCTCAACGTGACCCCGAATCTGCCCAGTTGCTGTCCTGAAGCTCGTCCCGTTGACTGATCCCCAAGATCCGGTGCAACCGAAACAGCATAAATCCCCTACTATGCCCGATTCGGAGATCACGTCGATATGAACGTGTTTGAGCTGATCTTGGAGATGGATGAGAATGACGAACGCGATTTCAGCCAACCGGTTGTCATGAGCTACTTTGATCAAGCCGAACATACACTTATGTCCATGGGGCAGGCACTGTGAGTACATCCCCACTTTCTGACCTCTTTTTGTCCCCTAACTTCGTTAGCTGCTAACTGTAGCTGATAACGCCTCTTCATATCCATAGCAATGAGCTCGAGCTTCCAGGTCTCTCGAAACTGGGGTAATACTTGGAAGGCAATTCAGCCACTCTTGGTTTCACGAAGATGACCAACAGTAGCCACATCGTTCCGCAGTACAGGCAAGGACTCACCATTGTAGATCTGCCTGAGCCAAATGAGGTAGCCTGTCTTCAGCACATCCGAGAGGCTGTCGCCGCCATGAAGGTTGAATTCGTCGAGCTAAAGACAATGATGGAGGCCTTTTTCCCTTCGGGCTGGCAATGAAGCGTTTTATTGGGTGTCCGACCTTCTCTCTTTCTCTCTTTCTCTTAAAAAGAGAATGATATATAGGAAGAACTTTCCATCCAAAGTACAGAATGTCACGATGAAGACTTTAGTGGTCCGAGGGCAGATTCCCGCTGACTTTGAGCTTTTAATCCGTTCAACTCTCTGGCATCTAGTTGGGTTTGTACAACCGATTCTGACTGCGACACCTGTGGCAGCCTTCGAAATTGACAGCAATGACAACTTTGTTCTGGGCTGGCGGAACGATAGGGGGCACCACGAAGCTTGACCACCATCAAACAGCGACCTTGTGGTCTAGTGGTATGATTCGTGCTTCGGGTTTTACAATCCTTACTTGTCAAAAGTAAATGCGCGACGTTTCTGGTTCGATCCCCGACAAGGCCCCTTTTTGCCTCCATTCCCAGTCTTGGCTTGCTGGCTCGGTGGGGTCGTTCGGTGCGATGTCCACTTGACTTTCCGCAGTGCCTTATCTCGGAGTAAACCCCTGTTGATGCACGAAACCTGCAGATATAAGGGAGGTCATTTTCGCTCCGGGCAGAAGATACATTCCTCCCGTTGCGAGCTCGAGAGTTTTTGCCGTTGGGGGTCAGACCTGCTTTACCGCACCATGGGCACTTCCTATGCTGCAAGGCTTTCGAATGATTCCCAATACTCTAATGCAAGTCAAAACTAAAAACAATGGATGTCACAATGAATGTAAGGTTAGATTGATATGTAGGAGTCTAGTCGTTGTCGTTCTGGCATGAACTCTTTGCCTACACGCTTTTCGCGCTGAGTCGAGACCCCCTTTCTTCAGCTGTGGCCCCCGTACCCGGACCCCCAACGGACCGCGGGGCAACCATCACGAATGTACCCCCACCGAGGCGGCGTGGGATTCTCGGAAGCACATCGTGCAGCGGCAACCAGGTCAGCCGTGGGGGGGTACCGAATCGGGGCTTGAGCCGGACGTATGACAATGCAGGTCGAGCTTATCCCTGACATTGAGTGCATTCAATAACCACCCCCATCATCCTGCCCTCTCGGCGTTACCGGTCTGATACTGCGGGGTATGCATCCAATGCTGCGGTTGACCATGTTAAACGCCCTCCCCGTCTTCTTGCAAAATTCAAGAACCTCAGTTCTTGCCGCTGTACCAGACAGTACACGACACAGGAGACAGAAGCAGCACAACCACTCGAGACACCAAACCCTCGCTTATAATGGCCGCCCAAATCGAAGTCGTAAGAACGCCCCCCATGAGTGCATTCCTGTGTTGAATGAAGGCTGATCTTTTCACAGGACCCCCTCTTCGAACAAGAAGACGATGGCGACTCAGTCATATCTGCCAATGTCACGTCGACAGCCTCCATCAGCTCGACCATCCTTGAATACCGCAAGCTTCACGGACGGACATTCCAAAACTTTGGAGACGCCGAGTACTGGGGGCCGAACGATGAAACCCAGAACGATGGGATGGACATCAACCACCACATGCTGTACCTCGCCCTCGACAACAAGCTCTTCTCCGCGCCACTGAAGAACCCACAGACTGTTCTCGATGTCGGCACCGGGACGGGCATGTGGGCGATGTAATAAGCCCTCCCTTTCCAACTCACCCCACCTTTCCCTACCCGGGCACTAACCCAGACTCCCCCCAGGGATTTCGCCGACGAATTCCCCGGCGCCTCGGTCACCGGAATCGACCTCTCCCCCACACAACCTACCTGGGTCCCCCCCAACTGCAAGTTCGAGCTCGACGACGCTTCCAAACAGCCCTGGACCTTCGCCGACAACACCTTCGACTACATCCACATCCGCTACATGCTCGGCAGCTTCAAAGACTGGACGGCCGTGTACAAGGAGTGCTTCCGGTGTCTCAAGCCGGGCGGGTACCTCGAGCACGTCGAGTGCGGCACGCATGTCCTGTCTGACGATGGGTCGTTACCGGCTGATAGTGCCTGGGCGGATTGGAAGAGAATATTCAGTGAGGCGAGCGAGAAGACGGGGCGGACGTTTGATATTATCGATGATGATCGGTGGGTGGGGTGGATGAAGGAGGCGGGGTTTGGGGGGGAGGGCGCGGCGGAGATTAAGACGCGCGTGGTCAAGACGCCGATTGGGGCGTGGCCGGCGGAGGCGAAGTGGAAGGAGGTGGGGTTGTTTAATAAGTTGGGGCTGGAGAGGGGGCTGGAGGGGTTTGGGCTGTATATCCTGACGAGTGTGATGGGGTGGCAGTATGAGGAGGTGCAGTCGTGGCTGGCGAGGGTGAGGGATGTTCTGAAGAACAAGAGCATTCATAGCTATTCGAGCTGGTGAGTTTCGGACTGACTTCTTTTGTGTTTTTTTTCAGAGGGCCGGGAGTTTGGGGGCTTGGTTGACGATGCTAATACCAAACAGGGGAATTGCTGTGGCGCAGAAACCTGCGGAATAGGTTCGGCCATCCGAGTAGGTAGGTACGCATGCTTTTGTGCTTGGTCGGATCAAAAAGTCGTCTGGGGCAAGGTGAAAGTGGAAAGCGGAACACTAAATGAAGTATAGGCATTGTACAAGGTATGAATTATAATTACATACAAAGAAAAAAAAAGAGAAATACCGTCCACCCCTATTACCGCCTGCAGACCTTTGGCATTTTGCTGGTGATGGTCTCGATCTTGGGGTTGATTTCCTTGAAGCTCTTGCCCATGTTTGCCTTCATGTCGGGCGACATGTCCCGCTTTGCCTTGCCGAGGGTGCGGTACTTAGCTCCGGAAGGGACTCCCAGAGCGCCCATGACCATGCCGAGAATGGCCACGGGTGCCATGTCAGGATCCTCCACTGCCGTGTAGATGCCGAGAGCACCGCTTCCCGCTATCTCGGTGAGGGCTATTATCCGAGCAATCCCGGCGCCAAGTCGGCCCAGACCGCTGACCATGCCGCCGACAAAGGGAATTAGGAAGAGGATGCCCTCGAGGATCTTGAGGATCAGGTTCTTTTTGTTTTCCTCTTGTACCTTTTTGGCCAACTCCTTGACCTCCTTCATCGAGTCGATGGCGTCCCTGAGCATGGAGACGGGGATCGACAAGACATCGACCGCGTCAGCCGGCTCTCCCTCAAAAGAACCGAGCGCGAGTTCGGCGTATGCCACGCTGAACTCCTTTTGCACGTTGGTAAAGTTTTTCCTAGCTGTGTCGATTACATCCTTCGGGTCTGGGATCTTGATGCCTTCCTTCCTCTGCGGGAAGCCGATCCACCTCCATGTTGTCGTGAGGCAATTGCCGGTAGGAGAAGAACAGCCTTCTCTACCGATTGTTCTTTCTTTTTCCTTCCCCTCGATCCAGGCAGGGTCAATGCCGGCAGCTTCGAGCGATTCCTCCCAGCCCTTTTTGTTGCTCACCTCGAGCCACTGTAACCACAACGCCATGTAAGTAACCCTTCGCGAGGACTATAAACAAAAGGGAAATGGGGATAAAACGCACATAGGTGTAATCCTGGAGAAAGCTCTTTGGCTCATCATTGCATTTGTATTCCCAGGCGTTCGCCCTGTTGGCTCTGGAGAGAGCCTTGTCGGCATAACACTTGTAGTACGGCCAGCCTGCTTTCTTCTCGTCCTTGTCCCAGAGCCATTCCTCGATGCGCCCGTTGAGAGTGTCGAGCATGTACTTCTCGTACGTTGGGAATAGCCCGTCGTAGCCATTAGCAGCTTCGTCGTACCCATCGAACGCGGTATTCATCATGCCGCTGAGCATATCGACCGTCTTGGCGGCCAGACACCAGGGGTCCTTACCGTCGGCATCGTCGGCCAGAGCCTGCAGGTCGTTGTAGTGCTTGTCGATGACGCATTCCCGTTTAGGGCCCAAGTCTACCACGACGTCGTTGATTTGTCCACCGTCGCCGCTGTAGAGAGAGTCGGCGTTGAAGTCTTGTTGCAAGTCAATGGCCCAGTCGGTTGTGCCGAGAAAGCCCAGTTTCCGGTATTCCTCGGTCCGCCGCTTCTTGGTCTCATGGTCCATAAAGGCAACCCACTCGTCCCCGTTGTAGATGACAATATCCGAGTCCGATTCTTTGTCGTAGTAGGATTCGTATCCCTCGCCGAACCATTCAGAAGACTTTTTAGTGGCGCGAATCTCGGCATCCCCGAGGTAGCCGCCTTCCCTTGTGCATTCTCCTTTCATGGCGGGAGACTTGTTCTTTTCACCGAGGAAGGTGCACGTAGGACCTTTGCAACCAGGCTTGGCCATTTTGAAACTTCGTCCATAGCTGCTAACCCCAACCATGACCTTGTTGGCAGGAACGCCTGCCTTTGTGACCATGGCTAGCGAGTACATGGTCTCGGTTCGGTTGACGTGTGACCGGAGACAGTTGCCTGCTTCACAGCCCTCTCTGTTTTCCCTCGTCAGCCAAATTTGAAAGGGGACCTTTCTTGCAAAGGCTAGGAAGGGTGGTAAGAGGTAAACTTACACAGCAAATCTGTTACCCACATCCCACTGACCATGCAGATCGTAGGTCATGTAGACGATGTAGTCTGCAACGGCCGCCATTTCCTTGATGAGGAAGTTCTTAAGGTACCAGAATGAGGCGGGTGCAGCAAACGACACGCTCTTATCGGGGAGCCTGCGCTTGATACTTTTGATCGTCTCGAGGTAGTTGGCGCCGTCTTCAGGAAGGCCAGGGTCTGAGCCAATAATATCGGTTGCGCCTGGGTACTCCCAATCGAAGTCGATGCCGTCGATACCGGAATTCTTGACAAAGTTGACAAGGTTCTCAACGAACTTTTGTCGGTTCGCCGGCATCACGCCCCTCCGAATGATGTGGTTGGTGCCGGGGTCGTTCGAGAAGGCCCATCCACCGAACGCAACGATGCGCTTCACGCCCTGGAGTTTGACAAACTTGTCCCACTGGTCTTGCACGCCCGTAACTGAAGGCACAAAATCCTCGGTCAGATTGGCAAATGAAAAATGGATATGAGTATAGCCGCCGAGTTTCGAGATGTCGTTGACGTCCATGGTGAGACACGGCCGAGTGTAGGGATTCCAGCTCTCAAAGTATCCAACTTTGAGGAAAGAAGCGGGAGGGTTTTTGTTGTTGACGACGTCTAGCCCGCAGTTGGAGATACAGCCGTTCGTACCGTTCTTCTTGGTCCCCGGCGTGTTCTTGATGCTCGTGTCGATGCAGAATTCGGGTGTGACTCCGCAAAATCCATGGCCGGAGCAGCATCTGTGTGAGAAAAGGAATTGTTAGCGATGATCTGTCAGAGGTAGGTATATAGAAAGAAAAAAAACACTCACGCATTGAGAGGACATGGGTTAAGATCTGCGATCTTGGTGCCGTTGGTTGGTGCCACCGTACCCTGGACTTGTGGGCCACATTGGAGCTGTTTCTCAGTAATGGGCTCAGGTAACGGAGGAGTGCCGTCGCTGAGACAGACACGCTGCTTTTTCTGAAGTAGCTCGCAGCCCTGCCATCCCCAAGTTTTGCCAATATTGAACTTATCCAGATCCTCAGTCGTCAAGTCGTAGGGGCCTGTAAGGGCGTTGCATCCCTGGCCGTCTGGAACCGACACCCAGAAACAAGATCCATCAGCATTCTTTTTGGGCCTGAGGTCGGGCTTGGTCCCTTTTGTGCAGCAAAGTGCTTTTCCTGCGGCCAGCGTTTTGCAGAACTCATCGGAGCCGCCGTTGAACTTGTACAGTTGAGCGGGCTCGATCGCAGGCTGGCAGCGCTGCGTGGCGAACTTCCAACAGTCGTCGCCATCGACGACTTTAAGAGTTTTGCAGGTTCCGTCAGAGTTGCCTGGGGGGTCCATGTCGGGCATGGTGCCCGCAGTGCAGCAGACAGGGTCGCCGAGCTAATGGTTTTCTTAGGAAAAAGCCCCTTCCTGCGAGGAGGAGATCTCTTACCTTCAAGTTGCTGCATTTCGCCTCCAGTCCCGAGTTGAACTTGTACAGATCGCTGGTGCTAATTTTCGGGCTGCACCGTTCTTCGGCGATCTTCCAACAGCTGTCGCCGGACTGGATCTTGTATGCTTTGCACTCCGCCCGTGCCTGTAGAACACCGCTGCCGGGGAGAGCTAGTGTTGTAGGACACAGCGCCAAAAGAGTGAGAGCCGCCGCTCCCGCCGCAGCTCGTTGGGTTCTCATGTTTGGCCAAAAAGAAATGAAGAAAGAATGAACGGAAGGGTGCCACGAAGACTGGAGGAAACGAGAGACAGTCTGGTGTGACCTGATGAGGTAGGAAGGAAGGTACGTTCCTGGCGTTGAAGATGCGGGCCAATGGAAGCCCTTATGAGACTTCACTTGCAGTGATCCATGGGAGCATGTGTGCCTGAGAAATGGAGACCCGGACGGGAGCAGGAGGTGGGACCGTTACACTCAGGCGGTGGTCAGCCTGACCCGCCCTACGCCGCGCACATATATTGACTCCATCGTGTTCAATTGGTGGGAAGTGAAGTCAGTGTTAAAATGTCGAAGCGCGGGCGAACCTAAGTCTTGATTTCGCCTCGGCAATTAGCGACCTGTGCCTTCAGGATCCCCAGGAATTAGCGGAATGAGAGATCGGGTAAGAGCGGAAATTCAGGCTAATGGCAAAAGGTCCCCGCTGGTATTCTGACGGTTTTCGGTAAGGGCACGGGCATTCAGCCCTGCATGCCAAGGGGCCTGTCTGCCTTCCAATGGCTCGTTGTTGGTAAGGTACCTTTGGCTTAAATGTAACACTCTCGGTTTGCGGCGCAGTGTTGTTGGCGATGGGAGCTTATGACACGGGAAACCAATTTCAGTGTGCGGCAAAGCCAGGCTCATTGTAACTGTACAGTGAGGGTAGTGCATCCTGAGGGAATCGCAATCACGGCTCTACCACGGGCGACGCAGTTAGCTACGGAATTTTAATAACGACGTTTAGGGTGCGGCAAAGAAGGGTGACTTGTGATCTGGTGACATGTCGGCACCTATTATACATGTTCGTGTCCTGCTGCATGTAGGATCAAGTTGTCACGACGTATTGCACCTACCTCCACCGCCGGCGCTTCGTCCCTGGTCAAGCTTACCGCCATGAAGTTCTTCGCATTGCTCTGGTCTTTGGCCTGGGCTGTCGCGAGTGTCTCGGCCTACGATCTATACGGAGGATATGAACGAATCATATACTACAACGCATATCGCAGTGAGTCGAGAGTTTCCCATCTCCCCCTCGTCTACCTACCTAAGGTACCTTAGCTTTCCGAGTCGCAAGAAGGCAAACTGACAAGTCACTGGTGGCATCAAGTGGACTGGGCGAAGACGGGAGGTGACACCAACCGAATGCTGGTTGGCAGCGGGTGTGTCAGCAAAAGGGGAGGCAAATCGCCATGCGATCTCATCGAGTTTGTGGATTATATCAATGTCTGGTCGTCACTGAACCAGGACAAGAGGCCGATAAGACTCCTCAACCTGCCGGCAGGCTTTGATTCTCTCGACATGAAGCCAGAGCACGTCGATGCGG
>Ga0247760_1002800_pt1 | contig 12471 bp, 12 predicted proteins | sample UWRJL171409R4_FD_179936 | JGI IMG/M metagenome (GOLD analysis project Ga0247760, IMG submission 179936) | Plant litter microbial communities from Arlington Agricultural Research Station in Wisconsin, United States - UWRJ-L171-409R-4 | ecosystem: Environmental > Terrestrial > Plant litter >...
GCCATCCCCTCGCTCAAAATCGGCGTCTTCTCCGAAGTCGTTCACCTCCCTCGCGTCTTGACCGACTTGCCCCGTTTCGAGGGAAGGAAGCTGCATTATGAGATTACGCAGGGACGGCCGAACGGGCTGAATCCGGGGGAGACTTTTTAGTTATCTTGGGTGGACTGGGTTTAGTTTTACAATGTAGAAAAGTGTTCTTGGAAAAATGTTGACGTGACTCTCGTGTCCTCTCGTGTGATTTCTCGTGGGGTGATATATCTTATGGAGCGAACGGATTAACTTGAACAGTTACATACCTATCTATACATCAATAATACCGTGGACTTGTGATTGCACAGCACTCAGTGTCGCATGCTGGCCAGCCTCTTTGAAATCGAACCTGCAACTTGCTGCGGTGGTGACTACTGTGACGCGCGCCAACATCCCCCTATGCCATCAGAGACCATTTGGTGAAATTGAAGTTGCGTGGGTTGGTATATGTACCCTGCTGGTCCTGCTGGTGCGGTGCGGTGTGGGCAGTTGCTTCGTCCGGTTCTCGTGCCCTCCTTATCCGGCTCTCGTGTGGTTCTCATCCGTACTTTGTCATATGGCCTGGACGCATCTGTTCTTGGTATCTGCTCTTCTTTCACAGCTGGGCCCCCCTTTAACTGCCTCGAGTTTTACGGCCTTGAACAGTGTCTGTCTTTTTATGAACAAGCTGACAGAATGAGTTGACCATCTCCCGTGAGGGTAAAGCTGCCACTCCGGCGCCCAGTATTCTATATGTACAGGTAGTCATCAGACATCTACCTTTATTTCTCTTTCTTTTACGCACACTAACTGGGTATCTCCATCAAAACCTGCTCTATCCTGCACTTAATATCCTGATACGTCTGATCGCCTCTCGTCGCATATTTCACAATGTTTGAATGGTCTTTGTCTGCCGGAATCGCCTCTTCCTCCGGAATGCCCAAGATTACCGAGTTATGACGCGCAACTTTGACCGAGTCACCATCCCGTCGTGGCAGGCCCGAATGGTTCGTAAGGGTTTGGGTTTGATCCATCTCGTAGAAAGAAAATATTCTCTTTCCCTTGACGGCCTTGGAGAATGCCGACAGTTCATTCTGGAAGAAATCCCCGCTGCCCAGCCGGTGGAGGAGCTGTTGGACTTTGTCTTGTGTAATGTCGCCCTCTATTTCTAGTTGTTCGGCACGGACAACGCTGAGAACGTCATCAACGTGAAAGCCACGCATGGGGCACGCCATTAAAAAGATTGCTCGAGTGGCGGCGTGGAGGGGCTCTCTGCCATCGCTGGCGTTGATGAGGGTCTGCTTTCAAGTTAGTGGTTTGGACATGGAGTGGAAAGGACGGAAGACAAACCCGGGCGAGAATCAGGCCGCCGTAGCTATGTGCGATGAAAATGATTGGTCTGTTTTTGGTCTAGCGAATGGTCAGGTCACAAGCTCGTTGTGGTTGAACTGGTATAGCCTACTTCTCTTGTAAGTCGCACATTAGAAAGGGTCGCGTTTAGCCTGCGTGCTTGATGTACAAGCTCGTGTCTGTCGTGTTGTTGGTCTCTGAAGATGTCGGAATTATAGCCGTAAAGCATGATGCGACAATCTGGGAGGTCGCCCGGAAGAAAATCGTGTGGCCATAGCTTCGGTTCAGCTGATTTGCTCAACCAGCTCCCACAAGGATGACCATTTAGACCATGGATGAACAGAATACTAATGGAAGCCAGGGATATCAGCACTGGAGGAAGGAAAAACAGCAACCTAGTTGGGGAGGAAACCAGGAACTTACTCGGCACTGACCGTGGACGTCGGGGGAGGCTCGTATAGTTGGGTGATGCCAAAGAAATTGGCGTCTACTTCCATCGAGAGTCCGCCATCCGTGCTGTCGGAAGTTATTGCCTTGCTATTGTCACTTTTCGTAGATAGATTCCTCAGACCATCCGGGACAGTCCCCTGGAAGTAAATGATGGCCGAGCCTCTCTTGGCCTTCCCAAGTTTGGACCTACCGAGGTTCGACGGTGTAACATCCCGCACATCCATTCTGTATTCGCCATCGTTGCCGCATGTAGTCCCGGAGCTGATAATCTCCTTTACTGCATCAACCGTGGTTTTCCCCTCTGGTTTGATCACATGTTGTGCGCGGAATATCGTCACCCGCCCCGGCGTGGCTGCTTTAGCTACAAGTGCTGTTGTCTGGACAACTTCTGTTCGACGCCTCTTTGCAAGTTTTATATGACGGTGCGAGCTTATGGAGGCCACAGCGTCGGTGTCAGTGGACAACATTGTTGATCTGCGACTTGCAACCCACTCGTCTTGTGGTTGTTCTGACTCTGACCGGCGGCGTTTGTGTGACACGATTTCCTTCTCGAACGGACTGACAATTTTCTCAAGCATGGCACGTTGAAAAGTGTCGACCGGGGTCTCTCTGGGTCGTGGTTTACAGACCCGATGAAAATGAACTGCATCATAAACAGCGTCGAAGTGAGGCCCGATGGGATTGTCCGACTGGATGTCGTGTAGACAGACGCAAAGCTCGGTGAACTGTTGGATGAGAGGAAGGTCGCTGAAGCTTTCCACATTGTGCAGGTCGCTGAATCGCTCAATCTGCTTGAGGGGCTGTGATTTTCTGAGTGCTTCATCTCGACCATGTTGAAAAAGCTTACTCCTGTAAACTTCGACAAGGTGACTCTCGATGGGCCTCCCCAAGTATATCTCCAGGACAAGTCTCGCAAAGGTGAGGCGCTCTTGTTCGCTGCTGTCGAGCAATGCCTCGAGTGTGTCTTGCTGAGCATTCTTAGAATTGTGCTCAGAGAATGTCATGAACAATGACTCGCGGTTGTGTCTGTCCGAGTCGGGCGGCGGTGCCATGAAAATGCCGAGTTTGCCGTCCCATTTTGGTTTGGTTGATCCAGCAAGGAGGAAGTCCCGCAGACAATGTGCGAGCTTGGTGGCCAGGGCACCCTTTTCCTTGAGGCCGAAACGAGCCCGAGTGCTACGACGAAACGCACCATTCTTGATGAGCTCATCCAGAGGCATCAGGGTGATGGGATCCAAATGCGGCGCCGAGAAGCCACCAAACCGAGGCTTAGCGTTGTATAGTCCACGGGACTTTAGGAAAAGGGTGAGCATCGCATCTCTCGTCGTCTGCCGAAGTTGCAACTCGTGACAGAGGTCCGAGTCCTTTATCTCCACAGCTTGATACGTTGAGTCGAGGTCCTCGCTGTCAATAGTTAGGCCAGTGACTGCTAGATGGCAACATGCACTAGTTGGGTCTTACCGATATGGCAAGCACTGTGTTAGGTGCCACGCAAGCTGGTTCATGGTCTCTGGACACTGACAACCAGGCAAGAGCATCTCGAGAACGGGATTAGACGCTGGGAATGACGATTCGATTGTGTACGAAAGTGACAACCGCACGTTGTGCACTGTTGATCGTTTGCAAAAATGCCTGAAGAGAGATTCCAAGACCTTGGTCGCGTGGCAGCCAAAAGCGCTACTGGAAGGCGTTGAAGGCTGGGTTGTGGCGGAGAATCGGGAGCGGGATTGACTCCTGTCATCCAGGGAGTCTTGAATTTCCGCCAAGCACGAATCGCATTCCTCGATCGCGTTCAGAATGTCGGCGGCATTTGCTGAAGAGACCAGGAAAGGCGCCTCATGACGAGAACCGGGACTCGAGCCGCTGTTTACCGAGAACACGTTTGGGACCTCGCTACTCTGGCAATGGCGACTCAAGACTCGCAGGTTTTGATAACTTGTGTCTTGACGGTAGTCGGGTTGACAATAACTTCTGGGACTCTGATCTTTCTGTCTAGAGTTGGTGATGTATGATGGGTTGACGAAGTTGTCGAGTTCACAGCAAAGGCGTGCAAGAGCATCTTGGACTTTCTCAACTTGGGCCTTGGAAATTATCCGGTGCGTCAACAGCTTCCGCTCAAAGAGCAAGTAGCGTAGATCGGCTTCCAGAAAGCGCATGCTGTTGTCTGTGGCGCCTGAAGCAACCTGAGGGTCCGACAGGGCGAACCAAGACCTCGAGTTCTCAGCCAAGTTCAGCGTCGCATTCGCTCCAATTCCTTGAAGTATCGACCATTCCAGGCATGTCGCCAACGTCGTCTCATCTGATGGCGAAGTCTGGTCGTCCGAGAAGGTATCCATGTCGGCAGCCCGACAAGCTGGAGGCAGCTTGGCAGCGTTTTGTAAGTGACAATGATCGGTGGTGAATGTTGGGGGGAGCGTCGAGGTGCGGGGAAGGAATTGGGAAGAATGCGGCTGGAAAGGCTCACGTGACAGCAGACAGACAGATTCCTGATTCACTTCAGCTCCCAGCGAGATAACCCCGCATCGCGAGCAAAATGCCCGCCTCGCCTAACCAACCCACAGGCGACCCAACCTAAACTTTAGGCCCAGCCAGCCCGAATGCAACGAGTCAATCCACCGGAATGGCTCTGGCTTCTGCCGAGCACGATGCGACCATTTTGAGGGTCAGCCAGCAATGCGAGGCGATATTCTCCCAGCTCAGCGCTGAGACGAAGAAGCCAGAGAATGCTGGCATCTCCAACCGGCTCGAAGAGTCCGAGTACCAGTTTCAAGCATGGACGGCGTATCTGGGGGTTTTTGCCAGCAATGAAAAGTGTCTGGATCGACAGCTCAGGCACCACATTCACCTACGAGATATAACTGTGCGATATCTGGACATTCTGTTAAGCAATCTACAGCGCAGTATGTTTCTCCTTTGGTTAACACTCGTTTTGGCTCCAAGTTGACTGTTCAAGTTTCCACTATTCTCTCCCGCGGCAGTTCACACGAGAGCTCATCCCCTGACACAGCCGCGGATGAAGCCAGGAGAGCTGAACTAGCTGCGGGATTAGATGCAGCACTCGCAGCTGTCAATCAAGCTCTCGGTCGTCTCAACCGCACCGGTACCAGCATCCGTCGGTTGCCAACAACGAGCAACACCCTGATCGTGGAGCCAGATATCCCTGGAAGCCAAGAGTTCAAGAAAGCCGCATTGAGCTGTGTACAAGCCCTGTATTCGCGGGCAAGTCCCGAAATGCAAGAACATCTCGGCGAGAGCATTACGGCAGCTCGCAATGATGTTATCACCAGAAAGCTCCGTCAAGAGCAACGGATGACCCGGGCCCACCGTATTATCCCTCTGGAAGCACTCCCCGAGGACGAAAGCACCACCTTGACCAGCCAGGGAACTACACACTGGCCACCAGCAACAATGACACTCCCAGCCGAGCTTGGCATCCAGAGACCAAAGTCTGAACGCAGTGCAGTCTCAGGATCCAGCGCAAGCGAGCTCTCCCGGTCGGAAAGATCATCCATTGAGAACTCACTTTCCATCACAAATTTGACTGCGCCGTCATCCTATGTCAGGCCAAAAGCCCAAAAGAAAAGCACCTTTTCCGTCCAAGGAAACCAGATCTATTACCCTTTGCCTCCTCAACCCCGTAAAAACAGCAACTTTATCACCTGCGAGTGGTGTCTTGAGACGCATAGTAAGGAATTGCTCGAGGGCTCGAATTGGAGGTACGCCCCAGTCCATATCTACTTCTGTCAATTACATATATACTCACAGGTTTACATGTAGGTCGCATGTGAGAAGTGATTTCAAGGCTTTCATCTGCCTCTCCGAGACCTGCCCCGGACCGGTGCGGACATTCCCGAGGTTCAGCGAGTGGCACGAACATATGATCTCGGTTCATGGGGAGACGTGGTACCAGGAAGTTTATCCTCCGATGGCCTGGGTGTGCCCAATTTGTCGACATGGAAGGAGCGAATTCATCGAACCACAGGATCTCCATGACCACCTGGAGCTGGACCACGGCTTGACCGAATTACAGCGTGAGGCTGTGGTCCATCAAAGCCGCATTCCAACCAAAAGGCCGCCTAACATCTGTTTTCTCTGCTGTCTTCCGGTAGATGATGATGACTGGCATGTGCTGGATGGAAGAAAGCGAGAACACACGTCACCCACATCACATCGCCGTGCGAAACGGGCTCGGGTGGATATTGGCGATTCGACAACACCATCAAGGTACCAACAAGATGATCCAACCCAGTCACCACCAGAACTGCCAGGTGATGAAATTTCCAACCTGAATTCTGAACCCACAAAGAGAATGTCTGAACATATTGCGCGTCATTTGGAGTCCCTCATGCTCGTGGCTATACGGCTGATGAGCATCGGGAGGGTTGATGAAGGCCAGCTCGGCGAGCAGGCGGATCATCCAAGTGACTCGGTCGTCACTGCAACGACCAGCCGGTATTCAAGCCTGGAGTACCAAGGGGGTAAATCTCCACTTTGCTTTGACTCTCCAACTCCTGAAGACGTAGAGTTGAGCGGTGACAGTACAGAAGAACCACTCCGCCAGTCAGCACTTGACGCCCTGAATGACGACTTGGGCTCAGGGGAAATGACGGACCCGAGGTTGAAAACATGGCTAAGTCATTCCGCTGTCAAATCGTTTGCGCCCGTGGAATCGCAGAAAAAGCATCTCGACGCATCCGTCGACCATGCGCAGCGGTATGATCCCATGCCACCCACTTCTCTGTCGCCAAGATCTAGAGGCTTTTCGGGCTCGGACAGCATGAACGCGCAAAAAATGCAAAGTTGGAATGAGATGCTTCTTCCCGAGGCCGCGTTAACCGATGACAACGACGGCTTGTGGTCTCCGGCTCTCAATGTACCACCAGTTCCCCCAAGCTTGATTGGCAGGTCGCTACCCACAGCACGTCCACAACTACATGAAGAAGTCAGTGTCATCACCGACCTGGGGAATAGATTGGCCGCCGACCCCGGAGACTCGAGTGATTCCGACTACGGGTCATCGCGTCCACTCCTAGAACGGCTCAACGACGCAAAGGTTGGGAGCATGTGTGATCCAGGTGCTAGGTTTATACCTATAGGAAGACTCGTCAAGTTGGTGAATAAGGATGCCGTGAGAAAGGAACTAAGTCGGAGGTGGCTTAATTGGAGGTCGCTCCTCCAACCGGGCCTACCAACTGCAACCGACTTAGATTACGAGGTAGAGAGGATCTGCACCGGAGTCTCTGACAGAGGCTTCACCCGGAACACGCCACAGAGGCCATTAAGAAAGATCATGGCCATTCTTGTCTTATTGGAGAAACCTCACAAGATTCGTCGGTTTTTGGAGGAGGATATCGGCGACGAGGATCTGCCCTTCACGAAGCAACAAGTCGCCGGTTCCTCTACCAAGTGGGAGTTTCGCAGCTTCAGAGAAGCCCCAAGCAGCCCTGACAAGATTGCCCGATGCTTCAAGGGGTGGAGTGGTAGCCTGATCGCCGATTTCGAAAGACAGCAGTGGACAGTGCTGAGCCCAGTGTTCGCTTACGGTGCCGATGATCACCGGACGATATACAATTGGGACCTGCCTGAGGAAACTATACTTCCCTTTTTGAGCTACCATGCCTGCTTGCCGGGCGTCTATGGTCAGGTTTTCGAGGTGGAGATCCACCCTGACCACCACGCGTTTGACACCAACAGTTCAGCCAAGCACAACGTCTTCGCAGTGAAGCGGCTGAAATCTGGGAGAATGGACGATTTTCGCCGCCATACCAAACTCCTGAAAGTACTAAGTCGTAGCAGACCGCACGAAAACCTCATCACCCTCTTGGCAACCTATGAGCATCGGGGCCACTACCACTTGATCTTCCCATGGGCCGGGGCTAATCTTTTGAGCTACTGGGAGAAAATAAACCCACGCCCAACTAAAGACAAAACTACCGCAATTTGGCTCTTGAGGCAGTGCGGCGGCCTTGTTGAGGGTCTGGCACATATCCACCGATTCGATACGTCTTCTAACAGCTCCCTTTTCTTACTGTCAGAATCCCAGGCTCGGAGACAGAGGCCGATGATAAGTACGCCTAGTGAAGGTGACGCGAACGACCATAGCCTGGCCGGGCTCTTAAAGTCGTTTTGGTCGTACCACGGGAATATCAAGCCGGCCAATATTCTCTGGTTCCCCGGCGGGCATTCAGACGGCCCTACAAAACTAGGAACCCTGAAGTTTACCGACTACGGTATTACAGGTGACTACGGTATTCCAGGTTCTATCCCGTCGAACGTTAGCTATTGCGACGCTCAAGTCAGTCCTGAACTTCCTCCTATTGGGCCAAAACATGATATCTGGGCCCTCGGATGTGTCTACTTGGAGTTCGTGACGTGGCTCTCTGACGGCTGGGGAGGCGTCGATGAGTTTTGTAACCGCCGCGGAGCCGATGACAAGATGCTCCTGGCTTCTGGCGTTAAGATTCCAACATTCTACAGCTTGGACAGCAGTGTCCCTCCAAGGCCGATTCTGAAGGCCGCGGTGATTCAGGTTCGTTTTTTTATCCCAATGCCTTGATCTCGCACAATGAATGCTTCCATTGGCTAACTCATCCTTCAAGCGTATTAACGCTTTACAGGTAGAATCCTGGACCCTAGACACATATTTTATCCGCGATTTCGTTAGTCTCATCTCTAATCATCTGCTTGTCGCCGATCTCGAGCACGACAATCGCTCGTCGGCAATGAACATTGCAAGGCGGTTGCACGACATAGAGGCAAAAGTTGATTCTGATTTTGTATAGTGGAAGAGCCTCACCTAGGTGGAGTTGCTTTGGGTACCGTAGGCCAACTGTCACCGCAATGGTGTGATGCCTTCTTAGACATTGTTTCATGGTGCATCCGGCCATGGAGAGCGGGGTATGCAGAGGACAATTTGCCATTTTCCGTGAGGGGCTGAAGGTGAGGAGGGATGCTGCCGCTGCGGCGCGGCCGGGTATTATTCTAATCTGCGAGGCGCAGAGGGGGAGGACGCTTTGACAGAATCACCATATTTTATGGGGAAGAAAACCAAGAGGAATAAAATCTATTGTAACAAACTGTTATGTTGGCACGCCATTATGATTATTGTATGTGTGTTTGATGTTACACGTACGCCCTGCCAAGGAAAAAGACGAGGAAATTACCTGTTCCTTCCTGGCACCAAATACCAGAAAAGGGCCGGATTCCGGGTTTCGTGTTTTGGTTCATGGGAAGCTGTGCCGTCCGGCTGTTGCACCAATTTCCTACCGTTTTGATTGCTTGGATTTTACCGCACCCCTCACTCCCTCACTCCAAGTGGCAGGGGGGGTATTGGTTCCATCTACGGCAGGTACGGCAGGTGCGTGGGTTGAGGCTCAGATCGCTCCTTCCATCCTCCTCAAGTAGATAGACTTCATGCAACTTTCTTTTCCGCTCGTCCTTTCCGGATTTGACCTTTTTGATATGAGCTTGGTTTCTTCATCCAACGCTTGTAATCCAAGATGAGGCTGCAAACTGCGCTGTGGTTACACGTAGCAGCGTTTTGTCTTTCCGGCAACGGTGAAAGGACAAACGGTCCCAACTGTTCGTATCTACTTCTCCTTCTCCACATTATCACATCAATCATGTTTCAGGCCACTGGTTAAGTGACTGAATGACTGACTGGATTGTTTCCAGTGTTACCATGGGCTTCCCCCCCTCTGCCCCTCGGGAGTGTCACCCCTCTCGGCTGGCTACACGGTGAACTTCGCGCCATGGGTGATGGTCTCGCCGGACACGAGATGGATTTCTACCCATATATCAAGGATTCGCCCTGGTTGAATGGGACTTCGGAATACAGCAAGTTGAATGAGGGGTTACCATATTGGTTCAACGGATTAGTTCCCCTCGCCTATGTTCTGAACGACCAGAGGTTAAAGAACCAGGTCCATTCTGCGGCGTCGACTGTACTGCGTCTGCAGAGTCAGCATCAGGATGGCTGGCTAGGTCCGGAGACGGGTGCCGATCAGAACATGTGGGGGAGAGTCCCCTTTATGTTAGGGCTGATCCAACTCGCCGAGGCAAATTCCACAGGGTGGCATCAGCCGGTGGTGGATAGCCTGAAGAGGTACCTCCGCCGAGCGAATTTCTTGCTCAAAGACCGAGGCGCGGGATATGTTTTTTGCATGTGGGATGCCAGTCCGCTCGATTGTTCCTGGGGCCAAATCAGAATGCACGACGCGCTGATTGTGATTCAATGGCTTTTGGAAAACGCCAGACTCGAAGCCAAGGATGTGACGATGCTGTGGGAGACGATGGATCTGTTTTATGATCTGTCCGATTGGAAGTGGGAAACCTGGTATACCGAAGATAGCTACCAGAAGGAAATCCCGGATCCGAGGCCGTCAAATCCGATCTTTCCGTTCCTTCATGGCGTCAACGTCGGTCAGGGTAAGTGTACTTTGGCGTGTTGCGGCACATGACATGGGCGGTATCTGAGGCCAGGGTTGCTGACAGTTAAACTCACAGGACTAAAATCTGCAGCTGTGATTCGACGATTCATCCATGACGACAACTTTATCACCTCCGCCAGCAATGCCGTCGAGTGGACATTCAAATACCACGGTGCACCCTCCGGCACTATTCTCGCCGACGAGTCTCAACGAGACCTGGCACCCTTTATGGGCTCCGAACTCTGCACTGCGGTTGAGACGGGGTACTCTCTTGCTTATTTGTACCACGCCCTGGGCACGAACTCGTTTGCCGACCGCGCAGAGCTCGTTATCTACAATGCTCTCCCAGTGATGTTGACCCATGACATGTGGGGTCATCAATACATGAGCCGCCCCAACGGGCCGTGGGCTCAGCGACAACTTGACAGGCCATCTCTCTTCACCACTTCTGGAGGAATGGCTACCGTCTTTGGCCTCGAGCCGCAGTACCCTTGCTGCACTGTCAACCACCCTCAGGGGTATCCCAAGTTTCTTGCAAACAGCTGGGCGAGAGCGGGGAATGGTCTCGCCCACGTACTTCTCAGTCCTTCGGTTGTTAACACAACAGTTCCGAATGTCGGTAGGGTTGTGATCAGTTGCGAAACAAACTATCCATTCTCCAGTACGCTCGAGTACGCTATCGATTCGGAAGCACCGTTTGACTTTTACATCCGCCTCCCGTCTTGGGCCGTCGCGAGTGCTTCTACCGTCACAGTTGCACAAGGTGCCGGAGCCGCCGAGCAGGTCAGTATCACAGTTTCACCTGATCCCAAGACCGGACTGCAACGAGTCAAACTGCCATCCGGAAAGTCGCGAGTCATTTATACTGTGGGATCAGCAATTCGTGTCGAGGCCCGCGAGAGAGGAGCAGTGTCAGTTTATGTTGGAAACCTCCTGTATGCACTGGATGTTGGCGAAGCAATTACCACGTCGCTGCCGCATCGCTACTTCGACGCTGCTGGGGAAGGAACTCGAGAATTTGGGGGATGGGATAAGGTTAGGGATTTTTATATTAGCAACACGAAGCCGGTAAGTTTTTTTTCTTCTTTTTTTCTGGATACCACCCACAAACCGTCCTTATGTTTGCTATAGAGCACGTTGCTGTTTGTTGCTGTTTGTTGCTAACCAAGTACATACGTAGTGGAACATTGCCATCGACCCAAACACTCTCCAATATCACCCCGGCAACGCTACAGGGTTGCTTCAACGAGGATTCACCCCCGAGACAAGCAACTTTTTGACCGTAAGAGGATGCGAAATTCGCTGGGCGGTTCGCGAAAGTGTCGCGCCGGATCTACCTCCGAGGGGAGAGAACTGCCAAGGGGAAATTAAGGATTACAAACTCATTCCTTATGGACTCGCCAAGGTCCACATGTCGGAATTGCCAATCGTCAAGATCACGGGAAATTCGTTTGAACCGGTAGTAGTGGATGATGTGTTTAATGCGGTGGGGACGATAATCCCGCTGGATCTTTGATCTGAATGTCTTTTAGCTAGTGGTTGGTTGGTTTGCCACATCCGAATTCTGCTGAGTGATGATGCGTGTAAGACACAGTAAGTAAGACGAAGGAGCTACGAACTGAACTTGCAGGCTCTGGAGGGTTAGTTCGTCTGACATTAGTAGAAGCGAGCCCCAGTGTTTTAATGAGCAAAGGCGTCTCCGAATCAAGTTTTTCCCTCATTGGCCAGGGTCCAGTCCAGACAGACACGGTGGTGTTACCAAATGCTGCAGCTGCGCGGCTTTTTCAGAGTCGGCCTCGTCGACATGCATGGACATGGATATGGTGGGGTGATACAAGTACCGAAAACGCACATGCGCGCTGGGTGGGCGAGTGGGCGTTGATCCGAAGGGGTGTTCTCGACCGGGGGGGTAACGGGCACTTGGGGGGCGTCCCATCCAATCAGCATGCCCGGACAGGGCAGTGCAAAAATCCAGCGGTGACCTGCCGGCCGGCTTTCCCTTTCAACGGACCACTCCCGTTAAAAGGTGGCGCAACTTACCGACGGCCACGCATTTCAGCTGATGCAGGCTTGGCTCACCCCGGGCCTCCCATTCGTTCATCCCGAATGGACGGGGAACGAAAAAGAGGCCTCGAGGTATCCCCACCCCGGACGGACATTCTGGCAGTGCAAAAGTTGCAGTGTCACTAGTCCGTCACCAGCACCAATCCGTCACGTCACAGCAGTTTGGGTT
>Ga0247760_1002802_pt1 | contig 12466 bp, 16 predicted proteins | sample UWRJL171409R4_FD_179936 | JGI IMG/M metagenome (GOLD analysis project Ga0247760, IMG submission 179936) | Plant litter microbial communities from Arlington Agricultural Research Station in Wisconsin, United States - UWRJ-L171-409R-4 | ecosystem: Environmental > Terrestrial > Plant litter >...
AAAAAGGCAAGCGCAAGTGATGATGCTTGCTGATTACGTGTCGCCGCGTCACACGCATTCTTACCTATCTGGGTACCTACCACCTAGGCAAGTACCCAACCTCTTCGGGAGCAAAAGGTCACACGCAATGCAATTTCTCCAGTTCTTTATATGTAGGTACCCCTCATTAGATGGCCTGTATACCTAGGTAGGTAGGTAGGTAGATAGCTGGTAAAAGTACCGTGCCTGATGTTGCGTACCCCACTCCCCAGTATGACTGACAAACTTTGACCCTGTATGTTCCAGATGTGTATATAAAACCCGGTTGGTCCGTCCGTGCCAGTTCCGTCCTTTGTTGAATCTTTGCCCGGTTCGTTCTTGTCTGATCCAGTCCAATCCGATCCGAGCCATTCCCAGCCATAAATTGTACGCCCTATCTATTCCCTGTCCGCGCATCCCAAAAGTATTCCAAGGAAAAGGAAAAGAGATGGTGGGTATCATAACGTCATTAACTCGCCCCTGCTTCACTTTCCGACTTATAAATATTAGTATCCCACCGCTGCCGAGCTTTCTTACTATACTTGTTTCTCACCAGTCTAGTATCTTCCCGAATCTTTCATATCTTGCGCCTGTGTCTCGCCCTTGACATACTCGCTCAAGCGCATGTCGTTACTCTCGACGCCGTGTCCAGTCATGCGGCTGCTCCCCGGCTCATAAGGTGGGAGCATGGGCTCAGATGGCCGCATTCCGTCTGAGACGAGGGCTGAGTCGGCAGACTCCTCCTCGAGGAGCATTGGCATTGTTACCCCTTGCGGGTTTGATGCTGAGGGGCCACGTCGGTGCGACCTGTGCGGCTGATGCTGCATGCCGTCGGCTACGAGAGCAGCTTCGGCGCTATCTTCGTCGAGAGGCACGGGCGTAAAGCCGCTGTTATGCCCCATACCTATAGCTTGGGGCGGGGAGGAAGGCGTGGTGAGTGACAACCGGCGAGGCGGCATCGCGGGTGCTGGCGGGGGAATAGGTCGTCTCTGAATGGTGAAACGCTGTCCGGTTGTCGACGATGTCAGCGACGTCAAGGTGCTGCGGAGCGATGAAGTGCGCGTGATAACGCCTTCGCTCGCTGGAGCAACACTCGTTCTCGGTTCGGGCTCCCGGGGTGTTGAGCCCGAGTCGAGCAACTTGAGCTGGATGTTGTCCTCCTTGGCGCGCTCGAGGGACTCAAGAAGTTCGTTGACCTTGGTGTTAGTCGTGTGGCTCAGCCCGTAGATGGCGAGACTGCCGAGGACAATGGTGACAATGTAGGTAAAACTATGGACGTCTTAGTTGGTGGCACCATCAGTCATCTCTGGGAGTACTGACACTAAGCCCATGGCAATCATGAAAAAGGACCGCTCGTAGCCGCAGAATCTGTCGAGATGACCAGATTGCCCTTCAGTTTCGTCGCTGAAGCCAACCGTGGTGTAAGGAGACTCGAGAACAATGTCATCGGGTGGTGCTGCATGAAGTCGTTAGCAGTGGCCGCAGCGGATGGTAACCCTCAAAAAACCTACGGCCATCTTTGGACAAGCCACGGCAATGGTTCGGCAGACCAGCGCGGGAGAGCATCGAGATGACAGCGAGGTCGGCCGCGCAAAACAGGACATCGCATACAATGAAGGAAACGAGCCACCTCTTCCGCTTAGTGCGCTTCTTGTTCCGCTGGAGGATCATGGCCACTGTGGTGTAAACAAGCAACATGCAAATCTGGAGCGGGCTCGGCGTCAGCGTCTAACGGTTCCATCTCTATTCCACCGACGGCGAGATATGGCATACCAGCAGCTCAAGAACTACCAAGTTTTGGGCGAGACCTAGATTCCTGCTGTAAACCCACGCTGTGAGGAAGCCATTTAAACCCGAAGCCGCCAGGGCTCCGAGCAGCTGGAAGACACGCGTGAATGTCATCCACGATGACACCGACCACGCCATGGCTCTGGTCCGCCCTCACTGAGTCGGTGTAAGCCTGCTTGGCGAGAGGCGACCACGAGCGGCGGAGAGAGAGAAAGACACCGACAAGAAATTGGGACAAGATTCGGACGAATATGGCGTCCTGTGACTACGGGAATGGCATTGGTATGTATTGTACAGAAGAGCAACAGCCCGCTCAAGTGAATTCGAACAACAGTGCCGGGTGGCTGTGTTGACTGGCCCTGCGGGCACTTCGGGGCCGTAGGAAGCTGAGAGCGATCGGTAGGAGCAGGCCAAGCGGTAAACTTGGCAGTCAACGGCAGCGATCCATGGCAGCCGAAGGTGGGTCCCACTCCACCTGGAAATGCGTCCGATGATGTGAGCCTGTTGTGCCTTTCTTCGGCGCACACATGCACGGTGCGCGCTTCTCGCAGCATTTTGATCAAGAAACGTGGTGTTGCACAAGCAGCCCGCTCCCACACGAGAAGAGGACGCGTAATCGAATAGCAGCCATGACTGATGAGGTTTAGTGGATGGCCAGCGGAAGGGGGGCTGCGCCTCGCTGCTTGGCGCGAGAGGCAGCCTCGCACGGACAATACATATCCCCCTTGGATTGGCCAATGCTCAATGAAACGAAACCAGGCAGACGGATGACCACCCACAGATGAGGAAGGAACAACCCGAGCGAACGAGGGGCAATGACTGAGTGACTGCCTTATCCCTCTCCGCTTGCAAACAAAAACTAGACAGCCCACGAATTGCTTGTCGAGTCTTGTTCCAACTTTCTTTTTAGCGTGCGTGGATCCGCACTCGAGAATTCTCATCGTCGCTGCTTGCGAGCAGCAAGAAAGCGAACATGACAGTTTCGCCGTCTCTATTTGACCGGCTGGCCCGGAACCCTGCCAATCGTGTCACAACGAGACTGGCCGAGCGGTTCTCGGAGAGCCATCAGAGCCGTCGTGGGGTTTGCTGGCGACTCAGCCATAGGTTTCGTCGCAGCAATGACATCAACGAGAAACAGCCGAAAAAGCCCCGGCATTGGTTGAGCGTATTCGCAACGACGAATCGAGTCTGGCAGACGATATCATCGCTAGTCATGTTCACTGTCTACACATATTACGTCTCTAACGTGAAGTTCGACACAGCTCCCAGCCAGATTCGCCTAGCAGCTATCGAAGGCCTTGTATGCAAACCCCTTGTTCCCTGATCAAAGACACCCGCTTACAACAACCCAGGCCATCATTTCTAGCGCATACCATGTCAATGTCATGTTCCTCGTCTTCCTCCTCCGAAAGTCGAAGGAAAGTCGGACATGGCGCTTCTTTGCATATTCTTCGATTGTGGGCGATTTTTGGATGATGGGCCTTGCCATGTCCAAGCTCTCTATCCTGAGTGCTGCTGGGGTGACAGCTGAGTGCAATAGCCAGAACGAAGTGAACAGTGAGTGACATGGTCGAAAATCGCTATGCGTCACTAACTTGTCCTACCTAGTCTTCAAGACCGTCATCAGTAACGGGGCAACCTTTGCGAAGAACCGTTTTGGTTGGGGGGCTCACCATAACCATGCTGAGCTTGACATTGCTTGCTGTCTTCCCAAAGTTATCTACATGCTTTGCGGGATCGCCATGTGAGTTCCCAGCCATCAACTTACAAGTAGCAGCTAATCATAGTAGATTCTCCTACACTTTTTCGGTGCTCTTTACCGGCATGCAGCTTCAGAGGACTAAACTGTCCGATGAACAGAGCACATGTTTGGGACACATTGAAGAAGCAATTCCCGACAGACCCCAGCGGGGCAGGTCGCCAGATTTTCAATACCACCACAGCCTGCCGCCGCGGATATCTAGCGACGCAGCGCCTACGCAGGTTTACGCTGTCATGGTACCACAATCAACGCCTACTCCCAGGCGACCAACATCAGAAGACCTACCGCGCTATGCTAGCATGGAAGAACCTTTTTCCATGCCTCGAGGCCGTATTTCGCAGGAGACGACATCGTCTTTCAACCCAGACCTATACCTAGTTTCGGACGGCTTCCGACCACAGCCAGAACCCCCAAACTATTCGAGGCCTCCGTCATACAGGAGTGGTCCTCCGAGTATTCGAAATCTTGAAAATTGATTCTGGGGCGTGTTGACGAGAGTTGCAGGCGTTTGGTATCACGGCAATTTAGGGGTATCAGGGACTCGGCGTTTAGTTGGTTTAATTCATGCCTGACTGGATAGTGCCCATAGCACAGGGGTGTAATCAGTAATTTCCTCGGTCTACATTTCGGCCTGCAACAGTGTCAGCAGAGGCTTTTGTGCTCACAAACCACTGGATGTCTCTTTGAAGATGACCTCATGAACCAGCGGGCTTCAAGTGTCCGAGCTGAGGTCACGAGGGTTGGACACCTAGATTCAGGGGCTTGGGTCTGTTCTAGGATAGGATGGGCCGTGTGGTTGTTTTGTGTGCCACAGCGACGGCGCGGCGGTTTTTTTCATATTAATAGTAGGTGTCGGGAGAAGCGCTGGATGATCTTCGCACTCAAGAGCAAGAATACATACATATATATACAAAATACGACTTCCAACCCATCTTCTCTGACATTTATCATCAGTCATGTGTCCGCCAGAGCGCATGTATGCCGTCACCCAATCCAATCGCTAATCCCCTAGACCAAATATGCTCACCACCGCCTCCCATAAACCCCGTGTTCATTCCTCTGTTTAGGATTCACCATGGACCTCGCAATGGCACCCACATCTTGCGAGACAAGACCTGCATCTACAAAATCGCCACCGCCCATACTTGTCCTCGCGTCGTGCTTGAACAGCTCGAGCATTTCCTGCAAGCCAAGCTTCAAGGCGCCCTTGTCCTTCTTGCGCATGCCACCTTCGATCGTCGCCTCGGCCAACAAGCGCTTCTTGTTCTGCAGCTCCAAAATTCTTGCCTCCACCGTGTCCGCGACCGTGAGCTTGTAAATAACAACATCGATTGTCTGTGTCAGGCGGTGAACACGGTCAATCGCCTGTTCCTCGACGAATGGGTTCCAGAACGGCTCGACAATGATGACGCGTGTCGCGGCAGTCAAGTTGAGACCCAGGGAACCACACTTGAGACTACACAGCAGGATGCGAGTGTGTGGGTCGGTACGCAGAGCGCGGAGAGCCGCCTCACGGGCATCATTGGCCATCTTGCCGTCGTAGCGAACTGACTTGAGGCCCGGCTGTGAGCGGAGGAACGGTTCGATGAGGTCAAGCATCGACGTGAACTGGGAAAAAACGATAAACTTGTGCTCGCCCGATTCTCGCCTTAGGATGCTGAGAAGCTCGCGGATCTTGGCCGAGACCATGACTGAATTCTTGTCACCTTTGCTTCTGTTTTTGGTCGACTTGCGCGTCTTGGAAATAGCAAGCGCGCTTGGGAAAGTATCGTTGTCCGACTCCGAGTTGGATAAGAGCTCCGATTCCGAAATGCTCGAGGCGTCAGAGGCATCAGAATCATAAGCTTCCGATCCCGATGCTTGGGGAACTTGTTGCGAGTGGATTCTAGCCACGGACACAAATGTGTCTCCTTCCGGATCGGAATCCCCCGCTTCAGCCTTAACCTTCTCGTCGTCAACGATGAAGCTATCAAGGTCGCTACCATTGTCGTCTTCTTCCGAAGGGTGGTCTGAGTCTTCCGAACCGACGTCGTAACCTCCGCCATCAGCGTCTTCATCCTCCGAATCGCCAGTCTTGCCCAATTTGAGCGACCCACGCTGGTCCTCTGGCACAATCCAGCTCCCTTCATCATCCTCTTCGTCGTCACTGTCAGCAACGATTTTACGGTTTCGAGGCTTTTGCCTCTCTCGTTGCTCAATCTTGATCTCCTCCTTCACGACGCTGACCCTTCTGTTCGTTTTCTTGGACTTCTTCCGTGCTGGACTCTCGCTGTACACCTTCTCCAAACTCTCTGCGCATCCAGTGCAGCGTACAAGCCCCTGTGCAACTTCTGACCGGGAGAGTTCGTTGAGGCACATGTCGCATTGCCTGGTCTGGATTCCCATTCCTCCAAATGCATCGGCAAGAGCATCAACATCTGTATCAGGCGACTTAGGCTGAGTTGCCGTATCCGCCGCTAACGCGTCCTGGTCTTTCTCAACCTTGGTTTCTGCCAGGCGCGGGTGGTTGCATGCCTGCCGGAGGCGCAACAGTAGGACGAGGGCATTGGCGTAATTGACCTTACCCCTCATCATCTTTTCAAGACTCTTGTCGGCGCGCTCCTCCAGCTGATCATAAAAGTTGCGCTCAGCTGGTGAGAATTCTGTCTCAACAGTCACAACTTTGCGCTCTGTAATCTTGAAAGCGGGTTTAGGCGCCTCTTCCTCCTCCTCTACCTTTTCGCCGGCATCCTTCCTGGCCTTGGCCTTGGCTGCGGCGTCAGCGAGAGCCTTTTTACCACCGGCAACCAAGGCCCCTTCCTCCTTGAGAATTTCCTTAGTCCGACGCTTCATGAAACACTGCAAGATGCTGTGCAGACGTCGGATGGCGATATGGCCCTTGCCATTCTTCATGGGCCCGTCAATGTTGGCGCGCCACTCAGCAAGACTATCATACGGTGGGATCCGCAGGAAATTGACGAGTGACTGTAACTCGTCGAGGTTGTTCTGCATGGGTGTACCCGTAAGACACCAACGGTATTCGGCGCGCAAGGCGCATGCTGCCTTGGTAGCCTTGGCATTGCGATTTTTGATACTGTGTGCCTCATCTAGAATGACGCGAAACCAGTGCACTCCAAAGCAGCCGGCCTGGAGGCTTGATGTGCAGTTGCCATGCTCCGACACGAGGATCTGGTAAGTCGTAATGACCACGTCGTAACGCGTCAATACCTTGGGGTCTTTGGTTCGTTGGGGGCCGTGATGAACGCACACCTTGAGGGCGTGCTTCTTTGTCACCTTCTCCTTGATCTCAGATTCCCATTGCCGAATCAGGGCCAAGGGTGCCACGACCAACGTGGCTCGCTTGATGCCTTCGAAATGCCTCTTCCACCCCTTCTCGTCCGGATTGGGCATGGGATTGCTGATGATCAACGAAATGCTCTGCAGAGTCTTCCCCAGGCCCATGTCGTCAGCCAAGATACCACCTTTCGGTACCTTGCCGCGCTTGAGCGGACCTAGCTCGCGGTTGCGCATCCATTTCACACCTTCGACCTGGTGTGGCAACAGCTTGACGCTGATCCCTTCCAGTGTGCCATCCTCCAGTGACTCTACCTTCGTTTTTTCGACCGCCTTTTTAGCCACCCCCTCACTTGCTTCCTCTTCGTCGTTGTCGTCTTCGTCATCCATGCCGCCCTCCAGCAACGCTTTGAGATCTGCCGATGCTTTGGTGGGGTCAGTGTAGAAGACTTGGTCTGTGTTGGCTGACGAATATGAAGACTGCGAGACGGGATGGGCGTCCTCGGACATGGAGCTGAACGTGGGCAAAGCTGGAGCTTTTAGAGGAGGTTTGTTCTGGAGTGGGCCGCCCTTGGAGCGATAGAGGTCTTTGTGAAACTCGACGTGAGTCTTTTGGCGAATGAACATGTTGCTGGGATCGGTTTTTCGCTTTACTAGCTTTTGGGGTAGCTGCGTGGGGTGGCCAAAGGTTGGCACTGCGGTGGGTTTGCGCGCGGGGTTGTTCGAAAGATCGATGACTTCGGGATCGAAGTCGGCCTGGGACTGGCTGTGCGCCGAGGGGCCTGGAGGCTGGAGCGACATGGCGGCTGTCTGGGAGCTGATGAACTCGAGGTCGTCGTCCCCGAAGGACGGGGAGCGCGAGAGGGGCATTTTGGGGTGGTTGAGGAGCTGGCGTCCGTTCTCAGCGTTGGTAGTGTAGCTGATTGTCGTCGACTGAATTAGGTCGTAGAAACTCTGCCTAAGCTCCGCTTTGGACTTGCGACCGGTGTGTTGGTCACGGCCGCTAAATGACGGGTTTTCATTCGACGAGAGATTGTTCTGCGGTTGGACTGCGAAGTGAGCGCCGGGCTTTGGTCTGTTGGCTCGCTTTACGTCAGTTTTGCTCTTGCCACGAGTTTGCCGGTTGCATCCAAACCTCTTGTGCCTGGAAATTTTTATTTACCTCATGAGAAGTTCTCAGATCGAAGAGAAGGACTCGAATTTCCCAAAAGTCAAACGCGTTGATGAGCTGGGCGTTCTTCCAGAGTGTTTAGGTACATTTCATCGCGTGTTTACAAGGGATGACGAAATGGGACGGGCACCAAGGCAACCAAAATTGGTGAAGGACCCCGCCGAACCAACAGTCTGGTGAGCCGCCAAGAGTTAGTGGCGACAAAGTCCCACTAATAGATCCCTGGTTAGCGAGCCCGGCACACCGTACATTGAGTCTCTCGTGCCGGCGTTGTACATGATATCTATCCGTAGTGCACTTCGTAGATACTTTTACATGCCCTTCGCCGCAGACCTCGATTCTACCTTTCCTCGTCCCCGCCCTTCTCCCCCACCCCCATTTTATTCTGGTTCGAGCATAATATCAAAATTATCTGCAGACCAACTAAAACATGCAACGCCGCGCGTTTCGGCATTTGGCGTGGAGTCTCCCGTCAGGGGATTGCGGAATGAGCGAAAAGTTCAGATTTCACCCGCGTTCAGTCTCCGGCCGCGTTTGCGATTCCTGAAAACCAAGAGGCATCAGAGGAAGGCTGTTTTGCCATCACATTCGAGAGAAAATACTATTATCGCGAAGGACCGAATGCTTCATTGAGAGAATTTGAGACTTGGGGTCTCGGGGTCTTCGTGTGCCTCGCCATCGGAATGAGAGTGTCGTGAATGAAGCCGAGCCATTGCGGCACATTTGCCAGCCCAACAGGATCCCACTCCCGACTGTTCACTGCGACTTTGAGGACGAAGATGCTTACTAGCCAGGGAATACGTTACCTAGCTGAGAATCAGAAGGCTGTTGTGCGTGAAGAGTTCCAGGGATATCGTAATGCCCAAAACTCTCAAGTCAATGACTCCCTTGGGCTGCCTGAGTTTCTCGAGTCAAGGTGGAATCTGAGTCAAGATCCAAGCAATGCAGTCCGTTGGTTAGCCAATCGAAGCAGGCGGTAACATGCTGTCTATTGGCATCCGTTGCCTGTTATCTGCTGCCTGAATACTACTCTCCACTATCTCGGAGGGGTATTGGTATATGGATCAAAGCCAACCCGGCGTTTCGCCTCGTTTCTCATTGCCCAGTGCGCCTCTCCCTGCAAGCCTGTCGTTGACGTCTCATCGAGAAAGAAGGTCAGAATGTGGTCGGGTATCGACAAGTGCGGAGTCTGCTGAAATTCCTGTAGACTCGTGAGCCGAATCAACATCTCCAGGAGAGACAACGAGGTGAGCACAGCTCCAAAGGGTGACCGCGCTACGGAGGATTCTGGCACTCCCTCGGTTTGCAGCTCGCAGCCAGGTGGCATCTGCGACATTGCCTGGCCTGGGGAGTTTGAACCCAGGGACACACTCTTCAGCCTCGCCACGAGGTTGGAGTCGATTGATGACCGATCACGCGCGAGGCTGGGCCTGGACTGGGGCGTGGACTTGTGTGACGCATCTGCCACTTCTCCATCGCTGCTGTTATTGGTGTCGTCGTCGTTCGTCTCATCATCTTCCGATTCCGACTCTCCGCTATCATTGTTATCTTCCATGAACACTTCAAATGCAAGCCACTCAGGATCGAGGTGTGCCGGGAGGTTGGTCCTCGAGTCGCCGGATCTCTGGACGGATATTTCGGCGAGTTCGCTCTCCTGCAGGAGTTGGCGATCCACGTCGAACTGATCATCCGCCGGGTCCCCGTTCGTGCCTTGCGTCTCGGAGTCGGAATCATCAAACCATTCCTGGCGTAACCGGGTGGGCGTCTTGGCATCAACGTCTCTTTTCAAAAGCAGGACAGGGCTATTATCCCCGTCACTAGTGTTTTTTATGTTAAGAAGCTTTCCCGTGTCGGTGTAGAAGATTTTGGCGATCTGGTGGACTGGGATGGATTCCCGTATACCTGCCGAGGCTATCTCGCCGAAAGGGTGGTGTTTGGGTCCGTCTTCATGGACGCGGCCATCATCTAGATCCTCAAATACCTCGAGGTAGTACGAGTATTGATCTGGCTGGGTCAAGACTTGAATGGCAGACGTTGCAGAATATGCCTTCGCAACGCCGAGATTTGGAGACTCTTGAGGGTAATATCCCCGAGCCCCTTCAAAACGCCAACCCAGCGGTGTTCGACATAGTTTCACGCGAGCTTTATGTATCACCTCCTGCCAGATGGGTTTTCTCTCACCCTCGCCGAGACCATATGGCTCCTCCTTGCTGGTCTCACCCCCGGAGGAGTCGGTGCTTGGTAGCGCCGCGTGATTGTTAGCGCTGGCCGTCGTTGGGGAATGGCCGCGAAAGAGCATGTACAGAGACAGGGTGAATGAAGGGCCGATCTGGACAGGATGGCTGGGGTCATGAACAAACTGTAGGTCTGCATAGTTGAGGAGCCAACTTGCTTGCATCATTCTTGAGGGTGAAATTCCGGGCGACAATGTAGAGTTCATCTTTTCCCCAGAGTTGGTTATGGCGAGGTGGATCAAAGGGATGTCCCTGTCGATCCGGGAAATCAGGGTCTGGATCTCCTTGATGATTAGAGCAAGCTCAGAGCGGTGAGCTTCAGACATGGATGTCTTGCGACCAGTCTTGTCATGACGAAATGCCTCTTCCAGCGTCGCAGCATCATCCAAACGTTTACCGAGGCGGACTATCTCACGGTGGAGGGACTTTGCAAGCGGTACGGCGGACTCAAGGAAGACATTTCCGCGCCCAGATCTGCGTCTGGTTAGCAATTCCGCTTGACCACTGTTCGGAATGAGCCACTGACTTGAACTCAATCAGATCAATTGCAGGTGATAAGATCTGGGGAGTGCCGGTCAGTATAAAGTATCAGACGTGGGGGTGGGAGAAATAAGTTGAAAATCAACACCAACCTTGACCTTGCTATCGAGTATTTTCTGCAGAGCTCTGAGCTCTGTGTGAATGGCCTTGTCGTTGACGGTTTTGAGCAGGCGGGAACATTGCTGCTGCGCATACGACGACGTCAAGGCGATGCCTGACCTCAAAACCAAGTTTATGGCTTGGTTACCAAGCTTTGACAAAAGCAATTCCATCCTGTTCATGTACGTCCATTCTGGAAGGAAATACTGGGCAACCAAATCCAAATGTTTTGTGTTCCCAATTCTGGACTCACCCCTCACGTTGGGCGTTCTTCGGCGCGTTTCTAGGGAGTGGCACGCCTGAACCGCCCCAGCGACGGCTGACAAAGTGGGGGATTTCTCGCACTGTGCATGGCCTGCCTCAGGAATTTCAGCCTGAGGCCTTAGGTGACTCAGAAGGTCACGCACTCGCGCACACCACACCGATAGAGTCACCAACCGTGTGTGTGTTAGGCATTCCCACTGTGCTTTGACTTGTCAACCCTTTCCCCACCCCCACAACAGCATATCCATGGTGGGGCAACCTAACACCCTGCACCAAATCTTCCCAGTACCTCAAACCTGGATCGAACATCGTCGCAAGGCATCATCAGTAAGGTACGACAACCGATGTCCCCTGGTCTCCGGCTATAAATTCTTGCCAGCTGACTGATTTACCTATAGCTCTCCGACTATTCTCGCCAGCGACAAAGAAAGGGAACATATAGCTCGGGCGCAAAACCGCACAACCCCGCCATCCGTTCTTGCAAGCAGAGGAGCCCCGCATCCAAGACGGCGGCATGTCTGACCTCAACTCCTGGGAAGATGACCCTGCTGCGCAGGATGAAAATCTTGCGCGCCAGACGCAGCAGCAAATGAACCTGGGAGGCCAGCAGCAGCAGCAGCAGCAGGGTCAAGGAGGCTTCCGACCGGGCGCCGCCAGTTTCCAACCAACCGCGCAGACTTTCCAGCCCGGCCAGGCATTTGCAGGCGGTGGTTTCGTTCCTCAGTACCAGCAGCCTTATTATGGAGGACAGGGCTACTATCCCCAGTACGGGGGACAACAGGGGTTCAATCAGTATGGTGGGCAAGGCTATGGCAACGTTTACGGACAGGGTGGCTTTAATCAGGGATACGGTGAGCTAAGTTTACGCATGTGAGCTAGGCACGGGCTGATTTCAAGACCAGGGCAGTACCAAGGCTATCAACAAGCCCCACCCCAGAATCAATCGCAGCAGCAGCAGACCCAGAAGCCACCCACGATCGCGAAGCGGCCTGCCAACCCCCCAGCTCAAGCGGACGCACCGAAACCCGTTGTTGCCAAGGACGGTGGTGCGAAGGTTCTAAGCATCGGTGGTGACGCCAAGCCCAAGGCCAAGGTCCTGTCGATCGGGAGCACGGCGCCGGCCCCTGCTAAAGAGGAACCGAAGAAGGAGGAGCCTAAGAAGGAGGAATCTAAGAAGGCAGAAGCAAAGAAGGAGGGCACTGCCGAAGCAGCGGCCAAGGTTGCCGCGAACAAGGCGGTTGATAAGGGGGATCCGAAAGCCAGCAGCGGCACAACTTCGCCGGCCCCGTCATCAGGACGGTCTAGTCCATCCCGGGG
>Ga0247760_1002806_pt1 | contig 12454 bp, 16 predicted proteins | sample UWRJL171409R4_FD_179936 | JGI IMG/M metagenome (GOLD analysis project Ga0247760, IMG submission 179936) | Plant litter microbial communities from Arlington Agricultural Research Station in Wisconsin, United States - UWRJ-L171-409R-4 | ecosystem: Environmental > Terrestrial > Plant litter >...
TCCAATCGTAAAGCGCCACCCCAGGGCATCCCGTCGTGGTCGAGAGCATCCAGGTATGGCTGGGAAACAGCTTGACGATGCATGGCCCGGCGGTCCCACACCATTATTCCCGGCTGGTCCAGGGCGGATGAGGCAAAATAGTTTTGGTCTGCATAGTCAATGGCCAGATTGTTGCAGCATTTAGTCGCGAACTGGACAACGGCACCAGACCCGGCCTCTGTGTGAGTAGTTAGTTGTGACTGAGCATTGGGGTCTTTTCTGTGCTTGTGTAAGTACCTCGTAAGTCATGTATCCTCAAACCCTGGCCCTTGATGCCTACAACTAGGACATTTGGGTTGTCCTCAAAGAACCTAACACTCGACACAGACACACTAGGCTCGAGGCGGTCTGTTGGGTCCAGAAAGGGTTCAACATCGGAGGGAAAGCCAGAGCGGGAGGGGTCCAGGGTTGAGAGCCGACTGACATCCCAAATGTACAAACTGCTATCGCTGCGAACTCTATCCAAGGCGACGGCAAGTTTCCCAGTGGTGTTAAAGGCCACGGCATGACAAGTGCGTGACATTTTCAGGTTCAATTCCAAGTAGGCATTGGAGCCATCGTCGACGCGCAACAGGTTGACGATGCCGGTTGAAGTGCCCACAGCAACCAGTCCTGGGTGTGACGGAGACCAATCATAGGCTGTGAGCGGGGGAAGGTCATCGTGCTTTGCGAGCTTGCGGTGGTCGAAGCGCCCTCGCTGTGCACGGCCTGTAGGCTCGTAGATCTGGACGACGCGATGCTGGACATTGATGTGGAGGAACGAATCGCGGGCGGCACTTGGCGACCACCGAATCAAGCCAGGCTCAGGGCGGTCCATCGCTTCGCGGGGACGCCCTCAGATGCGCCAACTAGGAACAAGAATACACGAGCTGTAGCTGCATAAACACCAATGGGCTTGCTCTTCATAATAATCCGTCTTTGAGCACGCACGTTTGTGTATTGCAATGGAGCATCTGTCCACTGCGTCGTTGGGGTGGTTGAACCTGAGAGCTTGAGAGTGTCTTGGCGCCCGCTGCGGGAAGAGCTTGAAGGGGGGGGGTCCATGCTTGCAACAGCCCACAACAACTAGCGGTGGGGCAAGAACTCTTATCTCGACTTTTTTCCTTTAGAATCCCATCCTATCACCGATCTAAGTACTCCAGAATTCAGCGCACATCACTATGGGAAAGAAAAGGCCACACTCCGAAACCGACGGCGAAGGGTCAGCCCAAGCCCATTCTCGCTCCAACGGGAAAAGACCCCAGGAAAACAAACCCTGGGCAAAGCGACAAAAAATCGACTTTAGTGAAGCGGAAAGCCTCACCGCCATCAAGAAGCGCGCCCGAGCACTCGAGCGCCTCCTCTCCCTCCACCAGACCAAGATTCCTGCCGATAAGCTCAATGAGCTACAACGCGAACTGGCCGCGCAAAAGCGGCGCATCGCCGAGGCGACAGCAAAGAAACAGCGCAGCAAGATGATTGGGAAATATCACATGGTGCGCTTCTTTGGTATGTTCCATTTCCCCCTTTCTCCTTGCATCCTATTTTAATACAGAAAGACAGAACGTCAAAAGGCCACCCGCCTCGCCAAACAACTTAGAAGACGCATAGCTGAAACCACATCCCCCGACGAGCTCGCCAAGCTCCAAGCCGATTTGCATGTGGCCGAGGTTGATCTCGACTACTCCATTTACTACCCCTTTTTGGAGCCATATGTCAGTTTATATGCCAATTACAAGCCAGGCGAAAAGGGCAAGTCCGGAGGCAAGGACAAGGAGAAAGAAAAAGACAAGGCGGAACAGTTGCTCCGCACGCCTCGACCGGTTGTGTGGACGACTGTGGAGAAGCTGAGAGAGGAAGGAAAGGAGGCACTGGAGAGGTTACAGAACCGGCAGCCGGAGGGGATGGTGGATGTGTTGGACAAGGGCAAGAGTGAAGTGAAGTCGAGGACGGGGGCGGGGGCGGGGGGAGAAAACAGCGAGCCTGGCAAGAGTGGGGCCGAAAGGAATGGGAAGTCGTTGCGAAAGGGTACGAAATGGGGCAAGAGAGGAGGGCGGAGGGAACCCGAGCTGCAGAAAGGGCGGGGGAGTGATGATGGGAGTGATAGTGATGGCGGTGGGTTCTTCGAGGAGGGTTGAGGGCTGTGGTAGGGTTATGTCGAACATGATACCCAGGTTTGAGGACACAGCAATCGACGGCAGTGGGCATGTTGATATGTTGACATGCATGACTAGGCAATCTTGTGGGAGGCTATCGCTCCGGCTCCTGTAATCATGATCAACGGCGACGTCGCCATAGATTTGATTGGGGTCCGGAATAATATCTAGCTGTACTTCCGTCAATCGCCACACACAGATGCCCGGAACAAACCCTGACCTGGTGCACTTGTCGAAGACTGATTTTCAGAGACAAGTCTCATTTCGCCCAAGATATATTGTACCAATCATACCACCAATGAAGCAATTCAGAATTTCAGCTGTTTCCTAAGCTTGGCGCCCTATGAATGACAACGCCCTTGGACAATGCCGGCCATACCTCCATCCTCCTCCCAAATCGGAACAGGAACATATTCAACCGGGTAGTGGCAGACCCTCAAAGTACCCCCCCTCTGGAAGAACGCGGACTAGGCATCATCCTCCATCGACCGCAGCACGCTCTCTCGCTCCTCGCGGATGCGGAACAGTTCCTTCAGCACGCCACTGGCAATCTGTTCCCGTGTAGCTTTCTTCCCATAACAATCCTTGACCGGGCCGATCGCGTGTCCACCACTGGTAAAGTGTACAGCATCCTGCTGAAAATCTGCCCAGCCGTCCCAAAACCCTTGGATCCCGGATGCAGACTGCATGACCCTATATGCCGGTGCTTGCAAACCGAGACGTTGGCACAGATCCCGGACTTGCTCCGTTGCTGGGGGCCCGTCGTCATCCTGATCCGATGGCGTGGGCGGAAAGGCGGTGTTTGCGGGGGTGAGAGCTGGGGTTGGCCTTACGGGCGATGCTGCTACTGTTACTACCGGCGCTGGCAATGATCTTGCATGGGGTTGGATCGGAGCACCTCCGTCTCCGCTTCCCGCCGCCCCAGCAGCCTGCTGCGGTAGCTTAGGGACCTTGACAGATTGTCCGTTGTCTAGGAGCCAGTGGACTAGACACTGGGCAGCGTAGCGCTTTGCGGACTTTTTTTGTGCAAACGAGGGCAGGGCAGAGATGCCCTTGGAGTTGGTCACATAACCCCTCTCCTCACTTGGGAGGGTGACAGGCGTGTCGGTGCCTGGGCCCGAGTAGCGGCAGAGGCAGTGCCATGCAATGCCGTTGGAGCTAGAGGAGGGCTCGTAGATGATCTCGACACTACTAGGACGGTGGCTGTCTTTGAACCCTATAACGGTATCAGAGCGATGGACCAAGACGCAATAAATAAAGACACGATAAATACGAAAACAGACAAGGACATACATTGCAGAGCAGTGACCCAATCTTCCGCGCTGATCTCCGGCTCTGGGGTGTTTTCTACAATCGCCGCCCTAAGGTCCGCAAGGGCCCTTTTCTGCGCATCCGTTAACGGCGGCCGATTTTTTAGTCTCTCCTGCTCAGCGATCCAATCCTTTACATCCTTAAAATCAACAGGCATTTTGAAAATTTCCGGAGTCGGGACACTGTCGCAAGGGTCGTTATCGTCCTCGTAGGGCTGCCAAGAAGAGTATGAGCTCGGTTTTTGCGGGGTACTCGGTGGGGACACTACAGCCGTAGGAGCAGGGACAGCAGAAACCGCCAGGGGCGTAGACCGTTTGCGCGGGCTGGTGTGGTAGCTCGCAAGAGAAGTATCGCTGGCTCTGCGCTTCACTGCCGTACAAGAAGGGGAGAGGGAAACGATGGTGACTTTATGTGTTCGGTCGAGTTCGACGCGGGGTCGGGGCTGTGGTGCTGCGGGCGGGGCCAGAGAGGCAAGAAAAGAAGAGAGCCGGGCTGCGACGACGGCCTCAGTAGCACCGGCGGGCCCTGTTTGGGTCAGACACTGGCGTTCGACTGCAGTGTCCGCCTCTGCTTCCCGTATGTTCGATGGTGTTGATTGGGAAGGCTCGGTTTGGGCCGTCAAGCGAGAAGCCGTGACGCCCATGGTTGGCAGATTAGAGTTTCCCTGCGGCGTTCTGAGACGCCGAGAATGAATAGCAGTGGGGTGAATATAAGCTTCCTCGAGCCTTGTAGAGAGGTTGCGAAGCTTGAGGCCTACCGCCAAGAGTTTTGAGATTTTAGATTGGCTCTGCATGTTGAAGGGATGGTAGGCCTCCTTTCGCTTGGTCATGCATATCCATTGGACCTGCCCAAAATCGGGGGAAAATCGAGTTATGAGTTGGGTATCCCTACAGTTAGCTCTTTAAAATAGCTGGCCACTCGAAATCGGGCCTTCACAGTGCTCGCCATATCGCGCCGGCCCTTGTAATGTTCCGGTCCTTGCCATTGCAGTCCATTTCCCGGTTGACATCCCTCACCCAGCGCATCTCCTCCAAAACCACGTCCTGCTCCATCTTCTCCATCAAGTCCAGCTCAGCCAACATGTCATGAGTTAATGTCCTACAAGCACCCAGGATTTTTACCAACGAGGACTCTTCATTCGTCATCTCTCCCCCAGGCGTATCCAGCCCTTTCAGGCTCCTTCTCCACTCATCAAGCCTCCGAACAAGCCCGGCACACTCATCTTTCCACTGTGCATCCAACTCCCCAACCAAGACCATGCCCAAGTCGTCAGTCCCCTCACCCAAAATTGCACTCAGATCCTCTCGTTTCCTCACCTCCCAGACCTGTTCAACTCGCCCAACCCACTTCTCAAACCTCCTGACCACCCTCACATATCTCCCCCCGGGCTCCCCCAGTGCCCATAGCCCGCAAAGTACCCCATCCAGTATCTGCACTCGGTGCTCCAATCCCGCCCCTTGCCTTTTCCCCCAATCCAATAGTGCTCTGACATTGACCCTCTCCACCAAATCCTCTTCTTCTTTACTGATCCTTTGTTCCCTCCCAGCCAGTTCCTCAAAACGCTTGCCCATATTCTTCCTCGCGCTCTCACGCCACTGAGCCTGAACTGTGGTCGCATCGCGGTGTATCAGGTGTAGCTGGAGGAGCTCTGTCTGGAGACGGGCTGTCTCGGCCGAGATGGCGATGTTGGCGGGGAGTTTTGACGGGGAAGGCGGCGCGAGGTAGGTTGCAGTGAGTGGTTTAGGTGCTAGGGACTTGGCGGGTGAGTAGTGTTGTTGGAGGGTGGTGAAAGCGGGACGCAGGCGCGGGGCAGAGGCATCGGCCGAGGTTTGCTGGGCTTGGTGCGTCGGCTGCTGGGATGGCGCTTGTTCCCGGGGAGCTCTACGAGTGGCTAATCTGGTCGCCGTTGTGGCAGATGAGGATGAAGAGGCACTTGATACTTGGCGGCGATGAGCTGCGGTAGGTGCGCGCGTGTTGACGGTGATAGGGGGGCGACTTCGATCAGTCTGACCCGAGGCCGTTGTTAGGGTCGTTCCTGATACGTAGCTCGACTCAGTAGAGCCTTGGGAGGGCGGTCTGAGGATAGTAGCGCCGGTCAGAATCGTGACGGATGATTTTGTTCGTGTATGAGCTGAGGGAACCCGGCGTTGAGGAGCAGCGGCCGAAAGCGGTACACCCGACGAAGTAGTAGGTCTAGAAATAGACGCGGTCGGTAGCTCTGTTGACGAAGCCGGCCGCGTTATAGGTGGGCGTGTCGTTCGTGGCGGTCGGCTCGTTGTTGTCGTTGGTTGCGCATCCTGTGTCGACCCCGTTGTCGCTTGTCTTGGACGCCCAAACACACCAGACACTGGCCTGCTGCCGCCGCCCGCGCTGCTCTTTGTTCCCGATGTACTGGATACCGATCTTAGAGAGCCGCGGTCTGTGCCTCCAGCAGCCGAATTAGCAGCGCCTTTGATGGGCAATCGACTCGGCGACATGTTCCGTCGTTCACCATCGTCCTTGTCGGCTTTTCCGCTTGGTTTTCGTGTGGATCGCGAGCGCGTAAGCGCGCTGCCAGATGAAGACATTGCAATTGAAGTGGACGGGTCACTGAAAATCGCGTCTCTCTCGGTCGAAGGAGCTCGGTCTGCGTCGAGTCAGGTCGATTTCTTGTGAATTTGTCGTTGCCCGAACTTCTTGGAACTGTTTGTTAGCGGTTGCCCGTGCACAACGCTCCGTTGCGCTTCCCGCCGCTAGGCTAAGTGGGGGTGCATTGGCGACTAACTCCCGAAGAGCCGCGCCAAGGCAATCGATTTACCGACCAGCAGCGTTGCATTTTGTATCGCAACCTCCCATACTAGCTCTATTGTCATCGACTTCATATTCGGACGCACGTCGCGGACTTTAACGTATTCTTTAACCTCGACAAAGCAAATTTAATCAGCTTTTTGTCTCCTGTGTATGAAGCTAACTAGGTAAGCTAGATGCCAAAACTCGTGGTGGCTCTGCTACATTCCCAATTATTGTTTCCATCGCCTGCTGTGCAGCAGAAATAGCCATCAAAAAGGATATCAAAATGTCGTGTTCAAAATGCTCATTTCGAGCTAATGTCCTGTCGTAGAAGCAAATGTGTGGTATCTGACGTAATGAATTGTGCTCTGCAACGCCGGCATGCCAATCTAGCCCCACCAAGAATAACCCGTAGTCTCTAGTCAGTTTGAGTCTGAACTCTATCCTTCGAACCAATGACTCGGCAGGATCCGAGTCTGAGTATAAAAAAAAGCTGTGCCTGTGAGGCAAATGAATGGAAATACCCTGTTGGGCTTCATTGTGTTTCAATGACGAATGTAAGTGGTGGATCCATTCTGGGAACCGTGAAAGTCTCGCTGTCGGGCCGAGCCGTCTCTTTTGTGTCTTCAGGAATCTCTTGAATCTCTATTTCCTTCTCCTTAAGTTGGGCAAGCAGTTGATCAAGATCGCCCCTCAACCTGCGCAGACCGCCGCAGCAGCTTACGCAGACGTTGAGATGACAAGCGCTGCAGATGTAGCACTCTGCGATGCGGTCTTTGTGACCGCAGGTACGACAGGCAATAGGGTTGACCCTCTGCCTCGCTGCTGTCAGGTAACGATGACGTGTGTGGCATTTGAAGTGCTTATCTTCAAGAGGCCGAGCGTCCAAGACCTCGTTCTCTGGTAGGGGCTTGTACCAGTTTCTTGGGAACCGTGCGGCGCCAGGATGATCGGTCAGATCACTCTCCTCTACAACTTCTGTCCCGTCTTCATTCAGGGTCATCGGGCTGGGGCTCTCTCCAGCTTGGCTAACCGCGTCGATAGCCGCTACTCTTGGTTTCACTGTCTCGTCGGAGGCCGCGGATCCGTTCTCTGATATGGTTCGCACCTGGTCGACTGTTTGCCTCGGCTGCTGCTCCCTCGTCTTGAGTACCGGCAGCCCCCGGGGACTTGCAGTGTCCCGGCGGGGAGCGGCAGTGGTGGGCCGGTATTGATCCCCAAACCTGGACGTCGTCCGTGCCGGGAACTGGTTTTGGTTCGGGGTACGTTCTCGGCTAGCTGCAGGAGACGCGGGAAGGCCCATAGGCGGTCGACCAGCAAAAGCCGACTTCGGGACCAATGCCGGGCTGCTTTTCGCGTGGCGTACTTGGTTCTCAGCGTCGCCTACAGGCTTGCGTGTGACAGGGGATTTTGTGTCTATGGGTAGATCTGGTGATGATGCGGGTGAGACGGGCGAGACCACTGTCTCAACGATGGGGTTTTTAACGTCGCTGGATTCATAATCCGGGGTGGGAAGGCGAACGACGGGGGAAGCAATATTGGGCATTGATTTCATGGGGCTAACTGCTGGGTGTACCGGGCGAGGCGCCTGTGGTACAACGTCGTGGTCAGATTTGGCGGTTTGAGCCTCTTCTCGATCGTCACTGGACACGTCTTTGGCCGGGCGTGACGTCTTCTGGCCCATTGCTTCTTGCGGCGTACTGATTTGCTGACGCGAAGCCGCAGGACGGATATTTCTGCCGGGGAGAGCAGCATTGGAGCTCCTGGGTAACGGGATTCGGCTTCCTGCAGACTGTGTACCGTTTTCAATAGGCTTCGGTGGGGCAGCTGGGGGCGGTTGGGGACTTGAGTCACCCTGCGTAACCTGGGGGAGATTCTGGCCCGAGGCAGCGGTCGACCCGTGGCTGGTGACGAGCTTAAGTTCTGGAACAGCGAGGTTCTTTTCAGACCTGAGCGACCGACGGCGCCAGAGCTGGTCTTGTTGGGGCGAGGAATTTGCCAAGGTGGGGATCGGTTGCGTGGCTGTCGGTGACTGGCCAGCGTTGTGCTGATCGATCGGCGGTGTATGTGGTCGCTGAACGTCTTTCACCGCCGGCGGGGGTGGGAGGCCGGTGTCGTTTCGGGAGAGTCCCGGTGATGCGATGGTGAGTTGCTGCGAGGCATCCTTGACCTGCTGCTCGTGGGGGAAGACGGTTGACACTGTCGAAGACGACTCCTTAGCACTGCTCACCTCCGTGGCCGAGTTGGTTGACGACCTCGGGGTGGTCTCGGAAGAGCGGTTCGAGTAGGCCGACAGCAGACTGGAGTAGGAGCCGACGGGTGACTGCGACAGTGCCGGCGAGAGCGGCGCCGGGGTTGGCACGGGCATGACAGCAGGGGCTAGCGCAGCGACGGGACGACGAGGTATACTCATCTTCGGGAGCGGCGGGAGGGGAGAGTCTAATGGCCTGCTGACGGCGGCCATTGTGGGAGTAGACGGTGCCTCCCTGTTAACCAGATGCTTGGGTGGTGGGACGGGAGGTCCGCCCTGGATGCGAGGAAGCAACGAGTCCTTCTCGATGGGTTTGGGACTGCGCGCAGGACTCGCTGTCTCTACATTCGAGAGCCCTAGCGACAGAGGTGGGAGTTGTGGCGGGAGCGAGGGAAGAGTTGGTGGCAACGAAGGCAGTGAGCTCGTCTTGTTCTTCTTGGAGTCCAGGAAGGAAGGAGGGGCCGGCAGTGCCTTCGAGAAACGCGACCGCCCGGTTTTAGGGGTCCGAAGGGTCGAGGACTCCATCCTGTCGTTCGATTCCGTTTCCCCGGCTGAATGAGGCACGAGATAATAGCTGCTGGATGCTATTGTCCAGTCGGACGGGGCCTGGTGCGATTACTGGCGTCGATGGTGGGCCTGCATCTGGTGTCGCACGTATATTCGTCGGTGGCCGGGAGATCCTGTCTTAGCCGTCCGACGCCTGCAGACGGTGAGAAAACAACCTTGGATGGAATGCGTGTTGGCCGCGCCGCTCGGGGGTGACTCGGTGGGCCATTATGCAGATGGGCAAATGGGAGAATCGAGGTATATAGTGAAGCGCTTCGATTTGTGAGAGAGGCAACCGGGACCGGCGGGCAAAGCAGCATGACAAGACGGGAATTCGATTCTGTCTGATGTTGGCAGACAGGGCACCCCCAGCAAGGCTCAAATTAGACGATCTTCTCCAGGCCCCCTGTCGACTGGGGGTTGCCTGGGACGGCTGAAACAGCCAGTGGTTAAAGACAAGCCAAGAGCTGGGTTTAATGACAGGGCGCTCCGCACCAAACCACGCTGGGCCTGACGTGTGTTGACTCGCCCGCCATCACGGATTCTGCTCCCCTGTCCCTGATCCATCAGGCGTCAACCGGGGCGCGGGATGAAGAGCCAACCCGCTTATCGCGGCTTCTTAGGACTGGCGTTGACGGGAGCAGCTGCATTTTTGGCCCCCTTTTTCTTTCTCGGGCGCTATCCCTCAATGCCGTTCGATACGAGGCCGACTTGCCTCCGATGGAAGCGACGGAATAATGCGAATGCAAAGCGGCATTCCTCTGCAGCTGCGTACGAAGCTGTATGCAGCTGCAGCGTGAAACGCCATTCGTAAGCTGAAAGCCGCACTCGATTCGAGCCAGCGCAACCAGACATGACGTCGGCATCGGTGTGGGCGTTGCATGGCGCGCTGGAAAGGCATCTCCCGCAACAACAGGCTTGGGGGACCGGGATCCTTGCTGGCATCCATTGTTACAGATTGTCCCGCACTTCAGGGGGCTTCCATCAAAGAGACTTTCGGGTTTGGGCACAGGCGGCTTCGCATTACGATCGTCCCAGGGAACCTCAAGGCTGGAAACAGCTCTCACCAGGAATCCCAGTCGCACATCAATCACCCTGACGCACACACGATCTCTCCTCAGGGTCCCTCCTTCCCTCGCTGAACCAGGAGAAATCACCATCAGTTCCAGGATTTCCGGAGCATGAACGCCTCCGAAGATGATCTGCTCTTAAGAACGAACAGTTTGCGATAAGTTTGGACAGTGCCCGGACGTCCAAGGTCAGCTGAAAGCGACGGGGATTCCATCTTTCAGCAGGATGTTAGACGCAACAAGAACCTGATGATTTGTTTCGTCACACACAGAGCGCGCTTTTTGCACGAAACAACGTCTGGGGCGGTGAGATGTCTCGGACATGAGAAAATGCAGAATAAAGTCTCCGATGCCAGTTCCAAAACTTGCCCACGGCAAAGCATTTGCGGACCCGAGATCGACATCAACACGGTGGAAGTCGATAAGGACATAGTGAGCAAACGGCTTCTTTTCAGATGAGGCGGTGATCCGCCACGGATCGCATCGCAATATATCCAGATTGCCGTGTCCTCGAAGTGCGTCTCTGGTGCAACAGTGAAATGTTTGCTCGTTCAAGGTCGGTTGGAAATCCAGCGTGCGCGCCGTCGTCTGCCGTGTCTCCGTGGATCTGCGTCCCTTGCGAATATGGTTGGCCGTCTTGCACCGCCTCTGCAACTCTCCGAGGCGTGTGGTTGGCTATGCGGAGATTGAAGATGTCTAAATTGGCTGTTGGGCTTGCACCGCAGGAAACGAGTTTGGAGGCTTTAAGTTCAAAATTGTTCCCCCACCCCATCACACCATTACACGACACCACGACGCCACACACCCGAGCGAGCCGGAGGGTGGAACCCAAATGCGACGCTTCGCTCCAGGTACCTGCATCAACCCGCCCGCCTTGCACATCCGAGTCTGCGCGAACGGATGAAATGAATTGCCTAGCCAATATGGAAGTACTTCGGCGCAGATTGTTCCCTGCAGCGAGTCGAGGTGCCGGCAGCACGGGATTTGCAAACACTGACCAGCGTCAGAGGCTGCGGCAAACGAAGTCGATCGGGGAGTCGGCCTTATTCTCCAGAGCTTCTTAACTCTTTTGTAGTTCTGATATTGCGCAGTTTCTCCTCAATTCCATGGGGCTTTGGACCAAAAACCTGGGATATAAGGTTTGGGCACACACTCACTCTTCTTTTGTTCGAATTGCGAATTGTGCAGTGCTGGGGAGCCAAGTAGCTGGCCGCGGTGTTGCTGTCCAAAAGCAAAAGCCAACCAAAGGATGGCGTCCAAAGTCGCGGTCATTGTAATTAGTTCGCCCACAAAACCCACAACCCCTGGCGCTCCTGGGGTATCAATTGGATTGTCCAGGGTGGCCAGTGACAGATCAATGTTGAATCAGCCTTGTAGCGTCAGCGTACAAAACCGCAGGGGTTCCATCGTCTTCGGCTGTTTCCTCCAGAATCAGTGAGATACTTGTATCAATCTGGTCAGTGAGGATGAGACCAAGTTTTGTTGCCAGCGCAACTAAGCTATTGGCCGGGTGTGGCTCTCTAGGGCTTGCGCACCTTGACCATTCTCCCTCCCGGGCGCTGACAAGCGAAGGTAGTCAAGCTTCGCTCGCAATGAGAAATGACGACCTAAACTACACCGGGACCGCCGAGGCTGCTATCGACGCCATGAATCAGTTTTACAACGAAACAGAGGGCCGCTGGCAGCCAGAGCTCCCTTGGTGGCTCAGCGGTTATGCCCTCCAGGATATCTTGGACTACATGTTTAAGACAGGGTCTCGCAAGTACATGCAGATTGCACGGCACACTATAGACCTTCAGAAGGAGCCTCTTCCCTGGTGGCCGCAGGGAAATGGTTATTTTCGTGCGGATTCTACAGACGACACTGCATGGTGGTAAGTGTCTACCAGTCGCACGGAACAACGAACGTGGTGCCGGATTATTGTTGACTGACACGGCGTAGGGCCCTCGCCATGATACGCATGTTTGATCTGACGAGCGACCATGGATATCTCAATATTTCCATGTTAGACGAGGCTTACATGTACCAGTACTGGTCCGAAACACCATGTAATGGCGGGATGTACCAAGACATTGTCAACATGGAGTACAAAAATGCCATTTCCAACGAACTCTACATGCTCCTCGTGGCGTCCCTTCACAATCGGATTCCGGGCGACACTGTCTACCTCGCCAAGGCGAAAAAGAGCTGGGAATGGTTCAAGAAATCTAGTATGATCAACTCAGACAAGCTTGTCAACGACGGCCTGGCTGAAAACAATGATGGGAGTTGTTTCAACAACAAGGGTCCCATCTGGACCTACAATCAGGGTGTCATTCTCGGTGCTCTAACAG